>Ga0210003_1002035_pt1 | contig 17323 bp, 13 predicted proteins | sample LantaG_FD_182804 | JGI IMG/M metagenome (GOLD analysis project Ga0210003, IMG submission 182804) | Deep subsurface microbial communities from Baltic Sea to uncover new lineages of life (NeLLi) - Landsort_02402 metaG (SPAdes) (version 2) | ecosystem: Environmental > Aquatic > Marine > Oceanic >...
ACACCACCAGCGACACCGACGGCGAACACACCGCCGACTTCCACACCCCGACCGGGGCGACCTACCGATCCACCGCACCACCACTACCAGGACCACCAGTGCCCGGATCACCACTACCCGGACCACCCCTACCCGGACCACCAGTGCGACGACGACTCAGCCTCATCGAAGGCCAACTCACCATCGACCTCGTCACCTTCAACGCCGCCTAGACGGGCGCGCTGCGTGCCATGCGGGGGACCTGTTACCGGAATCGCCGCCTCAACCATTACGTTGTTAGGGCGGATGAGCTGGCTGGGCGGCCGCGGATCATCTGTCGGCCGAATGGGGGATAACGGTCGCGGATGGTTCGAGGAAAGTCCGGACTTCACAGAGCAGGGTGATTGCTAACGGCAATCCGAGGAGACTCGCGGGAAAGTGCCACAGAAATCAGACCGCCACCACATGGCCTTTGAGCGATGTGGTGGTAAGGGTGAAACGGTGCGGTAAGAGCGCACCAGCGTTCCGGGTGACCGGAGCGGCTAGGCAAACCCCACCCGAAGCAAGGCCAAGAATGTCGCGTGGGGACGCGACAGCGCAGGCGTTCGAGGGCTGCTCGCCCGAGTCTGCGGGTAGGCCGCTCGAGGCACCCGGCGACGGTGTGTCCAGATGGATGGTCGCCGCCTCGCCGCCGCCTAGGCGGCAGCGAGGAACAGAATCCGGCTTAAACGCCAGCTCATCCGCCCCCGGGCCATCAGGACCTACGGACGGCCTTGTCCAGCTTCTTGAGTGCATCGTCGAGCAGGTCTTCGCATCGCTGCGCGAGGTCGCCCTCCTGCTGATAGAGCAGTCCGTAGGTGAAAGTGTCCTCGCCGGCGGCGTGCGCCAACCCGGCCTGCCTAACCAGGTGTGACCGGCTGACGACACTGTCATGGTGTTCGCCCAGCAGTGTCTGGATCTTCTTGGCTCGGTTGGCCACCTTTTTCGCTCCCGTGGCCGCCGCGGTGTAGCGAAGTTGCTTGGCGCGCTTACGGATCCGGTGCAGCGCTTCGTCGTTATCTGCTTCGGCCTGGGCCGCGTTATCTGCTTCGGTCCCGTCAGCGGCGGCGCGGGCGGCCTTGGTGGCCTTGCGCATCCGATTGTAGGCCCCGTCGATTGTCGCCTGCTTGGGTGTCTCACCGGGCGGCAGCACGGGAGGTTCGGCGGCTGCCAGCGCTTCGAGCGTGTCGAGCAACCGGAAGTAGCGTGGTGAGCCCATCGCGCTCAACGATCTCTTCCACCCGTTCTGGTAATGCCTTTTGGCGCCCTCGACGAGCCGCTCCCGCACGGGGCCGCACACGTTAGCCTTTGGTAGGTCGTTGAGCGCGTGCTCGTATCTCTGCGCGAGTACCTCCGCATCGCGCGCCACGCCGAGCACGCCGGCGAGCGCGCGCAGTTCCTCGAGGATCCACTCGTCGTTGGTGATACCGAACGACCCTTCCGAGGACTGCAGCAGGCTGCGGATCCTGCGAGTCGTCACCCGCATCTGATGGACCGAGTCGTAGACATCTGACCGGACGGCGCGGTCCCAGTCCAGTAGTTGTCCGACCTGCTTGGCCACCGCTCGATGCAGGGGATCGGCGGACGATTCCGGGACGTCTGTTGCGAATCCGCTTGCCGCAAGAACCCGGGCCAGCTTCGAACCATACTCCGCCGGCAGTGCTCCGGCATCTAGCAGGCGGTGCGTCAGCCGATCGAATGTGTCGGGGACGCCACCGACGGTCAGCTCCAGTTCCCATTCGCGCCAACGCTGTTCGCCTCCGGCGTCGGCGCTTGCTGTGATCTGGTCATCGCAGAACTCCGCAACGGCAGAACCATCGGGCCCGTAGAGCAGCTCGACCGACCTGGAAGTGCTGATGCGTGCTACTGAGGCGAGCGGGCTGTCCCGCACGATCGCGAGCACCACATCACGAAGGCGCTCTGGCACCACAGATTGGGTGGTTGTGTCGTCCGCTGCGTGGTCTTCCAAGGGCAGGCGCACCTCGGTGCGCGCGTCGGGTCCGGCAGGCATTTTGAGGTGCCACCCCGCGTCCGGCCCGCCGGTGCGCCGCCGCAGCGTCATCCGGTGTCGGGCCAGGTCTCGGCGTGGTGTGTCGAAGTAGACAGCATCGAGTTGTTGTGAGGGTGAGCGCTCGACGCGGGCAATGGACGACAGCCCCTCGAACGAGGGTGTTACCGTGGATGCGACAACCTCGAATTTGCGCTCGGTCTCGGTGTAGCTGGAGGGTTCGGGCGATGTGGCGGCCATGGTCCCCTTAATCTTTCGCTTGCATGCGGAGGTCGCTTAGAAGGAGTGCTCCTCAGCAGGGAATGCACCGATGGCGACCTCCTGCGCGTACTCAGTCGCCGCGCGGCGCAGTTCGTCCCCCACGGCACCGAAACGTTTGACGAACTTGGCGGTCCGGCCCGCGGTGAGGCCGGCCATGTCCTGCCAGACCAGGACCTGAGCGTCGCAGTTGGGTCCCGCTCCGATGCCCACCGTGGGGATCGTCAGCTTGCCGGTGATCTGGGTGGCCAGTTCGGCGGGCACCATCTCCATCACGACCGCGAACGCCCCAGCCTCCTGCACCGCGATCGCATCGTGGATCGTCTGCTCGGCGGCGTCGCCACGGCCTTGAACGCGGAACCCTCCGAGACTGTTCACGCTCTGCGGGGTGAAGCCGATGTGCGCCATCACGGGGATGCCTGCGGCGCTGAGGATGGCGATCTGCTCGGCCACGCGTTCACCACCCTCCAACTTCACTGCATGGGCGCCGGCCTCCTTGAGGAATCGCGTCGCCGTGGAAAGAGCTTGGTGAGGGCTTCCCTCGTAGCTGCCGAACGGCATGTCGGCCACCACCAGTGCATGCGGCGCACCGCGCACCACTCCGCGTACCAGCGGAATCAGTTCGTCGACCGTCACCGGCACGGTGGTGTCGTAGCCGTACACCACGTTGGCGGCGGAATCGCCGACCAGGAGCACCGGGATCTCCGCCTCGTCGAACACCGTCGCGGTGGAGTAGTCATAGGCGGTCAACATGGCCCACTTGCGACCTTCGGCCTTCCACTTGTGCAGGTGGTGAGTGCGCACCTTGACCCGCGGCTTGAGGTCGGCGACAGCCCCATAAACGGTCTGCTCAGACATCGTTGTCCCCTCATCGGGTGAGTCGTTTCGAATCCTCGAGGCCATAAGGTCCCCGGGTTCGCTGACATCCCCAGTCTGCCACCCTGCCGCCGATAAGATCAGCGCCTCGTTGAGTGGATTTGCTCACACCCGCGCCTGCCGGGCATACGATCGGCGGCATGCAAAGGCTCAGCGGACTCGACGCCAGCTTCCTCTACCTCGAAACCGCAGCGCAGCCGTTGCACGTGTGCTCGATCTTGGAGCTCGACACCTCGACGATGCCGGGGGGCTACACGTTCGACCGACTGCGAGACGGGTTGTCGCTGCGGATCAAGGCGATGCCCGAATTCCGCGAGAAGCTGGCCGACAACCGGTTCAACCTGGACCATCCGGTATGGGTGGAGGACAAGGACTTTGACGTCGACCGCCATCTGCACCGAATCGGTCTACCTTCGCCGGGCGGCCGCAACGAACTCGCGGAGATCTGCGGTCACATCGCGTCATTGCCGTTGGATCGAAGCCGCCCGCTGTGGGAGATGTGGGTTATTGAGAACGTCGCCGGCACCGATGCCCATGACGGGGGACGGATCGCGGTGATGACGAAGGTGCACCATGCCGGTGTCGACGGCGTGACGGGCGCGAACCTGATGTCGAAATTGTGTTCGACCGAGCCCGACGCGCCGCCGCCGGACCCGGTTGACGGGGCAGGGGACGCCAGCGGTCTGGAGATCGCAATCAGCGGAGCGGTGCGGTATGCGAGCAGGCCGTTGAAGCTGGCCAACGTCGTGCCGAGCACGCTCTCGTCAGTCGTTGACACCGTCAAGAGGGTCCGCAGCGGCCTGACGATGGCCGCGCCGTTCGCCGCTCCGCAGACGTCGTTCAACGCCAACGTGACGGGCCATCGCAATGTCGCCTTCGCCGAACTCGACCTCGAGGACATCAAGACCGTCAAGAACCACTTCGGGGTCAAACTCAACGACGTGGTGATGGCGCTGGTCTCCGGTGTACTGCGTAAATTCCTGCTCGATCGCGGCGAACTGCCGGAGAACACGCTGGTGGCGATGGTCCCGGTGTCGGTGCACGGCAAGTCCGATCGCCCCGGGCGCAATCAGGTGTCGGGCATGTTCTCCAGGCTGGAAACCGGAATCGAGGATCCCGCCGAGCGGCTGAAGGTCATCGCTGAAGGCAATTCCGTTGCCAAACAACATAGTTCGGGGATAAGCGCCACCCTGTTGCAGGACTGGTCGCAGTTCGCGGCGCCTGCGGTGTTCGGTGTCGCGATGCGGGTCTACGCAAGTAGCAGGATCAGCGGCGCGCGCCCGGTGCACAATCTCGTCGTCTCCAACGTCCCCGGCCCGCAGATGCCGTTGTACCTGTTGGGCTGTGAGGTCAAGGCGATGTATCCGCTGGGCCCGATATTCCATGGCTCCGCGCTGAACATGACGGTGATGTCGCTCAACGGCAAACTTGACGTCGGGATCGTGTCGTGCCCGGAGCTGCTGCCGGACCTGTGGGACATGGCCGACGCTTTTCAGCCTGCGCTCGATGAACTGCTGAGCGCCACCCCGTAGTAGACGCGGTAGCCGAAGTGGCTCGCGGGTAGCCGCCTTGCCAGCCACGATGCTGCTTCATGGCAGCATGTGGAGCCATGACCCTCAAGACCGGGGCCCTACGGTCCGCCGTACTGCTCGCCTCCGTGCTGTTCCTGGTCACTGGTTGCAGCACGGTGGTAGATGGGCGCGCGCTGATCGCGGTCCCAAGGCCAGGCTCGCCCATCCAATGGGTTCCCTGCGACACGGGGTCTTCTGAGCAGCCCCGCCTGCTGTCGGGGGCCGATTGCGGAATGCTGTCGGTCCCGGTCGACTGGGACAACGCGGACAACCCCGAGAGCGGTGTCGCCCAGGTCGCGATGATCCGGTTCAAGGCCACCGGCGAGAAGATCGGCTCACTGGTCATCAACCCAGGCGGGCCGGGCGAGTCAGGAGTGCAGGCTGCAGCGTCGATAGTCGAGACGATGCCCCAGGAATTGCGGCAACGGTTTGATCTGGTCGGTTTCGACCCGCGAGGGGTCGCGAATTCTACGCCGGATCTGTGGTGCAACAGCGACCCCGACAATGACCGGCTCCGCGCGGACAACGTCGTGGAGTACACGCCCGAAGGTGTGGCTCACATCGAGAACGAAACCAAAGAGTTCGTCCAGCGTTGTGTGGACAGGATGGGCAAGGAGTTCCTGGCCAACATCGGAACCGCGAGTGTGGTCAAGGATCTGGACGCGATGCGCGCGGCGCTCGGCGATGACAAGTTGACCTATCTCGGATACTCCTATGGCACCCGCATCGGCGCGAGCTATGCCGAGGCCTATCCAGAGCACGTGCGAGCGATGATCCTCGACGGTGCCGTAGACCCCAACGCCGATCCGGTCGAGGCCGACGTCCGTCAGGCCGCAGCGTTCCAGCAGGCGTTCGACGACTATGCGGCCGATTGCGCCAACGACGCTGAGTGTCCGCTGGGGACCGACCCGGCCAAGGCTGTCGATGTGTACCGCGATCTGGTGGCTCCGCTGGTCGAGACGCCGGCGCAGACCAAGGATCCGCGTGGACTGGGCTATAACGACGCCATCGTCGGGACCATTCTGCCGTTGTATTCGCCTGAGCTGTGGCGGCACTTGACCAAGGGCCTCAGCGAGATCAAGGAGGGCAGGGGCGACACCATGCTCATGCTGTCCGATCTGTACATGGGCCGCGACGCCGAAGGTCGGTACACCAATGCCACGGATGCCCGGGTCGCCATCAACTGCGTCGACAAACCGCCGATTACCGACCGGCCTACGCTCGTCGAGCAGGACCGCCTCATTCGGGAAGCCGCGCCATTCCTGAGCTACGGCGATTTCACCGGATTCGCGCCGATGTCGACCTGTGGGCTGTGGCCGGTGCCGCCGACCAGCAGACCACACGAGATCAAGGTCGCCGGGCTCCCGCCGATACTGGTGGTGTCGACCACAAACGACCCCGCCACTCCCTACCAAGCTGGTGTCGATCTGGCCAGGCAACTCGGTGGCACGCTGCTGACCTTCGAAGGAACTCAACACACCGTCGTTTTCCATGGCAACACGTGCGTCGACGACATCGCGACCCGCTACCTAGTCGACGTGACCGTCCCACCTGAAGGCACCCGATGCTAAACAGCCCCGACATCACCGTGGTCGGTGAAGCCGACCTGCCTGAGTTGATGCCGATGCTGCGCAGCTACTGCGACTTTTATCGAGTCGATCCGTCCGACGAGAAGCTCGCCGAACTCTCGCGGGCACTGATCGCCGACCCCGGCCAAGGACTTCAGCTGATAGCGCGGCAACAGGATGGGATTCAGCGCGATGGGACGGCTGGGATTCCGCTGGGATTCGCGACGATCTTCTGGACTTGGCAGACCTTGTACGCCGCGCGCGTCGGCGTGCTCAACGACCTTTACGTCACGCCGCAGTCGCGGGGCACCGGAACCGGGCGCGCTCTGATCTCGCACTGTCTGCAGCTGTGCCATGAGCGCGGCGCGGCCAAGTTGGTCTGGGAGACCGCGCCTGACAACGAGACGGCGCAACGGCTCTACGACGGTATCGGCGCCGAGAAGTCGACCTGGTTCGCCTACGAACTCGAGGCCTGATGACGGGCCGGTCACCGTTGGGTTCCGGGGGCAGGCCGCCGCGCGGACTGCGCTGCTAGCAGCGCCGTAACACAGAATTAACAGCCGGAATCTACGCTCCCAGCATGGATCGACAGAAGGAATTCGTGCTGCGCACGCTGGAAGAGCGTGATATTCGCTTCGTCCGGTTGTGGTTTACCGATGTCCTCGGATACCTCAAGTCGGTGGCCATCGCGCCGGCCGAATTGGAGGGCGCGTTCGAGGAGGGCATCGGCTTCGACGGATCGTCGGTCGAGGGTTTCGCCCGAGTTTCGGAAGCCGACATGGTCGCGCGTCCCGATCCGTCGACGTTCCAGGTGCTGCCGTGGGTCACCAGCGCCGGTAACCACCACTCCGCACGGATGTTCTGCGACATCACGATGCCCGACGGCTCACCCTCGTGGGCCGACTCGCGCCACGTGCTACGCCGCCAGCTTTCCAAAGCCAGCGATCTCGGGTTCTCCTGCTACATCCATCCCGAGATCGAGTTCTTCCTGATCGAGCCCGGGCCCTACGACGGGAGTGAGCCCGTCCCTGCTGATAACGGTGGTTATTTCGACCAGGCGGTGCACGACTCGGCACCGAACTTCCGCCGCCACGCCATCGACGCGCTCGAGCAGATGGGCATCTCGGTTGAGTTCAGCCACCACGAAGGTGCGCCGGGCCAACAGGAGATCGACCTGCGCTACGCCGATGCTCTATCGATGGCCGACAACGTCATGACATTCCGGTATCTGATCAAGCAGGTCGCCCTCGGCGACGGCGTGCGCGCGACCTTCATGCCCAAACCGTTCGCCGAGCACCCCGGCTCGGCGATGCACACGCACATGAGCTTGTTCGAGGGCGAGAACAACGCGTTCCACAGCCCCGACGATCCACAGCAACTCTCAGATGTCGGAAAGTCTTTCATCGCAGGCATTCTGGAGCACTCCACCGAGTTCAGTGCCGTCACCAATCAGTGGGTGAACTCCTACAAGCGGCTGGTGCACGGCGGTGAGGCCCCGACGGCGGCGTCGTGGGGTGCGGCCAACCGCTCGGCACTGGTGCGCGTACCGATGTACACACCGCACAAGTCGGCATCACGGCGGGTGGAGGTGCGCAGCCCCGATTCAGCCTGTAACCCGTACCTGACGTTTGCGGTGCTGCTGGCTGCGGGCCTGCGTGGTATCGAGAAGGGTTATGTGCTCGCTCCGCAGGCCGAGGACGACGTGTGGAGCCTTACGCCCGAGGAACGCCGCGCCATGGGCTACCGGGAGCTGCCCGGCAGCTTGGGTGTCGCGCTGACCGAGATGGAGGGCTCGGAGTTGGTCGCCGAAGCGCTCGGGGAGCACGTCTTCGACTTCTTCCTGCGCAACAAGCGCGCCGAGTGGGAAAACTATCGCAGCCATGTCACACCGTTCGAGTTGAAGGCCTACCTCTCCCTGTAGATCTGGTCCTGCAGGTGGGGCCCGGTAGAACTGGCCTTGTAGATTCACACATGTGGCCAAACCTGCGACACAGCGTCCCAAGCTGCCTGGCGTCGGTCGGCTCGGGCTGGTCGATCCGCCGGCGCGGGCCGATCTGAATGGGCTCGGGTGGAACACCGACGCTCATGTCGAGCTGCTGTGGTCGCTGTCCCGCGCACCCGACGCTGATTCCGCTCTGCGCGCGGTTGTTCGTCTCTCGGAGGCGCTGGGCAACGGCTGGGAGGAACTCGATCACGCGCTGTTGAAGGACCGCAGTTTGCGGGGCAGGCTGTTCGCATTGCTCGGTTCGTCGCTGGCCCTCGGTGACCACCTGGTCGCCAACCCGCAGTCGTGGCACCTGCTGGCGGGCAACCTTTGTTTACCCTCGGCGGGAGAGCTGCGGGCAATGTTCAGCGAGGAGGCCGAGAAGGTAACGGACGCCGCCTCTGCCATTACGCCACTGCGCACTCTGTACCGCAACCGACTGCTGGTGCTGGCCGCCCTCGACGTGGCCTCGACAGTGGAAAACGAACCGGTGCTTGCCTTCACCGTCGTGGGGCAACACCTCTCCGACCTCGCCGACGCCGCGCTCGGTGGGGCGTTGAACGTCGTGTCGCGCTCGGTGTGCGGTGACGCCCAGCCGCCTGCGCTGGCCGTGATCGCCATGGGTAAGTGTGGCGCGCAGGAACTGAACTACGTCAGTGACGTCGATGTCATCTTCGTCACCGACGACGGGTCGCACGCTCACATGGCCGCCGCCACCAGGATTGCCGGCGAGATGATGAGGCTCGCCGGCGACGCGTTCTTCGAGGTGGATGCGGCACTGCGGCCGGAGGGTAAGCAGGGTCAGCTGGTGCGGACGCTGGATTCGCACATCGCCTACTACGAGCGGTGGGCGAAGACCTGGGAATTCCAGGCGTTGATGAAGGCCCGGCCGTCCACCGGCGATATGGAGTTGGGCGAGCGTTACATCGAGGCGCTGATGCCGATGGTGTGGACGGCGTGCGAGCGCGAGAACTTCGTGCCTGAGGTACAGCGGATGCGCCGGCGTGTCGAGGAGTTGGTGCCCGCCGGTGTTCGGGACCGCGAGCTGAAGCTCGGCAGCGGCGGTCTACGCGACGTCGAGTTCGCGGTCCAGCTGCTGCAATTGGTACACGGACGCAACGACGATGAGCTGCATGTGGCCTCGACTGTCAACGCGCTGGCAGCGCTGGGCACCGGCGGTTACATCGGCCGCGACGACGCGGCCAACCTGTCGGCGTCCTACGAGTTCCTGCGGCTGCTCGAACATCGGCTCCAATTGCAGCGCCTCAAACGCACCCACATGCTGCCCGAAGTCGACGATGAGGAGGCCATGCGCTGGCTGGCCCGCGCCGCGCACATCCGGCCCGACGGCCGCCACGATGCCTTGGGCGTCCTGCGCGAGGAACTCAAACGGCAGAGTCATCGGGTGTCGCGGCTGCACGCCAAATTGTTCTACCAACCGCTGATGGAATCGGTCGGTCAAGACTCGCTGGGACTTTCCGACGGCATGAGCGCTGCATCAGCTGAACGTCAGCTCGCCGCGCTCGGATACGGCTCGCGGAGCGCTCTGACTCACTTGGCCGCGCTCACCGGCGGTACCGCGCGGCGCGGCCGCGTGCAGCAGGTGCTGCTGCCGACGCTGCTGGATTGGCTCTCCGACACTCCCGACCCGGATGCCGGGTTGCTGGCCTACCGCAGGATCAGCGACGAACTCGCCGACCAGCGGTGGTTCTTGGCGACCCTGCGCGATGAGGGCGCGGTGGCCAAACGGCTGATGCATGTGCTGGGCACCTCCGCATACGTGCCGGAGTTGCTGATGCATGCCCCCGAAGTGATTCAGCTCTACGCCGATGGGCCCAATGGGCCGAAGCTCTGCGACGTCGATACCGAGGGGGCGGCGCGGTCCCTGGTGGCCTCGGCGGCCCGGCACTCCGATCCACTGCGGGCCATCGCCGCGGCGCGATCACTGCGCCGCCGGGAGCTGGCCCGGATTGCCTCGGCCGACCTGCTCGGCATGTTGGAGGTGACCGAAGTATGTAAGCAGCTCACGTCGGTGTGGTTGGCGGTGCTCCAGGCCGCGCTGGAGGCGGTGATCCGCGCGAACACCCCCGAGGGTGGTCCGCCGGCACGCATCTCTGTCATCGGGATGGGCCGACTCGGCGGCGCAGAACTGGGGTACGGCTCGGACGCCGACGTGATGTTCGTATGCGAACCGAACGAGGGGTTCGAGGAGTCGACCGCAGTGAAGTGGTCGGTTACGGTGGCCGAACAGGTCCGGACGAGACTGGGCACCCCCAGCGGAGACCCGCCGCTGGAGGTCGACGCAAGTCTGCGCCCCGAGGGGCGCAGTGGCCCACTGGTGCGCACTCTCGCCTCCTATTCGGCGTATTACAGACAGTGGGCTCAGCCGTGGGAGATCCAGGCGCTGTTGCGTGCACATCGGGTCGCAGGGGACCTCGAACTCGGCGAACGTTTCCTGCTGATGGCGGATAAGACGCGCTACCCGGCCGGGGGCGTGTCGGCCGAGGCAGTGCAGGAGATCCGGCGCATCAAGGCGCGGGTGGATGCCGAGCGATTGCCGCGCGGCGCCGATCCGAAGACGAACACGAAGCTGGGCCGCGGCGGGTTGGCCGACATCGAGTGGACCGTGCAGTTGCTGCAACTGCGCTTCGCGAACGAAATGCCGGCGCTGCACACCACGTCGACACTGGACACTCTCAACGCCGCCGGTGCGGCTGACCTGATAGCCGAGAGCGACATCGAATTGCTGCGCGACGCTTGGCTCACGGCGACGCGGGCACGCAACGCACTGGTGCTGGTGCGCGGCAAGCCCACCGATCAGCTACCCGGACCGGGCCGATTACTCAACGCGGTCGCAGTGGCGGCCGGCTGGCCCGACGGTGACGGGGGTGAGTTCCTGGACAACTATCTGAGAATCACCCGACGGGCAAAAGCTGTAGTGCTGAACATTTTTGGAGGTTAGGCGTGGACTCCGGTTTCGACGTCATCAGTGCGCAGGAGTATGCCCGGCAGCGGGCGAGCTATGAGCCGCTGACCGATGCAGTGCGCAAGCTCATCGATGTCGGCATTCACACCGCCGTCGATGAGGTCACGGTGCAGGAGGCGCTGGGCCATCTGGCGGCGGCGACGGAGCTGTTGGAACGTGAGCAGCGCAGCGTAACTTCGACGCTTCGGCACGCCGACACCGGGCGGCCATTGGCCTGGGCCAATCCTGCGGTGGGTCTGCGCAATGCGATCGCTCCACCGATGGTGATCGAGCACGATGGAGATGGGCGGTGCTTCAGTGAGTTCACGTTGGGGCCCGCCTACGAGGGGCCACCGGGATGGGTGCACGGCGGCATCTGCGCGCTGGTTCTCGACCATATCCTGGGGGAGGTGGCCAGCGAAGGGCTCACCCAGCCGAAGTACACCGGCACGATCAGCTTGAGGTATCTGCGCGGCACTCATTTGGGGTCGGTGCGCGCTGAGGCTTTCGTCGAGCGCTCAGAGCAGTTTAAGACATTCGCGCGCGGCTACCTGATGGACGCCGACGGGGTCACCGTGGAGGCTGAAGGGGTGTTCATCATGCCCGCGTGGGCGCGCGACGCCCGGTGAGGTTCGAAGGCAGTTCGGATTGGCCGTACCCCCGCCCATTTCACTCGGCGCGGCGGAGCACCGCGGGTACGGTCAGCAACAAGATCTTCAGGTCGAGTGCCAGCGACCAGTTCTCGATGTAGTAGTTGTCCCACTCGGCGCGGTCGGCTATCGAGGTCTGGCCGCGTAGTCCGTGGACTTGCGCCCACCCGGTCACGCCGGCCTTGACCCGATGCCGATCGCCGTAGCGGCGAATATGGGATTCGAACAGTTCGACGAATTCCGGCCGTTCAGGACGCGGGCCCACCAGACTCATCTCGCCCTTGATGACGTTTATCAGCTGCGGGAGTTCGTCCATCGACGTTGCTCGCATAATCTTGCCGACCCCAGTGCGGCGATCATCGCCCTCGATGCCGCCGGGTGCGCTGCCGGTGTTGAGTTCGAAGTCTGTGTCGGATTCTCGCGGTGCGCGCATCGATCGAAACTTCAGGCACTGGAAGACCCGTCCGTCGCGCCCGATCCGTGGTTGGCCGAAGAAGATGGGGCCGGGCGAACTCAGTCGGACCAACACCATCAACGTCAGGAAAAGAGGTGAGATTACCACCAGGCCGATGGCGGCAGTGACTCGATCGCCGATGTGCTTTAGCGTGAATTGCCAGCCTCGCGGATTCGCGTGGCTCAGTGCCAGCAGCGGAAGGCCGCCGATGTGTTCGACCCGCGCCTGTTCACCGACCAGGTCGAACATCCGGGCACGACCCAGACTCGTAGCCCGTGCCGGTGGGCGACGCGAATCGCGGGGGTCAGCAATCCGTCGGGCTCGTTTGTGAAGGCAATGACGATGCACTCGGCGCCGGTGTTCTCGATGATCTGTTCGATGTCATCCGGCGTACCGAGGTGGGGTAGCTCGGGCGATAGCGCCTCGTTATCGGTGCCCCGCCACGGCGACGTGAACGAGACGAGACCGACTGGGACAAGTCCGTATTCGGGGGCACATTTCAGACGATCGATGATCTGATGCGCAACTAGCCCGTTGCCCACGATCAGTGTCGGGGCCGCCAAGCGACTCGGTCGCCGAAGGCTGGCTTCGATAGAGGAGCGAAGCAGGCGACCGATGGGCATCAGCACGGCAGTGCACAACCAGATCTTGACCACCGTTTTTCCGGGGTCTTCCAGCGCGCTGGTCAATGCCGCCGAGGCGAGCAGCAACATAGACGACAATGCGATTCCCGCTTCGATCGATGCGAAGTCGTCGAGGAAACTGCGGTTCAGGTTGGAGCGGTACGTCGACCGCGCCGCGAGGACGACGATCACAATCGGTACATAAATCAGGCCCACCCAGAAGGGAGGCGTAATGTCATCCACCCTCGATGACCACCACAAACCCAGTGCTACCGAGATCGAGGCGAAAAGCACATCGTTGGAAACCGTGACGATCAAATTTAGACGGCGGGCTCGAATCCGTCGAGCGAGGGACTGTTGAGCCTTGCGCATGGACGAGGACGGAACCTGATCCATCTCTGTCTCTTCTAAAGGGTGCATTCTTATCGCCGCAGATCTCAATTCAGAACGAGGATGTTGCCTGACTCAGATGGATGCACGGCTTCGAAGTCTACAAGCTTGCCGATGGACGCGAACGCCGTATCGTCACCGGGGGTTCCCAATGAGTCCGCGGATTTCGGGGTCGGCTGATTTTCGAATCTACGCCCAGCGTCGGGCTGGTGAGATTCCCCAGAAGTAGTGGACATCTGAGTCAGCGGGACGGTGGTCCCTTGGGAGGATGTTCGGATGTCACGATCTCGGCGTTCGTTTACCCTTGAGGGTCGAGGCAGTTCATCGTGTGATCGATGGGAATCGGCGGGTTGCCGAGGTGGCCCGCGAGCTGGATCTGAACGAGAACCCGCTGCATAAGTGGGTGCGGGATGGGCGGCGGCGTACTTTGCGGCAGCGCATCGAAGGTGAGCCGGTTCGAGCTCATCACTTCAGAATGCGCCGCCCACGACGTGACGCGCATGGCCGAGTTGTTCAGGGTGTCGACCTCGGGCTACTACAAGCATGTGCACGCCTGTGCTGCCCAGGTGCTGACGCCACAGGTCCAGCGCCGTCGTGATCTGAAAGTCATGAGCTTAGGGCATCACCGCGCGTCTCGGGGTACCTACCGGTCGCCGCGGATCACTGCGGACCTGCATGTGGAGGGTGAGCGGGTCTCGGAGGACACCATCGCCAAGATCATGGCCGAGATCAGTGTTGAGGACATCAGCCCGCGCACGTTCAAACCACCGCGGTGGTGGATCCGGCGGTGTCGTTCCCGCCGGGTGATCCTGCATTGGAGACGGCGGCCGTTTGCCCGCGCTAAAGAATTCAGTAGGACAGGTATATCCGCTCATGGTGGTGCCGGCCACGGCCTCGCCGAGCGAGTTGGTTGGTTGGTTGGTTGGTCGTGGGATTACGGCAACCATCATCGCCGGAGAACTTTGTGCTGCCCAAGCGGCGTCCCGGCCTTTCAGTGGCCGTGACTGCTTTGTAACCCGCGCGGAAACAGGATTTCAGCGAAGGTGAATGGGTTTGCTGAGCAACCGTAATTTGGAAGTCCCGAGGGGTGTTTTCTCGTCCTGGAAGGGGCAGGATGTGGAGCGAGATCCCGTGGGAACAGTGAGGTAGACGAGGTTGAAGTCGCTAGCGAGCCGACCGGCCCGATGAGAATCCGGGCGCACTTTCAATTGGTCCGAGCGAACTGCTCAATGTCGCCGCACGAGCCGTCCACACCTGATAATTTTCTATGACCGGGGCTTGTCGGTGTCTCAGCTAAACCGCTGATCGGAGGCGCCGAACTCCTTTGGGGGGCTTGACATGTCGACACTAGAATCTTCGCCCGACGACGCAATGAGATCATCGGGGGGCACGGTGGATCCCGCCAACAGACTCTTGTTGGCCCGAGGTTTGCCCTAGTTGAATCAGAGTGTTCGTACCGACCATCTTCGGAGTCGGCGCAGGCGCGTGTCGCAAGAAAAACGAAGACCACACGCGCTGCAAGGATTGCGTATATCGGCCAGTTCAGCGCACTGTCGGTAGCGTTGGGGGTCGGTATTGCGTTGGCCTCGGCTCCAGGTGTCGCGTTTGCGGAGACCGGCGGGTCCGGTTCGAAGAATTCATCGTCGGAGCGGTCATCGGCGTCCACGTCTTCGAGGGACTCGGCGTCGCGATCAACTCGGCGTTCCTCGTCGGCGAGGAAGAATTCATCGTCGGAGCCGTCATCGGCGTCCACGTCCTCGAAGGACTCGTCGTCGGGATCGGACTCGGCGGCGGAATCAACTGGGCGTTCCTCAACTGGGCGTTCCTCAACTGGGCGTTCCTCATCGGTGGCGACGAGCACTGACACCACATCCGCGTCGTCCACATCTAAGAAAGACACAACCGAGTCTCCGGCACCGTCCGCCGCTGAGCAGGCTGAGGAGTCCGCCGCCGAGGAGTCCGCCGCCGAGCAGACCACGGAGTCCGCCGCTGAACAGGCTGAAGAGTCCACCGACTTCAGGCAGGTCCGTGCCATTTCACTGGCGGAGTCGTCCGAGGTGATGAACTCTGTGGCCGAGCCCCCGAGTTCCTCGATCAGCAGCGTGACTATCGAGGCAGAGCAGTCGCCCCCGGCGGCGAGCATCGCCCCAGTCGCCCCGACCACTCCCGAGCAGAACGCGATCTTGCTGGGATTGCTGGCATCGGCGCGTCCGCCGAGCGACTCCGGGTCTGATGCCGCCGCCACTGGTGTTGCCGCTCAAACCGCCGCCGTAGCGGCCGCGGCGGCGGTCGCCGACACCGGCAACGCCTCGCCGGGAACGGGCGACCTCGTTATCGAAGCCGATTCCATGACGGTGTCCCCCTGGCAGAACGGTGTTACCTATTCTGACGGGGATGCCACCGATGGCACCGCGTTGCTCTTGTCGAGGAACTCATCCGCTTCGACGACTGTCTCGCTTCCTGAATCCACAAGCCTGGTGATCCGAGCCAGAGGAGACCAATACCGAGGCGCGCCAAAAATGGCTGTCTACATTGATGGCAAACAGGTCTCGAAGATTTCGGTTTCGGCCACAGAATGGACTGACTACACCATTCCCGTCGACGTCCCAGCGGGAGAGCACACGGTGAAGATCGCGTTCATCAACGACCGCTACTCGCGGAAGCGGGGCGACCGAAACCTTCGGCTCGACACCGTCACGGCGGTCGCCGCAGCCGTGATTGAGCCGCCTCCGCCTCCGCCGCCTCCGCCGCCTCCGCCGCCGCCGCCGCCGCCGAGCACCGTCACCCCTGATTTCTTCCAGGCCGCTGACTGGCTTTGGGAGCCGATCTCATCGGACCCACTGCTAGCCGACAACAGTGCGACCTGGGTGAGCTACTTATCCGCACCGGATGAGCTCCGAGTGGCCAACCTGTATCAATACTCGGTAGCCCTGATTTCAACGACCGAGATCACAAGCGATACACCCCGATATGATGTCAACCTGACTCGGCCCTGGGGCAGCGATCCGTTCGGCAACCTCACGGTGCCGATTCCCGAGGGAACCAGAGTGCCCCCAGGCTCGGATGGACACATCGCGATACTGGATCCCACTACGGGCACCGCGTTCGGTCTTTGGCAGGCGAGCTATGACAGCGTCACCGACACGTGGTCCGGTTCATGGGGGGGCGTGTCAGCCCTCGATGGCGACGGAGTTGATGTGTCGGGCTCGGCGACGGCAACGAATTTGGCGCGGTACGCCGGGGTCGTCACTGCCGCAGAGTTCAGTGCTGCGGTAGCAGCCAACACCGGTATCAACCACGCGCTGACCTTCTCCACCGACATTGCCGGTCCAGACTTCGTCGGTCCTGCGACGAAGTCGGATGGCCAGAACAGTGCCGGCGTCGCCGTCCCCATACCGGAGGGCTATCGCATCCAGCTGGATCCTTCGATCGATGTCGACGCCATTCCCGGCATCACTCCCGGCGAGAAGGTCATTGCCAAGACCTTGCAGACCCACGGCGCTTATGTCGTTGACCAAGGGGGTGCACGCATGGGGTTCGCGTTCGAGCTGGTTGACGACGCATCGTCCTCTACACCGGGTGCGGTATGGGCCGACGCCGGACTCGCGTGGGATTACTACGACATGAACGCCATCCCGTGGTCAGAGCTGAGGGTTATCGCCGCGTCGGAGGGGACGACGGCCTCGGTGTGACCGACATCGCCGGGGATGGTCTTTCGCTGACTGATCGCGGCTCACAACACAGTGCGTCCAGACGCCCAGGCAGAGATCAGCGATCAGGGCGTAGTTGGTCACGCTGGCAGTGACCAACTACGCCGAAATCACGATCTAGACGTCGTAGTACAGCGCGAACTCGTACGGGTGGGGACGGATCTGGATCGGCATGATCTCTTCCTCCCGCTTATAGCTGATCCACGTCTCGATCAAGTCGGTGGTGAACACACCACCCTCGGTGAGGT
>Ga0210003_1002036_pt1 | contig 17318 bp, 16 predicted proteins | sample LantaG_FD_182804 | JGI IMG/M metagenome (GOLD analysis project Ga0210003, IMG submission 182804) | Deep subsurface microbial communities from Baltic Sea to uncover new lineages of life (NeLLi) - Landsort_02402 metaG (SPAdes) (version 2) | ecosystem: Environmental > Aquatic > Marine > Oceanic >...
CTCTCTCTCTCTCTCTCTCTCTCTCTCTCTCTCTCTCTCTCTCTCTCTCTCTCTCTCTCTCTCTCTCTCTCTCTCTCTTCTCTATTCACCACCATCATCACTACTTCCCCTTCTTCGCCCCGTACCCGCTCTTGCCCCTCTTCGCCTTCATCACCGACGACTTGCCGGCGAAGGACCCGTCCGAAGTCCTCACGACGCTCAGGTTGCCAGCTGCGGTCTGGTCCTTGCCCTGCTCGTCGCGCGTCGGCTTTCCCCGCCAGACCACGCGCAGCGCCGTGCCGGCAAAGCCCGCGGCGGCGCGCAGCGACCTCTCGACGTACCTGCGGTAGTCGTCCGGGAACAGCGACACGTCGTTGACGAACAGCACGAATGTCGGAGGGCGAGTGGCAGGCTGCGTGGCATAGTAAACGCGCCCCTTTTTCGGGGAGCTGCGGTTTCCCGGCGGCCCTCGCCACGTGACGGCGTCGCGGACGACGAGGTTGAGCGTCGCGGTCGACAGCCTGCGCGCGTGCTGGTCGCCCGCGGCCGCGGCCGCGGAGAGCACCTTGGCGACGCGGCGTCCCGAGGCGGCGGAGGCGTGGACGACGGGGGCCCAGGCGACGGGGCGGAGCTGGGCGCGGACCTCGGCCTCGAAGGTCGCGACGGTCGACGGCTGTAGAGTTTTTTTTGTTTTGTTTCGTGGTGAGTTCGGAAGCAGCTCTCAAGTTCCTTTTCTCCTCTTCTCTTCTCCTCTTCCCACCCCCACCCAAATCCACCGCACCTCCCTGTTCGGCACCGCGTCCCACTTGTTCAGCACGATCACGCACGCCCTCCCGGCCTGCGCGATCGCCTCGGCCAAGCGAAAGTCCTGCGCCGTCGCCACGAACCTGCCGTCGCGCGAGCACGCCGCGGCGTCGACGACGAGCGCGACGACGTCGGCGCGGCGCATCGCCGACAGGGCCCTCCCGACCGCCAACCCTTCGGCTCCGTCGGTGGGAGAGGACGAGACGGCGGCGCGCCTCCTGATCCCGGCGGTATCCACCAAACGGAACAGCCTGGATCCGATCCCGTCGGCGGCGGAACCCGGAGGACCTTTCACAACAGCGTCGACAGAGTCGCGCGTCGTCCCCGCCACGGGGCTGACGATGGCCCGCGTGCCTCCGGCGATCGCGTTCAGCAGGCTGGACTTTCCGGCGTTGGGGCGGCCGACGATGGCGACGGCGAGGGGGCGGCGGGCGCGGCGCGCGTCCTTCGCGGCCTCGGAGGAAGAGTTTCCTTCGCCGCCTTCGCCGTCGTCCTCTTCTTCCTCGAATTCCTCGTCGTCGGCGATCGTCGCGTCGGTCTCGGCGCTCATCTGATTTTTTGTTTTGGTTTTTGGGTTTTGAGTTCGAGAAAGCGATTGATCGAGTGAGGTTTTCGATTTCCAGCGGGGGATGTAAAAGGTTCTCTGTTTAGCCCCCTCTGGAAAATCTCTCAAAAAAAAGAAAACTCTTACCGTCTCCGCCTCGGTGCCTGTGGTCAAGACCTTCCTCTTGGGCCTCGTCTCCGGCAGCGCGTCGAGCACAGCGTCCAGCAAATCGCCCGAACCGCTCCCTGACAGCGCGCTGACCGGGATCGGCTCCACTCCGCACTGCCACGCGTCTGCGATCGCGGCCGCGGCGCGCGCGGAGTTGTCGCACTTGTTGACCGCCAGCAGCAGCGGCGTCGCCTTTTTCTTTTCTCCCTTTTTCCCGCTGCCCCCTTTCCGGCTTCGCGCCCACTGGATCACGTCCAGGTCCGCGGCGGTAAGGCCCGTGGCGCCGTCCACCACCACCAGCAGCGCGTCGGCCTCCAGGGCGGCGGCCGCGGCGGCGGCCTCGACCGCCTCGGGAAGGTGGTTGGAGCCCGACGCCGCCACGACAGCAGCGGCAGCGACGGCCTCGCTGACCGCCGCCGACGCCCGCTTCTTCTCTTTGAAGGTGCGGGCTGCGGAAGCCGCGGCCGCGGCGGCCTCCTCCGCCGCGCCGGCGGCCATTAAGCCTCCAGTGTCCACCACCGCGAACTCGCGCCCGCGCCACCGCGCCCGCGAGAACAGCGCGTCGCGCGTGACGCCGGCAAAGTCTGCGACGACGGCGGCGCGGCCGTCGCCGACAATGCGGTTAAATAAGGCGGATTTTCCCACGTTGGGCCTTCCTAGGATCACGAGGCGCGGGAGGCGGCGGAGGGGCGTGGGGCGGGGGCGAGGGAGAGAGGGAAGTTGAGACGATGAAGCGGCGTCTTCTCCTTGGTCGCTCGCCGTCGAAACGCCCGCGAACGCGCCGGCGAGCAGATCCACTTGCTCAATCATCTCCTCTTCCTCGTCGTCGTCGTCGTCCCCGCCCACCACGGCGCTGTCGGACATCGCAAGGTCCGCATCCTCGAGCTCCGAGGCCACGGCCGCGGCCTCGAAGTCTAGCGCGGCCTGCTCCTCGTCGGAGAGGGGCTCGAAAGCGTCGGGGGAGGAAGACGAGGGAGCGTCGTCGAAGTTGGAGTCGTCGTCGCCATTGGGAGCCCCTCCTGCGCGCGCCGACACTCCTCTTCGGCGAAGAGGAAGAGGAGATACAAGCGGCGACGACGCGCGTTGCCTCAGCAGCAGCAGGGGCGGCTGCGGGCGAGAACCAGAAGAAGAAGGGTAAGGCAGAGCCGCAGCCGCGGTTGTTGCGGCGCGAGGAGCGGCAAACGCCCGCTGGCGCCCAGCTCCCGACGCGGCCGCGCCTCTGCTGCTGCTGCCCAGCGCGAGAGAAGAAGAAGAACTCATGCTTGTTGTCGTTGTCGTTGTTTTTACGTTCGAAGAAGAAGAAGAAAAGAAAGTTCAAAGTCTTCTTATCCTTCTTTGGAAGCAGTCTGGTCCTTGGCCATACGCTGCGCCTCCTGGAACATAAAGTTGCTGAGCCCTCGCACGGCGGTCTCCTTCGCGGCCTCGATGGCTGCGGCGTCTTTCAGCGAGGCGTTCTTCTTGAACTGGTGGCGGACGGTCTTGCGGAGCTGGTCGCGGTTGCCTCCCTGAGAGGAGTTTTTTTTTGATGTCGGTCGGGGTTGAGTTGAGGCTTGGGCTAGCCGTCGCCGGGCCGGGCATCAGCATTTCGTTTGGCGGCGTCAAAATCGATTTTTCCGAATCGCGTGTCGCGCTCGGCCTTCCGTGTCGACTCGATCCATGACTCCGCATCCAAAGCCACAATGCGACCTCCTTTATCGCAATCGGCACTCGACGCAGCTCGAAAAGACTCGCATCAACAACCTCCACGCGTCGCATCATCAGACGTCGGCGGCTCGTTTTTCCGCCGCCTGCGAGCCATTGGAAAAAAAATCGATTCCAACTTTCTCTTTTCTTTCTTGTCACCAACCAACAAGCGCCATGCCCTACCTGTGTGCTCGCCACGTAGTCAGCCAGGCGCAGGCAGTCGCGGAAGAGCTTGGTGACGGCAAAAGTCGTGGGGTGCCCGGACATCGGTTGGCGGAGAGAGAGGGGATGAACGTTTGGAAGAGAGCAAGAGAAAAAAGAGAGCAAAGTGTTGAATTCGTTATTTTCTTTTGAAAATTTCTCTTTTTGTTTTTCATCTTCTAAAAATGTTACACTTTTGAGAGAAGAAGAGGAGCCAAATCTTTGACGCTCCCTCTCTCTTTGATCGAAGCCAACGGATTCAAAAACGCGACATGATTGAAAGAAAGGAAGAGTGGATAAAACGGGGCTATGAAGGGATCGCGGCCGCTCTTTCAATTTCTCTTCTCTCTCTCTCTCTCTCAACTCCAAAATTCCAACTCTCTCTTTCTTTCTCTACCTCGGCGCGGCAAAGGCACCCCCGCCACTCCCGCTCGCCCCCGTCGGCTTGAAGCTCAGCGCCCCGAACCTGCTCGCGCCGGCGCTCCCGACGTTGGACTTGGCGGTCGCTAGCGGCTGCCTCGGCGGCGGCGGAGGCATCATCGAGGTCTTTTGCTTTGGAGGCGGCGGAGCAGCAGCAACGGGAGGAGGAGGAGCAACAACCGGAGCAACAGGAGCCTTTTTCACGCCGTCTATCTTGGCCATCGCCGCGGCGAAGGGCCCACTCCTCAGCGCCGCCTCCATCGTGGGCCTCCTGCGAGGGTCCGGGTGCAGGAGGGCGCGCAGCAGCCTCTGGAAGGAAGCAGAGGTCGCCGGAAGCAAAGCCAGCCTCCCGTTGCGCAAGTTGTGCCACAGGGGGCCGCCAGAGGGGAGCGGCGCGCCCGACGCGAGCTCGAAAAGAGAGGCGCCCAGGGCGAAGGCGTCCGCCGCAGCAAGGTCGAGGGGCCCCTTGGAAGAAGACGACGACGAAGAAGAAGCGCTGGAGCTTTCCAGCAGCTCCGGCGCGAGGTAGCGGCAGTCGCCCTCGTCCGGAGACAGGGCGACGGCAGAAGAGGAAGAGGAAGAGGAAGCGCCCATGGGAGTCGCGAGGCCGAAGTCGCCGAGCTTGACCGCCACGGTGGCCCCCGAGGCGTCGCCGTCGTAGTCCTCGTCGAGGCCGTCAGGGTCCCAGGAGGCGGCGGCTTCGGCGTTGTTGTTGTTGGTGGTGTTGAAGACATCGTTTTCGTTTTCGTCGTCGCCGTTGCTGTTGTTTTTCTTCATCTTTTCACTTCCGCCTCCGCCTCCGCCTCCAAGCATCTCGACAGAGCACCCGTCTGCTGCGAGAGCACAAAAGATGTTGTCGGGCTTCACGTCCATATGCGCGATGCCGCGCGAGTGCAGGTGGGCCAGCGCCGACGCGACCTGCGCCCCGGCGCTAACGAGCTCCTCCTCGCGGAGAGGGGTCAGCGCGCCGTTGAAGCTGCCGCCGCCGCTGGAGCTGCTGCCGGCGCCTCCTGCTGCCCCTCCTCCTCTTCGGCCGCCGCCGCCGGAGTGCAGTCCTCCTCCCGCGCCGCCTCCGCCGATCACGGCGGCCCGGGCGGCCAGGGAGGCGCCGCATCTCTCCAGCTGGACGTGCATAAGGAGGCCTCCTGCGGTGGTGGTGGTTGTGGGGGTTGGAATTAGAGATTTTTGGAGAAGAGGAAGAGGAGAGGAGGAGAAGAGCGTGAGTGTCGAGGGGAGAAGAGAAGCGCAAAACCCCAAAAAACGCAAAACAAAAAACTCCAAAGCCCTCACCTCGCGGCCCTCGCTCGGCCCACGCGCCGTAGTACCTCACGATCCCTGTGGTTTTGTATTTTTTTGAGATTGTGTTCGAAGAAGAAGAAGAAAAAGAAGAAGAATGCAAAGGTGAGCTTCTACTTCTTTCTTCCTTTTTTTTGTTGAAAAAAAACCAAAAAGACACGCACCTCTGTGCGTGCCCGCCGCGGCCAGCGCCTGCGCCTCCTGCCTCCACCTCGCCACGTCGGCCGGAGAGAACAGCTCCTGCGTCGACTTCTTCACGGCGTACTCCCTACCGTCGAGCCTGTGCGCGGCGCGCACGACGCGAGAAAAAGCGCCGGCGCCCAGCGGACCGAGCTCGCGGAACTCGGCGGCGTAGCGAGAGACGACAGGCAGCGACTGCGGCGAGGGGAGCAGCAGAGCTGCTGCTGTTCCGGTTCCGCTCCCGCCGCTGGACATGGGCGAGGGGCCTGCGGGGGCGGGCATGAAGACGTTCGTGGCGACGGGCGGAGAGCGCGCCCTTCGGTGGTGGCCGCGGAGCAGCGCAGGTAGCAATGCGGCGGCTTGCTGCTGCTGGGAGGAAGAGGGCTGCTGAGAGCTCCGCGGCGGTCCCGCTGCTGGCTGCTGCGAGTCTCCTTCCCCGCCTCCAGGAGTCGCCGCGATACCAGCCGCAGCGGCAGCGGCAGCGAGCCTGCTCCCCCGCGCCCTCTTGGCGAAGCCCCTGAGAGGCGACGGCGCCGCGGCCGCGGGAGAGCGCGCGTGCCTCGATCCCGTGAGGACGTTTCCGTGAGCGGCAGCTGGGTGGTTGTCCATGGCCTGGTCCGCGGGGGTGACGAAGTCTTGCGAGCTGGAGTGGTGGTTGTTGTTGTGGCGGGGGGTTGAAGAGGTGAGAGAGAGAAAAAGAAAAAAAAATACGAACGACGCCGAGCGAAGCCTCTCTTCTTTTTGGCGCGATGAATTTCTCTCTCGACACCTCAATGCTCCCTTCTTCACTCTCTTCTCCTTCTCTCCCCCTGCCCTGCTTCCTCGACTCACCCGAGCATGTACGCGTCGATCTGGCTCTGCGGCGCGAGCTGCGACAGCGGCAGGTCGCAGCCGGGCTCGTCGTAGAGAGGAGGAGGAGGAGCGGGAGCGGGAGCAGCAGGCGCGACGTTTCTCTGCCTCTCCGACGAGGAGTTCCACTTCGGCAGCGGCGGCGGAGGAGGAGGCATGGCCTTTGCTTGCTGCTGCTGCTGCGAGTTCAGGGAGCAGCCGCTCAGCGCCACGTTCAGGTCCTGGCTCGCCGTCATCATGTTGCACTGCTGCTGCGAGTTGTTCTGGACCTGAGAGAACGCGAGGCGACCCAGGCGAAAAGGCTGTTGCTGCGAAGATTGGCCTTGAGCCGGAGCGACGGCGACGCGAGCATCGAAACTCTTGCCCTTGCTCTTGTCGCCGCTGCTCCCTGGCTGCTGCTGAGAAGACTCGGCAGGGCGCATGGCGGGGTGCGCGAAGGCGTCGTTGCGCGACCCTGGAACTTCAAAGAGAGGCGATTGGACAGGTAGAAAAAGAGCCAGGAGGAGACGAAACCTTTTCCCCCCCTCTTTCTCTCTCTCGCGTCTGTCGGCCTTTGTCGCTCGAAAAAAAAATGAGGTTTTTTCCCTTCGAAAAAAAGAAAAAATCACTTTCGGTCGAGAACCATCAGATCGATCACCCCGGCCGCCGCTCCGTCTAGCGGGCTCGCCCGAGCTTCCCCATGCCTCGACCGCGCCCACGCAGAGACCCCTGCGACTGCCGCGACTGTCTCGATGGAGAAGACGCAGTGAAAGCGCTCCAGAAAGGCGTCGGCTTGCTCGATGGAATCGTCGACGTTGAAGAAGAGCCGTCGAAAACCTCGACCTCGACCCCCTCGACCCCCTCGACCTCGACGCTCTCTGGCACCCGTGCCGCGAGGCAGGACCCTCCCCCGAGGGCCCTCGTCCTCCTCTGCGACGGCATGCTGTCGGGACTGATCGAAGACGCGCGAGAAAGAGCGGAGAAAGAGAGGTCGGAATCGGGGAGCGAAGCCTCCTCCTCTTCAAGTTTTTCGACTTTCCCGCACCTCGACGCCGTCGCGAGGGGGGGCGCCGTGGGCACGCTCGCGCTGAGGAAGAGACCAGAATCAGTTGGTCCCCGTCGACGGCACGAAGCGCTCTATCAGCTGCTGGGAGCGCATTTGGTGAGCTGATTAGGTTTTTGCTTCTGCTTCGTCGCGGGGCGAAACGAAAAAAAAAACAAAGAGAGAGAGCTCTCTTTTTCTCACACCTTTTGCTCTTCCCTCTTCTCCACCACCACCAACAACAGACTCCGCCTTCCCAAGGCAAGAGCAGGCCCCGTCCCCTCTCCGAGCGCTTCCTGGGCCTCTCCGTCGCGCTCTTGACCATGGAAGCAGCCGAGATCGCGGAGGACGGATCCCTCGGCGCGCTGCTAGACAAGGTCGAGGCGTTTTCGGTTCCGACTTCTTCTTCTTCTTCTTCTTCTTCTTCTTCTTCTTCTTCTTCTTCTTCTTCCTCGTCTGCAGCAACCCTCCTCGCGTCGCGCGTCTCTGCACTCCTCGGCATCGACAAGCCCACGAAGGAGCAGAATAGCAGATCCAAGGAAGAAGGAGAAGAAGAAGAAGTAAACGACGACGACGGCCCCCTCGACCTCGTCTTCGTCCACCTGACCTCCTCTTCTGCTGCAGCCGACGACGTCGACGACGACAGCGAGGAGGCCTCCGACTCCGGCTCCGCCCTCCTGCGCTTCGCCGACTGCTTCCTGCAGCGGGTGAGGGCCGCCCCGGGGGCGCTGGACGACCGAGGGGACGACGCGCTGCTGGTCTCGGTCGTGTTCAGTGGAAGCGGAGGCGAGGAGGAGGAGGAGCAGGAGCAGCAGCACCAGCTCTTGCTCCCTCCCCGCGGAGGGGCGCCTCTCGCGCTCTCCTCTCCCTCGACCTCTCCCTCGACTCTCCCCGTCCCTCGCCCGGCGCAGAGCTTCGAGTTCGCGGAGGGGGTGAAGCTGGAGGTGAGAGACCAGCCCCTGCTCGTGGCGAGCCGGTGCGACGGCGTGCTGCGGGTCGACGGCGCTCGGCGGCTGCTGGAAAGCAAAAGCGGGGAGAAGAGGAAGAGCGAGAACGGAAATGGAAACGGAAGCGGCGACGGAAACGGAAACGGCAACGACAACGGCGACGACTTTATCGCTTCCCCCGGAGGGACCGGCCTGGGCTGCGTGCTCGCCGAGCACCTGCTGGACGAGATCGCCTACAAGATCGGAAGGGCGCTCAAGTACGGGGCGTGAAGTTGTTTGGAGTTTGTAAAATACACAAAAAAAATCGAAACCATTTTTTGTTTTCATTTTCCTTCTCTTCCGATCGAGAGAAGCGTTCTGCTCATCCTCAATCGCCTTCTCTCTCTCCTTCTTTCTCGCTCTCCCTGCCTCCAACGATGTCGGGCCGCGGCGACAAGAAAGTCGCGGCCGCGTCCAAGCCACCCAGCAAGAAAGCAAAGAAGAAAGAGGCCTCTCCTGCCGCGGCGAAGAAGGAAGCGAGCGAACCAATGCCTCCTCCTCCTCCTCCTCCTCCTCCTCGCCGCAGCCGCCCTGCTCGCCGAGCGGCGGCGGAGAAGGCAAAGACCAAAACGCAGCAGCAACCCGCGACCTCCGATTCCGATTCTTCGGACCTCTCTCTTTCGGACAGCGACGTCTCCTACGGTGCGAAGCAGGCAGCCGCAGATGAAGAAGAAGAGGCGGAAATAATCGAAGACGTTGATGAAGAGGTCGAGGTCGAAGACGAAGGAGAGGAAGAGGCACCGCCGGCAAAGAAAAAGAGCAAGTCGCCCTCTCCAGCGAAAAAGAAGAAGAAGAACGCCAAAGCTCCTCCTCCTCCTCCTAAACCTCCCCAGCGCCGCCGCAACAACGCCAACGCCGCGGCTCCCCCCACCGAAGCCGAGGTCGGCGCGCTTTTCGAGCTCCTGGCGAGCGCGGCACGAGGAGGAGGAGGAGGCGGCGGCGGGAGCTCTTCTTCTCTTTCTCCTCCTCCTTCCGCCGCAAACACCATTCACCGCTCCGCGGTCGCAGCCCTCCACCTGCAGCTGCTGGGGGACCCTCCGCCGGACCAGCTCCTCGACGACATGATGTTGGTGGCGCACGAGCTGGCCGGAGGGCGGAGGCTGGGCGCGCTGACGAGGGACGAGTTTGTGGCGCTGGCGCGTCGGGTCCTCGAGAGGGGGACTTAGAAAAAGAGAAAAGAAAAAGAAAAAACTTTTTGTACTTGCGCAATACTTGTAAACCAATTTCAACAAACGCCCTGGTCTTCTTGTATTCAAAATCACACGCACAAGCATATGAGAAGAGAAGAGAGAGAAAAGAAAGATAGAGAGATAGATAGAGAGGGAAAATGATGGTGCTATTTTTTTACAGAGAAGCGTTTGTTTTTGTTTTTAATTTATTTGGTGGTGAGAATTCTCAATGGAGAAAACGCAAGGTACGGCGTTTTTTTCTCTTGTAGATGATTTGGTGCATTTTTTAATATCTCCGCGTGTAAGTGGAGAGAGAGATGAGAGGAGGGGACCAGGGGAGGGGGGAGAAGGAAGAAAAAAAACGAAAAAATGAAAAAAGAAAAAACTCAACGTAAAAAAATCCTCGCACTCACTCCCACCATTTCCACCGCTCGGCAGCCAGCAGCCCGCGCAGCGCCTGCTCCCACTCCCTCGCGGGAACGTCCCACGAAAAATCTACCGCGGCAGCTCGATCGAGCCTTCGGTCCCAGGACGAGGGCGAGGGAGGGGGCAGGTTTGCACGCCTCGAGGAGGAAGCGTTGCCGTTGCCGCTCCCGTTGCCGCTCCCGTTGCCGCTCCCGCTGCCGTTTCCGTTGCCTGCTGCTGCTGCTCCCTCCGCCAGGGACAAGAAGCTTCCCCCCTCGGCCGCCTCCGCCGCCAGCGCCGTCACGGTCCCCACCAGCGCCCTCACGGCGTTCGCTCGGGCCTGGGCGTCCCCGCTAGGCCCGACGCTCCCCATCGAGACCCCGCCTCCGGCGGCGACCAGGTCCGCGAGCCCGCCCGTGTCCGAGACCACGGGCAGCGCCCCGTACCTCGCCGCGGCCCTGGCCACGAGGCCGCACGGCTCGAAGCGCGAGGGGACGAGCACGACGTCGGCCGCGGCGGCGAGCAGGTGCGCGGCGCTCTCGCTGAAGTCCGGCAGGCCCACGGCGGAACCCGGATAAGAAGCCGAGAGGTTGCGCAGGGCTTCCTGCATCCAGGCCTCTCCGGCGCCGAGGGCGGCGAGCTGGATCCGCGGAGGAGGACGCTTGTTGTTGTTTGCTGAAGGAGGAGGAACAGGAGCAGCAACAGCGAGCTCGTCGAATCTGAACGGAGCGCCGGAGGGAACAGCGGGCAAAGAAGAAGACGAACTCGAACCCGAACCGCTCGCGACGAGCGCCGGCGCGGCGCTCAGGAGAATGTCGACGCCCTTCTGGTCTGTCAGCCTCCCTATGTAGCCCACCAGCACCGCCTCCGGGTCGGTTCTCAGGCCGTGGGCCGCCTGGAACGCGGCCTTGGCTGCGGCCTTGCCCGAGGAGCGGAGGCGGCGGCGGCGGAAGTCTGCGGAAGAGGAGGAAGCAGCTTCGGTCGAGGTCGCTGCGCCGTCGCTCCCCGCTTTTGCGCCGCCTCCCTCCTCCTCCTCTGCTCCGCCGTCGCCCCCAAAGTCAGCCGAGAAGCGCGCGCTCTCCGGGAGCAGGGCGTCGGAGGAAGGGTCCCACTCGTGCGTGTCGAGGCCGTTGACGATGCCCAGCACGCCGCGGGAGGACAGCAGCGCGCCGAGGCCGCAGCCCGGGTCTTCGTTGTCGGCAGCATTGTTGTTGCCGCCGCCGCTGTTGCTGCCGCTGTTGTTGTTCCTCGTGATCTCGCGCGCGTAGGTCGGCGAGACCGTCAGGAGGAGGTCGGAGGCCGCCAGCGCGGCGCGCATCCAGTTGATGAGGAGGGAAGAAGACCCCTTCTTCTTCTCCTTGTCGCAGGAGCGGGAAGAGCTGTCCCCCTCCTCTTCCTCGTCCTCCTCTCCGCTCGCTCCTCCCGCCTCTCTCTCGCGCCACCAGAGCGGGCCCGCGTCCGCGGGCTCCAGGCACAGCCTCGGGGCCGCCTCGGCCGGGAAGACGCCCTGGTACGCCAGGTTGTGGATGCAGAAGGCCACGCGGGCCCTCGAGAGCGAGGACGAGAGGGCGGAGGCGTACGCCGCCCCGGCGGCCGACGCGTCGTTCTCGCTCTCGACCTCGACTTCCTTTCCTGCTCCTCCTCCTCCTCCGCCGCCGCCGCCGCAGCCGGCCCCGGGCCCTCGCCCCGAGGCGGCCGCGCGCAGGAACAGCGGCAAGGGGCCGCAGGGCCAGTCGTTGCCGACGAAGGCGATGGGGCGAGGGCGCAGCGGGCCGCGGTGCGGGGCCGGGGGCGCGGAGAGCGAGACGGCGAGTCGAGGCGCCGGCGACGAGAGCGCGGGAGGAGGCGGAGGAGGAGGAGTCGCGAGCGCCGAAGCGGCTCCGACGACGCCCCTTCCGCCTCCGCCTCCGCCCGTCGGTGGGTTCTTCTTCTTCTCCTCCTCGTCGTCGTCTCCTTCATCCTTCCTTCCTTCCTCCGTCGTCGTCTTCTCCCCTTCTCTGCCCGTCTTGACGCGCAGCGGCCTGCCGTCGCGGCCCTTGGGCAGCGGCAGCGAGGGCTCGGGAGGGGGGAGCGGCGTTGCCGCCGCCGCCGACGAAGAAGATGTTTCGCCTTCCCCGCTGTTCCCGTCGCTGCTCGTCGTCGCAGCAGCCGAGGCCCCGCGAATGCCCACATCGAGCTTGCCCATGGCATCTCGCAGGGCCTCGCTGGCGCGGGAGAAGACAGAGGTCGGGGGCGTGGGGGCCCGTGGCGTTTCTCCTTCGTCATCGCCGTCGCCGTTGTTGTTGCCACCGTTTCCGTCTTCGTCCTCGTCCTCGTCTTCCTCTTCCTTCTTGCCCTCGCCTTCGTTCCCGCTTCCGCCACCTCCGATCCCGGCCATCAGCCTCGCCTTGATCGAGGCCGTGGTCTCGAAGAAGCGGTCCGAGAGAGATGCCGAGGGAGGGGACGAGGAAGCGGAGGCGGAGGCGGAGGCGGAGGCGGGAGGAGGAGGGGCGAGCGGAACAGTGTCGGCCCGAGGTCGAGGAGGAAGAGGAGGAGCAGGAGCGGCAGCGGCAACAGCGGCCTCTTCTTCCTCCCCTTCCCCTTCTTCGACCACAGCAGCAGCCTCCTCTTTTTCTTCCTCTTCCTCTTTCTCATCTGCAGCGCTAGGCGCGACGAAGGAGGAAGTGAGGGGGCGCATAGGCGAGTCGGGACCGAAGCTGCTGCCCCTCCTTCGGGCGGCGGTGGAAGCGGCAGAGGCAGGAGGAGGAGGAGGAGCGCCGCTCGCTGCGGTCGTCGCAGCGGCAGCAGCAGCAGCAGCCGACGACGGCCGCGGAGGGATGGATGAAGCGGACGAAGACGGGGCAGCAGCGGGGACAGCAGAGCTCGCGGCCGCGGCGGGAGCAGTCTTCGTCTCTGCCGCCGCCGCCGCCGCCGTCGCCGCCTTTTCTTCCTCTTCTCCGATCGTCGAAGCGACTCCGCCGCTCTCGACGACGGCGGCCTTCTCCGCGGAACGGCGCTGTTTCTCCTCCTTCTTCTTCTGCTGTCGCCTCTGGCGGGCACCGCCACCGGGAGCAGCACCGGCAGCAGCACCACCACCACCAGCAGCAGCAGCACCACCAGCAGCAGCAGCAAAAGAGGGCTCTTCTCCTTCTTCCCCTTCCTCCTCTTCACTCCACCAAGCCCCGTCTTCGCCGCCACCGACTCCTCCTCTTTCTCCTCCTCCCTCCCGCGCCCTCGCGGCCAGCGCCGCCTCGAGCGCCGCGGCGGCCCTGGCCGCCTCGGACTCCAGGACCTGCTCGCTGGCCGCCAGCAGGTCGGCGGCGTGCGCGGCGGCGGCGGCGGCCGCCGTGCCGGGCCTGGTGCTGCTGCTGCCCGCAGCGTTTGGCGGAGAGGTCGAGCCGCCTCTCTTCTTCTTCGGGCTTTTTTGCTTCCCGCCGCTCGGCGGGCTCGGGACGGCCGAGGAGGAGGAAGAAGTAGTAATCGGAGGCGAAGCGCTTGCCTCCTTGGCGGCGGAGGCACCAACGGCCGCGGCGGAAAGAGCGGAAGACGAAGAAGTTTCCAAATTCTTCACTTCGACCTCCACCGCTTTACTCTCCTCTCCTTCTTCCTCTTCCTCTTCCTCCTCTTCGGCCCACCCAAGCATCAGCGGCGCGGCCAGCGCCGCCTGGCACAGGATAGAGTACCTCACGTCCAGGGAAGAAAACAGGCCGCCGCTCTCCGCGTAGGTCGAGTTGCGCGTGGCGGGGTCCGCATAGATGTCCCCGCCGGGCCCGACCTCGAACGCAGGGTGCGACACAAAGACTCGAGCGACGACCGGCGACAGGGTCGACGAAGCGTCCGGAGCTCCGTTGCTGCCCTTGTTCTTCCCCGCCGCCGCCGCTGCTGCTGCTGCTGCTGCTGCTGCTGCTGCTGCTGCTGCTGCTGTTGTCGTTGTCGCTCCCACGACGGTCCCGTTCTGGCCCGGGTCGTAGAGCACGTAGAGCCTGGCCGGGGCGAGCGTGCAAGAAGGGGTCGAAGAGCAGGAGGCGCAGGCGCCGCTCGCGGTTCGCTCCTCTTCGTCGTCGCCGTTCTCGGCCTCTTCTTCGACGCTCGGCGCCGGCACCAGGACCGGGACCGCCACGCCCGTGTCGCTGGCTCCCGGGACGGGCCCGTAGAGCGGCGCGACCGTCATGACGCGGTGCCCCCTAGAGAAGATTGGTGCGTTGGAATGCGGGGGAGAGAGAGCGAGAGCGAGAGGTGAGTAAGAGGTCCGGAAAAAGGAGAGAAAGAGAGAAAGAAAAAAAACCAACGGCCGCCCTTGCTCCTCCTCCCCTCTCTCCTCTTACCTCGACGCGAGCGCCGCCGGCAGCGCCGCCATCACGTCCCCTAGCCCGCCCACTTTGGACCAGGGCGCGACCTCCGTGGCCACGAAGACGACCTGCATCGCGCCCGAAGCCTCCGTGGTGGCTGATTGGTGAGCCGCGGGCTCGGCGGCGGCCGGCGGGGGTGTCGGATTCGACGTCATTGGTGTCGTCGTCATTTTTTCTTTTTTCTTTTTCTTCCTTCTTTTCTTTCTTCGCTTGCTGCTGCTCGAGTCCGCAGCGCCGCCGCCGCCGCCGCTGCCGGCAGCAGCGGCAACGGCGACGCTGCAGACGGAGACGACCGCTCTTTCTGGTGTCCTCGAGCCCGGATGCCGATTGCCTAGCAACCCTGGTGTCCTCGCTGTCGAGAGCTGTCTAGCTGACGAAGTGGCGAGCGCTGTTGGAACGAGGGCTCGTGTCCGTCGCGGTCTCTGCGAATGTGTTGTCGTCGACGGCAGCAGCGAAAGCGGCGACGATGCTAGTCGAGGAAGAGAATCAGCGACGGGCGTCGAAAAGCGCATTCGGCGCTGCGGCGGCCATCGTGTCTGGTTCTGTTTACTTTGGTGGTGTCGTGCTGCTTTGCAAGGCTACAACGGCATTGCCGTGTGCGTGCGTGTCGATGGTCGAGGAGGGAAAGAGAGCGAGAGAGCGAAAGCTGTGGCCCTTGCAAAAAAAAAAGTCAAAGTGAAAGAGCGGCGACGGTCGGACCTCAATTTTGTTTTCTCGCTCTTTTGCTCTCTCCTCTCTTCTTCTCAACCTCGACCTCCACCACCACCTTGCTCTCTTTCGATTGCTCCCCACTCTCTCTTTTGTTTTAGGTTGCACGCATTTTGAAACAGATTGAAAAAAAAAAACAGGCAGAGGTGAAAATTCAGTTGAAAAACCAGGGGGGTCGCAGTCTTTTTTTTCTTTTTGAAAGAAAAAGTCAAAAATTCTCTCTCTCTCTCTCTCTCTCTCTCCATCTCTCCTTTCCCCCTTTTCATCAGCTCAGCTCCTCCTGCGAGCGCCGCACGCACCTCGCCACCCTCTTCTTGAACCCCTCCCTGTCCTCGCGCCACTCCTTCGCCGCGTCCACGTTGGCCGGCGACTCGTCGTTCGGGCTGCTCAGCATCGAAATTATGGAAAGCATGATCGTCTCGACCGTGTGCACGGGGGACCACCGTTCGCTGGCGCGCTCGTAGCCCATCGGGTCGTCCCCGGGGTTGTGCAGGATCGAGATGCAGACGCGGCCGTCGGAGTAGACGTTGGGGTGCCAGACCTCGGACGTGAAGCGGCAGGTGGGCGGGGACTGCGGGTAGTCTGCCGGGAAGGTGAGGCGCGCGTTGAAGAAGCCTCCCTCGTAGAGGGTGTCGGGCGGGCCCATGACGGTGACGGCCCACTCGAAGAGGGAGTCGCCGACGAGGCCGGCGGAGAAGCCGTCGACGGGCTTTTTGGTGAGTTCTGGGGGAGAGGAGAGGGGCGGGTGGGTGTTTTTTTTTTGAGAGTGGTTGAAAAAGAGGTTGAAGAGGTTGAGAAGGAAGAGGTCGAAGCAGGGAGCGCGGAGTTTTTTCCGTCGTTTGTTCGTTTGCTCTTCTTCTCTCGTTTCTTCTCTGGCGCTCTCTTTTCTCTCTCTCTGCGTCTTCTTCTGCCCTTTTGCTCCCCTCGTCGACGACAAAACGACGACAGCTTCGCGTCATGGGGAGAGAAAAGAGCAGCAAGAGAGCGGAAGAGGACGGACAGAGAGAGAGAGAGAGAAAGAGAGAAGGGAAAAGAAACAGCGAGGCAGCGTCGATCGAGCGTCGGTTTTTTCTTCTTCTTTTCCTTCTTCCTATCTTCTCCCTCCTCACCCTTGAGCTGCTTGTTCAGCAGTAGCGACGCCTGGTCCATCTTTGATCTCTCAGCCTCGAGGTGCGAAGGGGACGAGGTAGCTAGAGAAGGAAGGAGAAGCAGCGGCGGAACAAACAGCTGAGCAACGCAGAAAGAGGGGCGACGAGGCGGACGAAGAAGAAGAAGAAAGAGCGAGGTCTTTCTTCCTGTCTTCCTCTCTCTTCTTTAGGCTGCGGAGGTTACTCTCTGTTCGAGGAGGAGGATGCGATGAAAGCGTCGACGCCCTCGTGCGCAAGCTAAAAGAAAGAGAGCGCGTTCCAGAAAGCCGCTCAGCGGAAGAGCGAAGCGCGTTTCTTTCGAAGGGCAATCGAGTTTTTCGTTGTGAGCGTCTGACCTCTTTCGTTTTCTCTTTTTCGAAAAAAAAAACCTTTCCGCCACGACTCTTTTGACCTCTCTTCTCCCAGTCGTCTTCTCCCCCCCGCCCTCCTCCTCCTCCAAGAGAGAGAGACAGCGCTTTTCTGAAACGAGAGAAAGAAAAAGAAAAATGATTGAATTAACAAAAAAAGGCGTCTTCTTCTTCTGAACGAAGAAAGAAAGGAAAAAACAGGAAACGGAAAAAACCCGCGCTCTCGTTTCTCTCTCTCTTCTCTCCCTCTCTCTCTTCACTCCCTCTCTCTCTCTCTCCCCTCCTCCTCCTCCGCATCCCCCTCCCAAAACCCTCTCTCTCCCCTTCTTCACTCCCCGACAGTCATCCCGATCCCGAACCTCGCGTCCTTGCGCAGGTGGTCCAGCTCGGCCGACAGCACCAGGCTGACCCCCGCGTTGAGCCTCTCCTCCAGTAAGGCGCCGACCCTGCCATCGGTGTCGACGCGGCCGCGGAGGCGGCACTGCCGCAGGGCGTAGTCGTAGCCTGTTGTTTCGGGTGGTGGTTTTCGAGTTGAAAAAAAGGAAGAGAAGGGGAGCGGAGAGCGGGGATGAGCTTTCGCGGCTCCAATTCGCGGGTCTGGAAAAAGTTCGGGAAAAAAAAAACCGGAAAAAAAAAGTTTGAAAAAAAATCATCTCACCAAAGCTCGCCGCGGCCTCCCTGCCGGTCCAGTTCCAAAGAAAGTCCGCTGCCAGGCTGACCTTGTCCGAGACCCTGTGCACGTAGGCCAGCGACAGCAGGCCAGTCGTCGCCACCTGCGCCGTGGCGACGTGCTGAGCTCCCACGTGCCTCGCCGCGAACCCGGCCCCGGACTTCTGCGCCGACCGGAGCAGGAAGAGCTCGCCGCCGACCGAGAGCTCCGGGGTGACGGACTGGAAGTAGTTGACGCCGTAGAACTGGTTGTTCCCGATCTTGAGCTGGCCTGTTTGGGGCAGGGGGTGAGGTGGGGGTTGGGGAGTGGGAAGGGGTTTGAAGAAGAAGAGGTGAGTTTGTTTTCTTCTCTTACTTCCTCTTTCTCCCTCTCTCTCTCTCTCTCTCTCTCTCTCTCTCTCTCTCTCTCTCTC
>Ga0210003_1002037_pt1 | contig 17308 bp, 8 predicted proteins | sample LantaG_FD_182804 | JGI IMG/M metagenome (GOLD analysis project Ga0210003, IMG submission 182804) | Deep subsurface microbial communities from Baltic Sea to uncover new lineages of life (NeLLi) - Landsort_02402 metaG (SPAdes) (version 2) | ecosystem: Environmental > Aquatic > Marine > Oceanic >...
AAGAAGCCCAGGCAAGGAGTAACGCCGAAGAACAGATACGAACATACGCAGCCCAGGCCGCCCAGGCAAACGAGAGGATAAACGCAGAAACACAAGCCAAAGAAAAGGCTGAGCAAAAAGCACAGGCTGAAGTTGAAGCGAGGGTGACGGCTGAGGAAAAGGCCAAGGTGCTGGCACATGGTATGGCTGAGATTCAAGACAAGGTCGCAGAAGAGATACAGGCACGACAGCAGGCAGATGAGCTGGTCAAAGGATACTCAGAAAAAGTAGCTGCCGCAAGAGAAAGAGCGCAGCTTGAAACCCGTGCGAGAGAAAGAACTGAAAAAGCATTGGCTGGTCAGTCACAGGCCAGGGCAGAGGCAGAGGAAAAACTCGCATTATATGGCGAGGAAACAGCCCGGATGGTGGAAAAGTTAAAGGCTCAAATGCAGGCCACGGAAAAAACTGAGCACAAGGTACAGGTTGAAACTGAAGCAAGGGCAAAAGCTGAGGAAAGGGCAAGGATGCTGGCCGAAGCAGTAGCAGAAGAACAGGCCAAAGCGAAAGAACAGGCGCAGGCCAGAAGCGACGCTGAAGCACAGGCCAAGCAATATGCTGAGGAAATAGCCGCCGCAAGGGAAAGGGCCGAAGCTGAAACCCAGGCAAGAGTAAAAACGCAAGAGCAGGCAAGAGCACTGGCACAGGGCAGGGCCGAGTTACAGGCAAGAGTTGCCGAAGAGACGCAGGCACGAAGTAAAGCCCAGGAACAGGCCACGCAATACGCTGAGGAGATAGCAGCGGCAAAAGAAAGAGCATTGGTTGAGACCCAGGCAAGAGAAAGAGCCGAACAGGCAGTTGTCGCCGAGGCCCGGGCTCGCAGTCAGGCAGAGCAGAAAATCAAGGTTTATGACGCGGAGATGGCAGCAGTAAAAGAGAAAGCCGGCCCGGAAAGCCGTGCCCGGGCACTTGCCGAAGCACAGGCAGTAGCCGAGGCTGCCGCAAGGGCAAAGGCTGAGGAAAAAGCTGCCGCCGAAGCCGATGCAAGAGCACAGGCCGAGCACAAGATCGCTGCCTTTGATGAAGAAATAAAGATGATGGAACAGAAACTCGAAGCTCAAGCCCAGGCCAGGAAAAACGCCGAACAAAAACTTCACGAGGTACTGCAGGCAAACGGCAGCTCTGAAGAACAAATAAAAACACTCGCCAGGGAAAAAACTCAGACCGAAGAAAAACTCGAAGCATTGGCCCAGCGTACGACCGAACTCGAAGACCAGCTAAAAAGCCACGCACAAACCCGCCAATATCAGCAGCAGCAACTGCACGCCATGGCACAGGAAAAAACCCAGGCCCAGGAGAAACTTGCCGCAGTAACCGAGCACGCTGCGGAGCTTGAAAAACAGTTAAAACACCATGTGCAAACCCAGGGCGAGCGGGAACAACAATCACAACTTCTTGCACGGGACAAAACCAAAATCGAAGAGAAACTTGCAGCAGTAACCGAACACGCTGCCGAGCTTGAAGAACAGCTAAAACACCAGGTGCAAACTCAGGGCGAGCGGGAACAACAATCACAACTTCTTGCACGGGACAAAACCAAAATCGAGGAGAAACTTGCAGCAGTAACCGAGCGCGCCGCCGAGCTTGAAGAACAGCTAAAACACCAGATTGAGACCCAGGTAAGAGAAGAACAACAAGCGCAAGCCCGGGCTGCAGCTAAGACCAAAGAGCAGGCAATCACCCAAGCCGCAGCCAATAATAAGGCCCAGCTTTATGCCGAGCAACTGGAAAGGGCCAATGCCAGAGCCAATGCCGAGGTCGAAGCCAAGGCCAAGGCTCAGGCTGAAGCCAAAGCACAAGCCCGGCAACGCGCCGAGGCCGAAGAAAAACTGGCCGCGCTTGCGGCAGAAATGAATGACATCAAAGACAGCTCGCAGAGCCAGGAACAGTCGGCACGCGAGCTTGAGCGGCAGATTCAGCTACTGACACACGCACGTGACCAGGCCGAGCGAACACTGCAAGAGTACGCCGATTCATTAGCTAAAACGCAGACGCGAATCGACGAATATGAAAACCAGATAGCTGCAGCAAAACGGCAGGCAGATGCCCAGGACCAGGCACGAGCCCAAATGCAGATGTTGTTGAACCAGGAGAAACAGGCCAGAACAGAGGCCGAAGAACGGGCAAAGGCTCAGGAACAGGCAAAATTTGAAGCCCAGGCCAACGCGCAGGAGCAGGCGGAACTGCGGGCTGCCGCTGAGCAAAGGGCCATCGAAGAAGCCAAAGCAAGGGACGCCGCGGAAAAACACGCAGCAGCACACGTCGAGAAGCCGACCCCGCCAAGAGCAGAAGCTGAAATAGTCAATATCGCCCCGGTAACGACAACCTGCGACTGTTGTGGTAAACAGAACGTACCCAGAAATCAATGTGTCAGAATAGACTCCGGCCAGATATTTTGCGCCGAATGCATCCAGTCGCTGAGGGGTACGAGTGTTGCATAACGGGCGGCCGAAACCATGAACGCAAAAATCCTGCTGGTGAATCCTCCAATCCACGATTTCACGGCGTACGATTTCTGGCTCAAGCCATACGGCCTGCTCAGTATCGCAGGTTATCTGCGCGGTAAGGCCAGATTTACGCTCTTCGATTACCTTGACCGCTGGCATCGGTTTACGCAGGACAGGGCGAGGCTGCAATCGAACATCTGGGGCTTAGGCCGATTCTATTGCGAACAAATTACCAGGCCGGCGCCACTCAAATCAATACCAAGACACTTTCGCCGTTTCGGACTGCCTCGTGCGATCTTTCAGGAGTTTCTAAGCCGGCACGGGCCATGGGATTTCGTATTTGTGCAAACGGTGATGACATACTGGTACCCCGGGGTCAAGGAAGTAATCGAGGATGTTCGCAAAATCGTGCCCGGCGCCAAAATTGTGTTAGGCGGAAACTACGTGACACTTTGCGAAACTCACGCACAAGGTCTCCGAGCCGATTTGCTGGTTCCCGGCAGCGACCTGGAACCACTTTGGCAATACGTTGGAATAAGACCTGATTTAATCCAGCCGGCACTGTGGGAGGCTTACGAACAACCGCAAACGGGCGTTTTGAAACTTTCCGACGGCTGTCCTTTCAACTGCACGTACTGCTCGGTACCCAAAGTTTACGGCAGGTTCAAGGCACGTCCGGCCCAACGCGCGTCAGCAGAAATTGAGCTTCTGGCAGCACTTGGTGTCACCAACGTCGCCTTCTACGACGACGCCCTGCTGTTCAGAGCCGAGGAAGTTCTCATACCTTTTTTGCAGGAGGTACTGAAACGCAACTTCAGGGTAAATCTCCACAGCCCGAACGCCCTTAACGCGCGCTTGATGACAAAGGAGTTGGCAGAGTTGATTGTGACCGCCGGTTTCAAGACCTTTTATCTCGGCTTCGAAAGTGCATGTGAAAAATGGCAGCATCGCACCGGCGCTAAGGTTTTCTCCGCCGAACTCGCAGAGGCGGTCAACTGCCTCACAACTGCCGGGGCCGAACCGACGGCTATCACGGCGTATCAAATACTCGGCCATCCCGACAGCGACACTCAGCAGTTAGAAAAATCGATGCGATTTGTATACAGCCTGGGCATCAGAGGCATGCTGGCGGATTTTTCGCCTATCCCAGGCACAAAGGATGGCGAGCATTGTCGAAAGTGGGTGAATATGGACGAACCTTTAATGCACAACAAGACGGCGTTTCCCATAATCAGATTAGGCTTCGACGAAACAAACCGGCTCAAGAACCTCCAGCGGCAGTTAAACAGAGACTTACAATCGAATGTCTTTGCAAAATGAACACCGAGCATTGTCCTGATTTCGGTGTGTGCTGATACTCTCAAACCAGCGTGTTATCGACGCTATACGCATTCGGTGATTTAGTCTTCACTTGGAGAATCGCCGGGCCGTCAGTTCGCTTTTTTTTTAACAGGGCCACTGCACGCCGCCCAATGTGCTCGCCGGTCAGACCGAATTCTCGCATAAGCTGCCAGGGCGGAGCCGATTCTCCGAAACGGTCCTCAACGCCAACCATATCCATTACCAAGGGTGTATCCAGCTCTTTCTCGGTGCACGCAGCGGCGGCGATTATCGAACCGAAGCCACCTCGTTGGTGTTCCTCGACAGTCAAAATCACGCCTATTTCTTCAACGGCAGCCTTTATGACGTCACGGTCGAGCGGCTTTATCGTGTGCATATTGATGATTCTCGTTTCAAGGCCATAGTCGGTCTTGAGAATATAAGCTGCTCGCATCGCCTCAGCCACCATAGGGCCGCAACCTATAATAGCAATCTGTTCCTTTTCACTGCTGTATCGGCTCGAAAGAACCGTTTCGAACGCATCGATAAAATTCGGCTTCGCGCCGCGGTATCGTATGACATTGGCAACACCCCATTTGTACGGGGTATCCTCGGTGGTCACAATGGGCGTCGCCTCGCGCGCAAAGCGAATATAACATGGCCCGACAATATCGAGAATCATCGTCTTGGCGGCCTTTTTCGTCTCCACCGAATCTGCAGGAACCGCAAGGTGCATATTGGGCAGAATATTCATCAGCGATATTTCTTCCAGCCCCTGATGCGTCGCACCGTCGGGCCCGACGCTGATACCGCCGTGAGCGCCTGCCATCTTGATATTCAGGTTGCTGTAGCAGGCCGTCGTGCGCAACTGGTCCCAGCATCTGCCGGATGCAAAAACACCATAAGTCCCCGCCACCGGAATCCGTCCGTTCCGAGCCAGGCCGCACGCAATGCTGACCATATTCTGCTCGGCGATACCAATGCTGTAGACGCGAGACTTACGCTCGGGGTGCCTGGCTTCGAAATCGCTTATTCTTATACTGCCGGAAATATCCGCATGTAGCGTACACAACCGCTCATCGTCGCCAATCTCATCAAGGGCACGCCCGAATCCCATACGCGTCGGGTCCATCTCAACCTTCATCGCCTGTTCGCTGTTCCACCAAAAGTCACGCGAAAACTGCGGCAGCGATTCTTTGGTCTGAACTTCATTTCGCTGAGCAATCTCCTCTGATAAAGCCAGCATCCGGTCGACAAATTCCCCGGTGACATCCTCGGCGCCGATCTCAGCCAGGGCCTGGTCCAATTGCTCACGGCCTTTCGTTACCTTGCCGTGCCAGCCAACCACGTTCTCCATAAATGAGACGCCTTTGCCTTTTACGGTTTTGGCTATTATGCACGTCGGTTTGCCCTTATTGCTTTTCGCCTGACGCAGGGCGTCAAGTATCTGCCCAATGTCGTGGCCGTCAATCGTAATCACATGCCAGTTGAACGCCTCGTACTTCCTGTCCAGAGGGTCGACATCCATGACCTCCTTTGTAGGCCCGTCAATCTGCAGACCGTTCTTATCGACAATGGCCACCAGGTTGTCCAGTTTGAAGTTACCCGCAGCCATAACCGCTTCCCAGATACTTCCCTCATCGTGCTCGCCGTCGCCCAGGATGCAGTAAGTGGTATAACCAAGATTCCGTTCCCTCGAATCGAGTGCCTGACCAACAGCAAAACCAAAACCCTGGCCCAATGAACCGGTCGAGACCTCAATACCCGGTACATCCCAATAGTGAGGGTGGCCCTGGAAAGGCGTTCCCAGTTTTCTAAGCCCCGTAATCACATCCTCCATCTCGCAATAGCCGGCCGCCGCCAGCGACACGTACAAAGCCGGAGCCTTGTGACCGGCCGACCATATACACCGGTCCCGCTGCGGCCAATTCGGATTCTTAGGGTCGTGCTTCATCACCTCAAGATAGAGCACGGCAGCTACATCCATAATCGAAAGCGTCCCACCGGGGTGACCGGAACCGGCACAATGAATTGCCAGAATGCCACAGGCCCGCATATACCGTGCCGCCGCTTCAAGCTGCTTAACATCCATTTTCGAAAACCTTCCAACTTACATACTAACCTGTTGCATTGGCCCACAGTTGTTTCAACAACCCTTCCCCTGTCAATATCGGACATTAAGCCTTCGAACCGTTAAAAGTCGCCTAACTTTCGAGCCACTGTTTGAATTTGGTCAGTCCTTGCTCGATATCACCGACATCTATCCCCGAGTAGGCAAAGCGTATGTATAACTGCGACTCACCGGGTAAAAGCCTGCCGAAGTGCAGCCGCGTGCAGAACGAAACGCCTGTTTCCTGCAGGGCCGCTTTGCGGAACTCCGGATAGCCGGCAAAACCTTTTCGTTTCATCACATCCGTTACGTTCGGGAAGAGATAAAACGTCGCGTTCGGTTTGAAGCACCTGATTCCCTCGATGGAGTTCAGCATTGATACAGCCATATCACGCCGCTCTTTGAGCGTTTGCAGGATTCTTTCCGGCCCCGACTGGTCGCCGGTCAACGCCTCTATGGCGCCATATTGAATAAAATGATTGGAGCACGATTCGTCGTTGACGTTCAGCTTGGCGATTGCGTCAATTACTTCCTTCGGCCCTAAAGTCGCGCCGAGCCGCCAGCCGGTCATCGCGAACCTCTTCGAAAACGTATACAGAACGATGCACCTCTCAACCATCCCAGGCAGCGATGCCAGCGAGTGGGATTTGCCTTCGTAGCGAATGTCGAAATACGCCTCATCGCAAAGCACAAATAGATCGTGACGCTTAATCATATCTGCAAGAGCCGCCAGTTCCTCGGGCGATGCCTCGGCCCCCATGGGATTTTGAAGGTCGTTTACCACAATCAGTTTCGTCCGGGCGGTAATCTTCTTCTCTATCTCATTTATGTCAAGCTCGAAGTTTGCCTTGCCTTCGTGATAGGTATACGGCACCGCTTTGCCGCCATGAAACTCAATTTGCGATTCATATATTGGATAGCCCGGGTTTGGATACAGCACTTCGTCGCCCGGATTCATCAATGCCATGAAGAACTTACTGATGGTCGGTTTGCCTCCCGGCTGAATGGCAACGTTCTCAATCGAATAATCAGTGCCGTGGCTTCCGTTTATGTCCTCGGCAAGAAGTTCCCTAAGCCGCGAAATGCCATAATTAGGACAATACCCAGTCTTGCCGTCCCTCATTGCCTTCGCCGTGGCTTCGATAATATTGTCGGGAGTCTTGATATTCATATCACCAAGATGAAAGGGGTACACCCTGTTGCCCTTCTTCACATGTTCAGCCGCCTCAGCGGAAACGGCAAATGCGGTCTCTGTTCCAAGTCTTGACAAACGTTCAGCCAACTGCATAACAAACCTCGAAAAAATCTCACTTAGTATCCATCTTATCGTAAGCGGCCACGATGACCGTTACTCAACTTACCGCTCAGGCCACATCGTCTGCCAAACCCTTGGCCCCGCCGACATCGCCGAGGGCCTGTTTGATTTTCGTCAAATCTTCGTGCAGCGCCCTTGCGAATAATGTCCTGTCGATTTGACGCAGTATCAGATTCAAACCCGCCTTGGCATAACGAATCTCCTGCTCAACCCGCGGCAGATTATGACAGCCGACGCCGATGTTTTTCGCTCTGGCCTTGCTGATTATCGTCAGCATCGTCTTCTCGAAAAGCGGATGGTCGTACTGCTCCGGAACACCCAGATTACACGACAGGTCATGAGGGCCTATCAGTAGACCGTCAAGGCCCGGAACTGCCAGTATCTCATCCAACGCTTCCACCGCAGGAACACTTTCAATATTAACCAGCAGGACATGCCCCTCATTGTATTTCGCCACGTAGTCTGCCATTTCACCTTCCAGTTTACTCTCGCCGGAAAGTATCTGCGCAAGTTTTTTGCCTTTGAGGGGCCGCAGTTTGGCAGCGCTTCTGAGCTGGTCGACCTGTTCCAGCGTTTCAATGTAAGCGGCCACAACTCCCGTAGCACCTGCATCAAAAACCCTGCACGCCTCGTAAGCGTCGGCCTCGGGGATTCGAACAATCGGTGCTACCCCGATAGCCGTGTAAGCACGGCACATCCAGCCAAGATCGTGCCAGTCCATCTTGTTGTGTTCTGTATCAAGAAAAATACAGTCCAGCTTCAACTGCTCAACAACTTTGAACCACAACGGCGAGCACGAAGTAAGCAGTGTGCCATAAATCCGTCTGCCGCTGTGCAGCGCTTCGATAAGTTCCTTACCATCCATATCAATTCCTTTGCTCTACTGTAACGTTTCTTTGCCGCGGCTTCGAGTCGCAAACACTTATTATACACCTTCTGCCTCAAAAAGCATACCGCTTGCTCATGGGCCACTAATCAATAAGACGCGCTATCGCACCAAGCCGCTCGGCCTCCGAAGAGAGCCTCAGTATCTTGCGGAAATCATCTTTCATATCTTCTCTGTCGTTCAGAGGCTTATCAATTTCGTCAAGGTTCGCGCCCCTGTTGGTCCTGATAGCCTGGTACTTCTTAACGCTCAACTGCATCCTGATACTCTGATACAATGCCTCGGCAAGCTCGAAGGCCCTGGCTCGCCATTCCGGTTTTACCTTATCGGTGTCGGCCTTATTAAGAATCGCCTCTGCCTGGTCCACAGCCTTAAGCGAGCCAATCTCTTTTGCCCCAGCCAGAACAGCCTTGGCCTGCTGCTCAAGGTCGGTCTCATACTGCAGCCTCGCCTTGACATAGGCATCATAATACGCACGGTACAATCCCTGCTGAAATCGCCAGTTGAGTTTTTCCTGCGGCGTCGCCTTCTTTTCCAACCCCTGGAAAAGCTTCAGAGTCGTGTACACACCGTCATTATCCTTCAAAGGTCCAACCCAGTTCTGCTCAAGCCCAAAAAGGCCTTCTGCCCATTTCTCGGCATCTCGCTGGCTGATAAAATACCTGCTGTACTCGGTAGCAATATCCTTTACATCCATATCCGGGTCCCAGCCGAGGCAGCTCCACAACACCTTATTGAAATCGTCGTTGCAGCCTTCGCTGTACGTGATGAACCCAATCGCATACTGCTGCAAATCCCTGAAAATCTTCGCATAAGCCAGCGGCCTGGGATTGATAGGTTCGCGCCCAATTGTGCTGCGGCATGCCCTGTCCCAGTCCGGCAACTCGTACTGGCTGCTCCGACAATGAGTAATATCCGGATATCGTCTTATCGGATACTTGGCAGGTATTTGCCTCCTCAGTTCCACAAGGCTCATCTTGATTTGCGGCCCGAATACGATACCATCCAGCCATGCCGGCTGGTCCTTCTGCATTATATCGATAAATGACTGCATCCATCCCGCTCGCCGGTCTTTCCAGTCGAATCCCTGCGGTGACATCCATATCTGCGCCTTTGGATGATACTTAATCAGGTTCTTCTTCTGCTTTTCCAGAAACGGCAGCAGTATCGCCGGGTGCGTATCTCCCGGGTCGCCGCCGGGAACAAATACCACGTCCAGCTTCGGCAGCTTGCTGAAAACCTCGCCCCATTCCTTAAGCGACGCATCCATCGTCCGCTTGTCCGTATAATCGTCTTCCATCGCCGGAAACCATATCCAAACGTCCAGCCCGTAATCCGCCGCCAACTGCGACATATCAATCATCATCTCAAGCTGAGGCTTTGGAAAATGAGGACTGTCGGCGGCATCATCAGTGCGCGGCGGCAAAAGCTCAACCGCGTTCATCCCAAAAACAACCATGTCCCTGTAATACTGCTCCCACATCTTCAGGTCCCACGCGTCGTACGAATTCGTCTTCGGCCTGTAACCTATCTGATGTCCCCGAAGCGGATACCTCGGAGCCGTCGCTATCTTTGTGTTGCTGTCGATTGAGACCTTGTCTCTGCCGGTTTCCACCAGACGAAGCACCCTGCCCGCAGCGAACAATGTCCCCCTGTCGTCGTAACCCGCCGCACAAATCGTCGGCGATTGGCGTTTCGACGTATCCACCCACACCGAATATCCATCGGCCTTACCCGGAACCTCAGCCCCTGCCGGAGGAATGTACGACTTCTTCGCAAGTTCCTCGGCTGTTCCGATTATTATGGCCACCTCATTGCCGGCCGGAATCTTCGAGACAACTTCAAGGCCTATCCGCGTCCGAGTATCTATCTCATCCGAAACCATGTCGCCGGCATTCGCCAGTATCTTCTTATCCGGACTGAGCACCACGATCTTCGCCTTCGATAGATCGATCTGACCCGCCGAGACAACCGTCGAAATCATAACTGCAATAATCAAACATAACATCCAAATCTTACGCATGACAACCTCCTTTATTAAACCGATTGGCGATTAGTTTATTCCTTCTTCTATAACTTCGCGGTCGAAGTCCTTTTTCATCTTGTAACGGTCCAGTGTAATTTCTCGTATCCTGTCGCGTCTCTTTTTGTCCGACCCGATTTTACGAATATCAGCGAACATCTTTTTCAGCTTTTTGCTTTCGTTCAAAGGCGTGTCAATTAAGCCGAGATTGCCGCCGCGCCTTTCGGATTTGGCATCGTACCTCTCAACGCTGACCTGCATCCGAATACTCTGGAAAAGCGCTTCTGCCATCTCATAAACCCTTGCCCGCAGGTCAAGTCCCACCTTGTCGAACTGCGCCTTGTTGAGAATCTCCTCTGCCCTGTCAAGAGCCAAAAGCGTATCAATCTTCTTCTCAGTTGCCCGGCGAAGAACGTCCATCGCCTCTTCTTCAAGCTCCGTTTCGTAAATCAACCGACGTCTCACATAAGCGTCGTAATACGCCCGGTAAAGCCCAAGCTGAAATCGCCAGTTGTGCTTTTCCTGCGGCGTAGCAGCAAGCTCCATCTCGCGGAATATCTTCAGTGTTTCATGAACACCATAATTGGCAATCAAAGGCCCCTGCCAGTTCTTCTCAAGACCAATCAGCCCCTCCGCGAACCTGTCGGCAAACCTTCCACTGATAAAGTACTTACTGTAATCACGCAGGATATATTCAATGTTCGTCTCAGGGTCCCAACCAAGACAACTCCAGACAAACTTATTCACATCATCATTCGCTCCTTCGCTGTACGTAATAAACCCACACGTATATTTACCCCAGTCACGGAATATCTTCGCGTAAGCATAGGGCCGCGGGTTAATAGGCTCACGATACAACGTAAGATGAAATGCCGAATCCCAGTCGGGAATCTGGTACTGCGCATCGAGACAGTGAGTAATATCAGGGTACCGCCGTATCGGATACTGCTTCGGCAGCTTTCCACGCAGCACCTTCAAATTATCCGCAACCTGCGGCCCGAACACAACACCGTCAAGCCACTTCGGCTCTTTCGCCATCTCTTCGTAGAATACCTTCAGATAACCCGGCGCGTCACCCTCAAAGTCGAACCCCTGCGGTGACACCCACATCTCAGCCTTTGGATGATACTTGTTCAAAACTTCCTTCAGCCTTTTCATCAACGCAAAAAGCTGCTTCGGCTGAACCTCCCCCGGGTCACCGCCCGGAACAAACACCGCATCAACTCGCGGGAGTTTCTTAAATACATTTTCCCTGACCTTCAACGCCTTGCTGATTGTCTTCTCATTAAGGTCGTCGTCGTCCACCACCGGATACCAAATCCAGACATCCAGGTCGTAGTCGTCCGCAAGCTGCGACATCGCCGTCATCATCTCCAGCTTAGGCTTCGGAAAATGAGGACTGTCATCCGAATCGTCGCTCTCCGGCGGCACGAACTCCACCGTATTCGTCCCGAATGCAATCATGTCCCGGTAATACTGCTCCCATATATCGATCGACCACGCATCATAAGCATTGGTCTTGGGCCGATACCCGACCTGATGGCCGCGTATTTCAGACACCGGTGACGTCGAGATAGTAAACGCCGAGTCAAGTGTCACCTTGTCCTTGCGCATCTTGAGAGTTCGCAAAAGCTTACCCACCGCATACAACACACCCCGCCTGTCACTACCAATCAGGCATACGGTCTTACCCGTGCGATTACGGCTATCAACCCAGATGGCAAAGCTTTCGGCCTTTTCCGGCACTTCCAAACCGCTGGGCGGAATGAACTTGCCCGGCATTGCCTTGGCTGTCCCCATGACAATAGCTGTCGTATCACCGAGGGGTATCAGCGGGTTGATCTCAAGAGCGATCCTCGTCCTCTTTTCAATCTCATCTCTGAGCATCTTCGCCGCATTAACCTGAACCTTATCCGTCGATGTTACTACGATCACCGCTTCGGAAAGATCAATCTGGCTCGCGCTGAACGCCAAACCGCCGAATACCAATACAAGTCCCAAAACAACGAAACACAATCTGTTCATATAATTATCTCTCATATCCAAAACCTCAACATTATTATTTGGCATCGTGCCTTATCAACCAGATTTCGCTTACCTGCGAACCACGCTGCCCTTCATCGCACGACCATGTCAATTCCAGCCTTCCATCCGATGTCGCCTCTCTCGGCACGTCAAATTCGCGTATCGGCGGCTTCCTCGTCTCGATTTCGTCGTGAATTTTGTAAACATCATTCGCGACAAGCCGGACCATTTTGCCTCTATCGCCCATGTAAGTAATTCGAACACGGTACTGAGCGTCCGGGTCGAGGCCCTCATATAACAGCCGCAGAGGAGTCTCGTAAATCGTCCCAACCGCACTCTTCCAGGCCATCGGTATGTCACGGTCCCTGTCATTGTTCACCTTGTAATAGTAAGCAATACGAGGGGACTTCAGTGTACCCGGATCATCTTCCCACGGTACCGAGTTATGTATCCGCTTGAGACTGCTGAACGAACCCATATTGTCATAAAATCCGCCCGGCCCCGGATTCGTACGATTGACAACCTTATCTATCGCCTCAAGCCTGCCCTGCTCCTGCTTGATATTGCGAATCTCCCTGAACTGCGCCGTCAGCCACGCAATATCGTTCAGCGGCTCATCGATGCCGTCCATAAATGCCCCACGGGTGCGGTGCTGTGCACCGTGCCTTTTGACCGTAGGCTGCGATCCAATCTTCTCGAACAGCGAATCTGCCAATGCCTCGCACTTCTTCTTATAATCCTGTGCAATGGGTTCGTCTTTCGCCTTTCTCAGAATCTTCTCCGCCTGTTCCATAGCCTTTATGGAACCAGTTTTCGATGACGACTCAAGTGCTTCCATAGCCTCAGATTGCAAATCCGTTTCGTATATCAAACGCCTCTTGATATAAGCATCGTAATAGGCCCGCATCAAACCCATCTGGAACCGGTAGTTTTCGCTTGTCTTTTCACCAACCTGCTTTTCCAGCTCATGCCACTGCTGAAATGTAACTTCAACATTGCTGTTCGCCGCCAGAGGCCCAACCCAGTTTCGCTCCTCAGCCATGAACCCCTGTGCCAACTCATCCGCAAACTTGGCGTTGATAAAAAACCTGCAGTAATCACGAAGCGTATCGATTACCTCCGTCTCAGGGTCCCAGTCCAGGTCGCCCCAGACAAACTTGTTGATGTCGTCGTTGATTCCTTCCGAATACGTCAGCGACCCGCACGCATACTCGTCGAACGCATTGTGAATCGTCTTCATCGCCGTCGGACGTGGATTATAACATTCACGATGCGACGTTATCGCATGAGCAATGTCCCAGTTCCTCACAGGATACTGACACGCAACGTTGTGGGTGATATCCGGATACCGACGTATCTTAATATCCTTGTCTACTATCCGCCGCATATCCGCTATCGGCGTCTTTATCCACGGAGCAAAACATACCCCGCCCAGCCATTTCGGTTTGGCGTTGACATACTTATAAAAAGACGCAAGCCATTCTCTCGTCGGCTGCATTGCCTGCGGCGAAACCCATATCTTCGCATTCGGATGGTACTTCTGCAGAACCTCTGCCATCCTGTCCATCCACGGAAAGAACACATCCGGGTGAAGGTGTCCCGGGTCACCGCCCGGAACCAGTATGTTGTCGATACGTTTAAGCTTACTGAATATCTCCTCACGCTCGGCAAGTTCTTCCTTGATACCTTTTTCAGTAACATAGTCATCACCCATATTCGGGTACCATATCCAAACGTCAAGCCCGTACGAATCAATTATCTCAGAATGCTTGATCATCATATCAAGCGCATCCCACTTCATATGCTTGCTCGTGCGCCGGTCATCGGTACGCGGAGGCATAATTTCAATGCTGTTCGTCCCGAAAAGTGCAAGCTCGCGAATGTACTGGTCGAACTGGGCGACAGACCAAGCGTCATAGGCGTTCGTCTTCGGCCGGTAGCCAAGCTGATGTCCCCGGAGCCTGTACTTCGGCGTACTAACAATCGACAAATCTCCCGGTACCAGAATCGAACCATCCGTAAGATACATCTTCCGCAGCAGCCGCCCGATACCATAGAGAACCCCCCGCGCATCCTTGCCGACAACAACCGCCGCCTTGCCGTCCTTAGCCGCGATACCGAATCCCTCAGTACCAATCTTCCATGTCTTCGCCCCATCCGCGTATTTGCCCGCAAACTCCCCGGCCTTGGCCTGTAACCCGACTGCAATCACTGCCTTGCCGCCCGCGGGCCACTGCTTCTTGATCTGCAGAGTAATCCCCGTACGTTTGGCAATTTCCTCCTGCAGAACGCTTACCGCCTTTACTTCGACTCTGTCCATATCACCGAAAACGACAATCACGCAGTCGGAAAAATCCAGCATCTTTTCCGCCGCGATTGAGTATGACGACGCCACAAGCACTAAGCAAACCATTGCGAACACCTTACGCACTTGTCTGAAAACCAGCGTCTCAGTCATTATCAACCTCCAAATCCTGACTTATTTCGTTAATTTTGATATTCTCAGGCTTCACTTCAAGACGTGCCGTCCAGCCGGTTTTATGCACAAACGCCCTGAACCCTGCCACCTAATTCGATATCAGAGCCTAACAACATACCCGATACCTCCGATTCTTGCAACAATCAATTCACACCGCTACTTTAGACCGCCTGCATTTGTAGTTTACTCCAGAAGCTGGCCCATGAATTGCCAATTAAAGAAACATCCGGCGCCCCTTCGCCGGTTTCCTCACCGATTAGCCCCAAGATTTATTCTTGGGGTTTCCCTTCCTCCCCAACGAGCATCGATTATCAATCGCCGCCGACCTCCACGCAGCATCCTTCAACCAGCACGAAATCAGCAAAATCAACCACCCCATCGCCATTTTCATCGCTGCCCTCGCACCACCCCGGCCCCGCGTTCCCCGAAAACTTAGCCGGCAACGCCCCCTAAGCCTCCGCCGACGCATCATCACCCGTAGCCATCAATGTTATAGCGTGCCTACCCGTTTCTTCCCGCTACTTCCTTCGTTTCTTACCCAAAACCACCAACCCTGCAATCACAACCGCAACCACGCCTGCCCCGCCAAGGACTAAACCAACAGGCAATGCGACTGCGACACTGTCCTTATCTGCTACATTCGCCTCGCCGCCGTCGTGCGGTTCTTCCGCTTTCAACCGTTCAAGCTCAGCTCGCATCTCAGGTACACGCTTACCCAACTTTCCGTTAGAGTAATGACTCTCCAATTCATCCATCAGGCTGGTCACCCTCCCAACCTTACCTCGGATATATTCGGCCCTAACAAGATCAAATAGCACACTTTCTCGAACTTGAATCTCATTTGGCAACTTACTCCCCAACTCCAGATACCTGATTGCTTCAGTAAAAGACTTCTCCTGCAGTTGCCCTTCCTCATAAAGCCCTCTCAAGGCGGCAGGACTCTTATTCTTGCCACGCATAAACTCTTGAAATTTATGATGCCCAATTAGGCTCGCACACCACTTGCCCAATGTACTATCTTCGCACTCATCAGCAACGAGTTTCACACGCTTCAACAAGGCTTCCTTGTCCCCTTCGTTCTCGTAAAAATCAAGTAGCAAAGCGTAACAATTGGGATCTTTCAACAGGGAAATCGCTCTTGCTTCAACCTTCGATGCCGGTTCAACCCTCACCTTGGCAGTATTCGACGTTTTCGTCCACGCTCTCACCTCAAGCTCGTATGTGCCCGGCTCACCAAAACAAAGTCTTTTTTCCCCATAATCGTACAAAATCACAAAAGTACCTTTATATCGGAGCCCCTTTATTCCATCAATTCTCAAATCCGACGGGGAAAAAAGACGGTATTTGCAAATCTTCTCTTTGCTGGCTGCATTTCTGATCAGCACGCTCGCAAAATGAAGAACGCTGTTTAGTGGTTGATTCGAGTCCTGCGCTATTAGCGGCTCGTCCCATATCATCCTCAACTCCATAATAAGCGGCTCACCTACTCGAATCTCATCTTGCTTAACACTAACCTCAATCCGTGAAGGCACCGCTCCAAGAACACTAACACTCACCAAAGCAACACACATAGACACAAACTTCCAACCACATGTATAACTCATATTACGCTGCCCCTATATTAGTTTCCTTCATCGATTATCTACCAATTCTCGTCTTTTCTAAATTTGCGAAGACACTTATTACAGAAGGTACTCCCCATGTCCCCATTCGACTCTGCCCACATTATGCAACCTACCACGCAATCATTGTCCTCGGCTCCTCCTCCGTGCCCAATCTCATGAGCAAGCACCTGACCCACCGGTGTCCCAGACCATTCCTTTCTGGTTTCCAAATAAACCACGCACTGATTATATAGGTCTGCCCTTGACGCGCCCAGTACTATCGTAGTTTCGCTGTCAGGATCTTTATCCTTGGAAGCCTGTGGCTGGAACCCTGCCACAGCCAGTTGCACCCAAAAGCTCTCGCTGCTCGTGCAAGCCGCTGAATCATTCCAAGACCCTATGCTCCAGTAAACAGCACTCGAAGACAGATTCCTGACAAAGGGGACGGAACTTGAATAGCTGGGAGAAAGATACTCAATATCCACGTACGCTCTTGCAAACTGCGCTTCCCAGCCACCTAAATCAAGTAGCTCTGGCAGCAATCCTGTAACTGTCGCGACAAGGGGAGTTCCGACGAATGCCGTTTCATCATCGTCGTAAAACGCATAATCTAATGACGCTCCGTCACCACCGGGATCCCCTATAACAGTTAAGTAATCATTACTAAAAATGTTGCATGTATTGCCCACAATTATATATGTATTCGAACCCGCAACATACCTCCCAAAATACAGAATATCCTTGACACCCCACCACCATGGTCCCTCTGCCTCTGCTAGAGGGAAACCCAAATGCACCCGGCTTCTTAATGGAGAAGTGCTCACCTTGAGATAATTCTCCGCTGTACCCGTCCAACTATTCATCTCGCTCCCACTTGCGGGTGGACAACACATAGAATCCCGTTCAATATGCAGCTTCCGCCACACCGTCAGCATTGGACTTCTCTTAACCTGACTCGGCAGACCGGCCCCGCTATCGCTATCGACCCTCTCCCAAGTCACATCACCCCAAACGCCCGAATCATACGTTGTGCTCGCTACCGCCCGAATGTTATCTCCCGGTC
>Ga0210003_1002038_pt1 | contig 17308 bp, 8 predicted proteins | sample LantaG_FD_182804 | JGI IMG/M metagenome (GOLD analysis project Ga0210003, IMG submission 182804) | Deep subsurface microbial communities from Baltic Sea to uncover new lineages of life (NeLLi) - Landsort_02402 metaG (SPAdes) (version 2) | ecosystem: Environmental > Aquatic > Marine > Oceanic >...
TTTTGTGCGTGGAGTATTTCTTTTGGCGTCGCCCCATCGTGCCGACTCGGCAATAATCGCCAGATCGATCTGCTCTGCCCGGTTCATCCACCGGTTGATGTTCGGCGCTGCTGTCAGGAGTCCGCCGTTGGAAAAATACATATTCACCCGGTCGGCGAACTGCATTAGATATTCCTGATTGGCGGTGAGGCGCACATGGAGCCAGGCCGGATTAAAATGGTGCCATTGCTGCCCGATCGCACGATCCGTAGGATCGGTCAGGAGCCGGCCTTCGTTGAGTCCGCCGTTAGCGCCCAGAGAGTGCTCGGCATCGTGCCGGTACCACGTGAACCCCTCGGGCCGGACGCGATTGTAGATGGCGAACACATTGTTTGAGAAATGGCCCCAGCAGCTTATCGGCGCATCGGGATCGCCTGTGTAGTAGGTGCAGATCATATAATCCATCAGATTCCCAGGATCGAGCAGTCTCTCTCCTATGAGATTATCCGGTGTTCTGACAGGCTTAAGGGCCTGCACGGCAAGGTATGCCGCGTCGGTGGCAAAGCCGGCGACCGCAGCGTCGTACAACCGCCGATACGCATCCATTGTACCGTCGGTAGCGTGCAGGGCTCGTGAGCCGGATGAGTCGTTTTTAATCACATCGTACTCTTCTTTGGTCCTGCCCAGGTACGACTCGGCGAAATCGGCGTCGGCACGTTCCTGTGTCTGATAGAGCCCCCAGTACTGCCCGTTTAGATAGAGATGGTAGTATCGGCTGCGAGTGTAAGGCCGGCCCATGTCACGCTGCACATCACGTGAGAAGACGTCTCTAATGAGCGTATTCTGTGGGCTGCCCTCGTACGACCAGGAGTTGTTCTGGCTGGTGCGCAGATCGATTTTGTCGAACTCATCGGCTCCCTCGCCGCCGAACAGCGGGTAGCGGAGCTTTCCCGCCCCGTATTCGCTGCGAAAGAACAGACGGAAGGCATGTTTGGGGTTGCTGTTGCTCCGGCTGAATGCCCCGCGTATCCGCAGGCCCGCGTCAAGCCCGAATCCCGGCGTGCCGTCAGGATGGATAAGCTCGACAGACGTGCGCTGCTCCCAGGTCATGCCGTCGTTACGGGCGTTGACGTATATGCCCGTGGATCGGTCAAAAAGATTCGCCAGATCCGTTACCAGCGAGATTGTCGGGATATCGAGTAAGGCAATCTCCATCAGGCCGGCCCACCGGGGGTTGTTAACGATATCGGGGTCCATGCCGTAATCGATAACCTGACCGTTAACGCTGCCTGTGGGCCAGCCGGGCGCCGGGGCATTGCCGTTGGGTGATTGTCTCAAAACATCACTGATAAAGATATAGGTCTTCGTAACGACATTTGAATTCTGATAGTTCGTCTTAAAGGCGGCGGCTCGGACGACAGTCGTGCCGTTGATTGTAAGAGGACTTCTATAGAAGATGCCGGTATTCGACTTCGGTGTCGAGCCGTCCAGCGTGTAGCGTATTTCCGCTGTCTGCGTGGGTGTAGAGAGCGTCAACTGAAATGGCGTGTCGTAGAATCCATGCTCGATGCTGAACTCGACCTCCTGTACGATATCGGCCGCCTCGTCTGCGTAGAGTCGGCCGGCGTCGGTAGGGGATTGGGTGCGTACTTCGGCTCCAGCGGCGCTAAAACCAAAGCATAACAACAGAAATAAAACAATAACTAAAGGTATTGACCCTATCCTCATCCTAAACCTCATGATTTTTCTTCTTTACCCTTCTTTTTTTATCACCCCCACATAGATACTGCATTATAGCATATTTATGGGTAAAAAGCGATGGTTGTGCTCGGTAAAACTCAGTTCCTGTTTATTTACAACCATTTACATACAATTACCGGCCGGAGGAAAGTTTCAGGGACACAATATATCTTTCGCTGTATCCGAGTAATTACCAGGCCGAGTTGACAATCTGCGGTCTGGACAATCCCATCGAGTGTTTGTATAATACGTAAATACTCTCAAGGATCATCAAGCACTGTTTTTTATGGAGCAAACAGCGTGAAGAGCCTGCTTTAGCTGTTAATAGTACTATGATGAAATACACTATTATCTTTAATATCGTAATTCTGATGACGCCGGCAGTATCCGCAAATCTCCCCTCGCTCGAAACCCTCAACAGCGGCGTTTTCACCCAGTCCCTCAAAAGTCTCCCTCCTGAATTTGACGACATTGAGGAAATCATTTTCGTACAGCGAGGCGGATACGAGGATCCGCACTGGTACGCAAATATTGGCTACTTCTGTGACAATGAGAACGATCCTGCTTACACGACTGGTGCACAGCTCTGCAAATTAAACTTAAAGACCGGCCAAGTTTCTATCCTGCTGGGAACAGCCGAGGGCTGCATTCGTGACCCGAAGGTTCACTACGATGGGAAGAAAATCATTTTTGCCTGGCGAAAAGACGGCCTGAAAAATTATGATCTCTATGAGATTGACATCGACGGTGCCAACATCCGCCAGATTACTTCAGGGCCTTTCGACGATTACGAACCCGAATACCTTCCGGACGGCGGCATTGTTTTCGTCTCGACACGCGCCCGGCGATGGGTTGGCTGCTGGATGACCCAGGTCGGCACGATCCACCGCTGCGACGGGGACGGCAGGAATATCGAAATGCTCTCATGCAATATCGAACACGACAATACGCCGTCGGTGCTGCCCAACGGACAGATTCTCTATATGCGATGGGAATACGTCGACCGCTCCCAGGTGGAGTATCACCATCTCTGGACGATGAATCCGGACGGCACAAATCAGGAGGTATACTACGGCAACGAAGTTTCATGGGGAGTTTTTCTCTCCTGCCGGCCGATCCCCAACGACGAGCGCGTTATGGGAATCTACTCTCCCGGCCACGGACATCGCGACCAATACGGCTGGTTGTCGTTTTTCTCCAGCAAGTACGGTCCCGATGACCCACGCGGACTCGAACATATCATATTTCCATGGGGCAAAGGACTCCTCGCCGATCCCTGGCCGCTCAGCACGGAAACAGTACTTGCCGCCGAATTAGGCAAATCCCGGCTTGTCTTCGTTACAAAAAATAAGGACGACGCCAAATATACGCCGCGTGCACTCTACGAAATAAAAAACAACGATAAAAAATGGCTCACCCAGTCGCCTCGTCCCATCATAAAACGGCCTCGCGAAAGAATCATCGCAAAACGTTCCGATTCGGCCAGCCCCGTCGGAACGCACGTAATGGTTGACATTTATAATTCGCAGAACTTAAAAGGAATCAAACGCGGCGAGATAAAAAAACTGCTCATTATCGAAACCCTTCCCAAACCCGTCAATTTCTCCGGAGGCCCGGACACACTAAGCTGGCTCGGCTCATTCAACCTCGAACGAATTCTCGGTACCGTACCCGTCGAATCCGACGGCTCGGCGTATTTTGAGCTGCCCGCAAACCGGCCGGTTTTTTACGTCGCTCTCGACGAAAATGACCTCTCATGCAGACGAATGCAGAGCTTTACCTGTGTAAGGCCCGGTGAAACGACGGCTTGCATCGGATGCCACAACTTACGTAATCATTCGAACACAAACGTCGGCAACGCGCGCAGGGTAAAGGCAATACAACGCCCCCCTTCGAAAATCGAAACAATCGAATGTATAGCGGATGTGCCGGACTTCATGCGGGACGTCCAGCCGGTCCTCGACAAATATTGCGTTGAATGCCATAGCACCGAAGATCGAAAAGGACGCCTCAGCCTCGAAGGCGACATGGCAGTCACATGGTCGATCAGCTACTACTCGCTTGCCATGAGAGAACAAATCGGCGACGGTCGAAACGGCCTCGGCAATCAGCCTCCACGCTCTCTCGGTTCAAGCGCATCGCCATTGCTCCGCAAGCTCGAAGGAGGTCATTACGATGTAAAGGCTTCACGTGAAGACTGGCTGAAAGTCTGGGCATGGACCGAGGCTGCCGCACCATTTTGCGGAACCTACGGAGGTCTCAGGAATCAGAAACAACAGAATACGAAAGCAGCCGTCTTCGCGAGTCAGGCCGGCGGTGTTCTCCAAAAACGCTGCTACTCATGCCACAGACCCGATGGGAAAGGTCCGCAGAATCGCCTCGTCGAAGCCTTTGATTGGGACGAGCGAAGAAAGTTCATGGATCGTCCCACCGGGCGACATGAACGTCTCGTTTTAAAGGACGATCCGGCACGATATTTTTCATGGAACGTATTGATAAACGCAACCCGGCCCGAAAAATCCGCGGTCCTGCTGGCACCTCTCACAAAAGATGCGGGTGGATGGGAAGCCTGCCCCGATGTCTTCAAGTCAAAAGACGATCCCGACTATAAAATGATGTTAACCGCGGTGGCAAACTGGCAAGCCGAGTGGCAGAAATCCCACGCATTCGGCTCGCCCACCTTCCAGGTCAATCACCAGTATATACGCGAAATGGTGCGTTTCGGAATCCTGCCGGAAAACACTCTTGCAGAGAATGTAGATCCGTACGAAACCGATAGGCGATACTGGGAGATGTTTCGTTATAAGCCAAAAACACATGAAAACCGGATGGTGAAAAACTAAGCCGTCAATGACATTCAATCATATAGCTGAATCTGAAAAACGACCATTAAAAACGTTAACAACTTGTGAGATTTTGTAAGATGTTTTAATGTAGAACTTATACGGTGTTTGTTTTTGAATTAGCTGGGAATCGGTCTTTTAGTTGTATCAGCGCGTTAACACGAATAATCAATAAATCACAATCCAAACTGAAAAAGAGGGTAGTCGGATGAAGAGTAGCTCAAAAGGTATCAATACTGTAGTCATGACACTCCTGCTGTCGGTTATAATACTTACAATTACAGGCGGGTATAATCAACTCCGGGCCCAGGAACAGGAAATTCTGCTTTTCGAAGAGAATTTTGATGATGTACAAGTTCAGGACTGGGAGTTGGAAGATGGGTGGATTGTAACAGAAGGCATTCTAAGGGGTGCAGGTCACTTCTGGGCAAGGCCTGTAGCCGGACCCTGGCAGGATTTTCGCTTACAGTTCCGACTGAATCTCCAACACGGAAGCATCCACCTGGTCTATCGCCTGAACGACAATGGACGCTACTTTATAGGATTTCATGAGAATGGATCCTATTTGAATAAGCAGCTCTGGCCTGACACTTTCATCGATTTGTTAAATCAGAGGGACATCACTCACGATCTCGATCATTGGTATGAAATCGAAATCATCGGCTCCGGAGCGAACCTGCAGTTCTTAGTTGAAGACCAACTCGAATGGGAGTTCTCAGATCCCGATCCGTTGAGCGGGGGAAGTTTTGCCTTTGAAACTTTGGATGATAGTGCTGCGTATATAGATGACATCCGCGTATTCGGTCAGGCTGCTAATACATCTTTAACCTGGGTGCGCACCGGTGGTCCGCTTGGAGGTCTGGGCTATGACGTTCGGATGCGGCCGGATAATCCCGATATGATGTATGTTACGGATGCCTGGGCGGGGGTCTTTATCAGTAACGATGGCGGACAAACGTGGCATCCTTCCAACCAGGGTATAAGTACCCGTACGGGGGAGTCGGGAGACGCAATTCCGGTATTCAGCCTGACCATCGATCCACATAACCATGATACTATCTGGATTGGTACGCAGAACGTCCGGGGCATTTTCAAATCGACGGACGCCGGCAAGACCTGGGCGGAGAAGGACAATGGCATCATAGAATATGAAGGTATTACCTTTCGCGGCTTTACAGTTGATCCTCAATCCTCTGATATAGTCTACGCCGCGGCGGAGATATCCAGCTATGCATGGAGCAGCCAACCGCAGCAGGGTCGGGAGTTCGACAAGACTAAAGGCGTAGTTTACAAAACCGTCGACGGCGGTGAGAATTGGACCGCTGTCTGGCGAGGTAACAACCTGGCCCGCTATATCTGGATCGATCCCGGCAATTCGAACGTACTCTACATCTCCACGGGCATCTTTGACCGGGAAGCGGCCGACTCCGACAGCACAACCAATAAGCCCGGCGGAGAAGGCGTCCTAAAATCGACCGATGGCGGCCAGACATGGCAGCCGGTAAATACCGGTTTGATGAATCTTTACGTTGGCACATTGTTTATGCACCCGACAAATCCTGACATTCTTCTGGCAGGGACCGGAAACAACGCCTATCCCGACAGCGGAGGCGCCTATTTGACTACTAATGGCGGAACAACATGGAAGGCTGTGATTCTAAATGAAAACATCAATGCAATAGAGTTTGCCCTGTCGAATCCCAATATAGCTTATGCCGGAAGTGCGGCATTTGTGTACCGCAGTAGTGATTGCGGGCAGACCTGGAGCAAGGTCTCAACCGGAGAAGAAGGCTGGGGATCGCCGGGCGTCCGTGCCGGTTTTCCCATTGATTTCCAGGTCGATCCACGCAATCCCAATCGTGTCTTTGCGAACAACTATGGCGGCGGTAATTTCCTTAGTCTCGATGGTGGGCAAACATGGACTGTTGCCAGTGACGGCTACACAGGAGCGCAGGTGCGTGCAATTGCCATAGACCCCACCGATTCGTCAATAGTCTACGCCGCGGCTCGGAGCGGTTTCTTCGCCGGCACAGATGGAGGGGATTCGTGGATAGGCCTGAACACGCCGCCAGCTTTTAATCTTGAATGGAATGCAGTAGCTGTCAATCCGTCGAATCCGCAGCATTTGATGGCTTCTAACAACTGGGACCCGATCATTCTGAAAAGCGATAACGGTGGCCAAGCGTGGAATTGGTCAGGTGACCGACTTGCCCAAGGAATGGGATGGAGAGTGATTACTTTTGCGCCATCAGACCCGAAGATTTTATATGCCGGCTCCTCTGCATTCTTATCAGCCGGTATATTTGATAACACATTGCCGGCGGTTGGTGTGTATGTCTCACGTGACGGCGGCGCATCGTGGAACTCCGCCAACGATGTGCTTTCTGGGAAGACGAATATCATTGACATTTGTGTCGACCCTTTTAATCCACAGGTTGTGTATGCTGCAACTGGAACAAACGGACTGCTTAAATCCTCTAATGCCGGCGGCAGTTGGACCGCAATGAACGTGACGACTCCGACGATGGCTGCGCTTTCGGTAGCCGTCCATCCAGTCAATTCTAAAATCGTCTTTGTGGGTTTGGCCCGTAGTGGATTGTATCGCAGCGATGATAGCGGTACAACCTGGCGGCCATCAATGGATGGAATGCCTCCGGAGTCGCATATTACTGATATTTTGTTCGATCCGAGTGATCCGCAGGTGCTGTACGCCGCCGATTCTTTCAGCGGAGTCTATCGTTCGACAGATGGCGGTCGAGTCTGGCGGCAGATCAACACTGCACTGGGCACGCGGGCTGTCAACTGTCTTGCCATTGCGGACGACGGACTGCATCTCTACGCGGCGACCGAAGGCGGCGGCGTATATCGTTTGGATTTCAACGGTGAGCCGCCGCAGCCGGCAAGTATCCATGAATCGGATAGTCGAAGGTAAGTTATGAACCAGAAACCGATACAATTGCTTCCATTTAGCGCAGTTGCCACAATGGTCGTTAGTTTGGCTATGGCCTTCTCAATAACAAACTTAGGATCTGCGGCACAACCGCCGTTGTCTGATGTATCGGGCTTTGTTCATGACGCCAATGGGCCTGTTGCGGACGCGACGGTGCGGATAAAAGCTACAGATAACAAAGTTATTACGGATATTGAGGGGCATTTTGTATTGTCCGGCCTGTCTGACAATGAACCGGTTGTCCTGACTGCCTGGGCAGAAGGCTATTATATCGGTGGCGGTCAGGCGAGGTATCTTCCCGGCAACTCGGATATAGAAATTGTTTTGACCGCACACAGTGACATAGACAATCCGGACTACGAATGGTTGAGCGCTTTTGCCAACGCCGGTTACGAGGGGTCCGGTGAGAATACGAACTGCGAGAATTGTCACGCCGATCCCGACAATTCACAGGCAGCTTTGCCGTTCGGCGAATGGCTCAATGATGCTCATGCCCTCTCAGCTAAGAATTCTCGCTTCCTGACCATGTACAATGGGACGGACATGGCCGGCAACCAGAGCCCCGCAACGCAATATTTCCAAACACGCGATTACGGCCGTATACCCGTGCGCCCCGATCCGAACAAACCCTACTTTGGCCCCGGTTACAAACTCGACTTTCCAGCCACCGCAGGTAACTGCGCGGCCTGCCACACTCCGGCTGCTGCGGTTAATGCCGCTTACAGCACAAACCCGACGATTGTTTCTGGAGTTGGTTCCGAGGGTGCGGCCTGCGATTTCTGCCATAAAATCTGGGACGTTAGTCTTGATTCTATCTCCGGTTTGCCTTATCCGAACATGCCCGGCGTGTTGTCATTTGATTTCCGTCGCCCGCCCGAAGGTCATCAGTTCTTTGCCGGTCCGTTTGACGATGTGGCTCCCGGCGAAGATACATACAGTCATTTGCAAAAGCAAAGTCAATACTGTGCGCCTTGTCACTTTGGTGTTTTTTGGAATACGGTGGTTTACAACTCTTTTGGTGAGTGGCTGGACAGTCCTTACAGTAATCCTGAGACCGGAAAGACCTGTCAGGATTGCCATATGCCGCCGGGGCAGAATAATCACTTCGCCCGTCTGGACAAGGGGGGCGTCATCCGCGATCCGCAAACGATCTTCAGTCATAGAATGCCGGGTGCGGCGGATGAGGATTTGCTGCAGAATGCCGTCAATATGGATGTGAAGACCGATCGCTATGACGATCGGCTTGTTGTGACCGTTACGATTACTAATGATCGAACGGGCCACCATATCCCCACCGATTCTCCCCTCCGCCACCTCATTCTCGTAGTAAGAGCTGCCGATGCACAGGCTCATATGCTCAGGCAGTCGGACGGCCCTGTCATCCCTAAATGGTGTGGAACAGGAGATCCGAATGAAGGTTATTACGGCGGTCTGCCCGGCAAGGCTTTCGCCAAGGTGCTGGAAGAGCTCTGGACCGATGTTTCACCCACAGGGGCGTATTGGAATCCTACACGCCTGTTGAGCGATAACCGTATTGCCGCTTTTGCCGCCGATAGTTCCACTTATACATTCCTCGCAGATGCGGAAGATACGGCTATGGTCGATGTGGTACTGCTTTTTCGCCGTGCGTTCATTGATCTGGCCGCTCAGAAGGATTGGGAAATACCTGACATTGTGATGGAGAGCGAAGTGATAAGTGTTGCTAAGCCCTAACCAGAGAGCAACAATGATGTCTGATGAGCAGGCACCAGAAATGGCTTTACAATTCAATGCCTCGAAATAGTAACGTACTGACAGGCAAACTTGTTATGCGCTGGCATTTCTAAGCCTTTGTCGCGAATGAGTGGGATGATTATATTTGTTATGTGCCGGCTTGTTAGGATCGTACTTAAGAGAAAATGCGATCAACCTGATAAATTTGTAAATGCATATACCGACAAGCCATACAACAATCCATGTAGCGAGGTATCCGCTTGCTGCGCTGCCCAAACCCGCTAATACGAAAAGTCCTATCAAGTGTGCTTTGGGGAGTTTTACCCAGTAATTATCCCGTGCATGGTCTATGCTTGTCAGGCAGCTATTCACCGCTTCTTCGTTTGCTTTGAAATATTCGGGATTGGTTTGACGGCAGGCTTGCCAACCCTGGAGCTCACGGTCATAAGTATCCAGATTGAAGTGTGCCGAGTGATACTCCCCGGATATTAAAAGAACACAAACGCATGCAGAGACAACACTTGCACATATTGCCAGAAAAGATATAACACCTTGCAGTTTTCTTTTACGGTTCATAATTTTAGTATCCCCCTATGTAAGTATAATAAATCTATGTAAAGAAGCAAAACGCGTAGAGCTGTTTTTTGGCTTCGATTTGCATTATTAAAATAGCTGTTGTGAAAATAAGCTTTTTTGCACAGGTTTTTGCCGGCAACCATGTCTTATCTTGCACGCCGGCAAAAGTTTTTTTAAAAATACGTAGTCACCACAATTGACGTTGATAGATTGTCATGATATTTAATCAATTGATGGTTGTCGGCATGGAGGCTCGCAGCCGTCTTGAGCCCCTACCTGCTCATCCAGTACTCTTATGGTGGCAGGTGTAGGGGCTTTTTATTTTGTCCGTTCCGAAGCTTCGAATTCCGCTAATCTTGCGAAATTATTACATTGGAGCCGGCAAATATGAGTGCTTTGGCGTTAATCTTATTACGTGACGCAGACTGCCATAAAAGCTTGAAACCTGGATGTGCCGGTGTTATAGTGATGTAAGGTTGAATAACTCGTATTAATATTTCGACAGGATGGGTAAAGATAAGGAGACTTTGAATGAATCGTCGGGATTTTTCGAAAAACAGCATACTGCTGGGAATGGGCGCTTTGGCTGGTTTTCCGAAGGGCAGCCAGGCCCGCGCCCGGAATCTGTCCGGGGCTTATTACGAGGAACCGGCGAAAAAGCTGCCGGTCAGGAAGTTCGATGTCGTCGTTGCCGGCGGCGGCACAGCGGGAGTAGTAGCGGCGCTCGCGGCCGCCCGGCAGGGCGCCAAGACCATGTTGATCGAAAGGAAAGGCTATACCGGCGGAACAGTCACCGAAGGGGGTACTGCGCTTCACAGTTTTTACAATTTGTGGAAGGCTTTTCCCGGCGCGAAGAAACGCCAGGTGGTTCGCGGGATCCCTCAGCAGATTATCGACCGTTTGATGGCAGTTGGCGCCTGCTCGGGCCATGCCGAGATGGTGAGAGGGTATGATTATGATTCGGTCTGCACGGCGATCGATACTGAGCTTTATAAACTTGTCACTATGCAAATGCTTGATGAAGCCGGAGTCTTCATTGCTGTGAACACACTTCTTACCGGGGCCATTATGGACGGTAGCCGCATTAGAGGGGCGATAGCAGACAGCCGGTCCGGCAGAGAGGCGATCTACGCCAGGGCATTCGTGGACTGCTCGGCTTACGGGGATCTGGCTGCATTCGCCGGCGCCGATTACAAAGTTCCCGACGATTACGCCTGCTGCAACAGCATCGGCCTGGCGAATGTGGATCTGGACGGATATATCGCGCATCTCGAAGCCCACGGCGGGTCCAATCAGCTTGCCTACGGCATACGCAGCGGCGAGTCCGGAAAAGTTGTACGTTTCAATGGCGGGCTGGGAGGTGAGTTCCAAAAGGAGGCCGGGAAGATAGGCATGTCCTCGATGATAACCACTGTTCATGACAATTACCTGATGTTCGTCAAGTGCAATTTTAAAGTTCCCGGCAGCGTTCTCAACCGCGACGATATGGCAAAAGCTGAACTGGAAGTGAGAAAGCGCCAGGCCAGGGCTGTGGAGCTGTTCAGGAAATATGTTCCCGGCTGTAAAAAGGCCTTCATGGCCCGTACCAGCCCGACGCTTAATATCCGCAGGGGCAGGCTGCTTACCTGTGACTATGACATCTCACACGAGGATGTAATTGAAGCTAAGCATTTTGATGACGAAGTCATGGTCTATGGCTTTCATGACAGCGCCCCGCGATACCAGGTCAAGAACGGCGGTACGTATGGCATCCCGTACCGAGCGCTTTGCGTGGCGGGCATCGAGAACCTTCTTGCAGCCGGCATGTTGATAACTTCCGACCACAGGGCACACATGTCCACAAGAAACACGGTATGCTGTATGGGCCAGGGCCAGGCGACCGGCACCGCCGCGGCGTTGTGCGCTGAAAAGAAATGTGGTACACGAGAGCTCCGCTACGGCAATCTAAGAGAGACCCTGGTTAAGGGTGGCGTCTATTTTGAAAGTTAAGTGCCGGGGGAGTCTATAGCGGACCGCCAATTGTAGTCCTGCAGCGTCTTTATATAGCGGGCCGGTTTGTACAAAAGCCAACTGCTCCCGACTGCACGCGTAACGGTCTTTAAAGAGATTATCCTTGACGGCGGGGCGGCCAATCTGGTATAAGTGTATTATCGTAATCCGTGGATTTTGAGTCATCCGGCAAGAGGAGTTTCTATGGCTTATTTCAGACTTTCATCTCATAATTTATTGCCCATATTGGGTATTTAAAGGAAGGAGGCAGCATCAAATCGCAAAATGTCGTCTATGCGATACGGATATAATGTATTGTGAAGTCGAGATTGCTGTCTGTTTGCTTATTTCAAATCTTTTTAGCGAAGGAGGAATATTATGTATAGAAAAGTGATTTGTTATCTTACTTTTGTCCTGGTGCTGGGTTTGGCAGCTAATACTGCTATCGCCGAAATGGTTGCCTACTACCCCCTGGATGAGGGGAGCGGTACTACTGCCAGGGATGCCTCCGGCAACGAACACGACGGGACACTGAACAATGGCGCAACGTGGATTCAGCCGGGATATTTTGGTAACAGCGCAATAAATGTGGACGGCAATGCGGGCAGCAGGGTAGCTATCGGAACGTGGGACCCTTCGGAGGGAACGGGTCAGTTAAGTCTTGCTCTCTGGGTCAAGTGGTCCGGTGAACAAGACAAGAGCGATCACCAGGGTCTGGTTGGCAAGAGAGATTCCTGGTCGGATACCGGCGCACTGCGGTGGTTCCTGGAGGTTCGAAACGATGGTAGAATTTATATGAGGAATTACAATGAAGGAGTAGCAGCTCCCGCCGGCACGTTAAATCCATTTATAAACATGTGGGCCCACGTGGCCGTCACGTTTGATGGAACTACAGCAAGAATTTATGTTAATGGTGAAGAACAGGCATCGGGTGAGTTTTCATTACACGATAAGGCCGACGCCAGTATGGGTATAGGCAGCACTCACGGCGGCACCAATGGGACCTCGGAAGTCTTCTCAGGTGACCTGGATGAAGTGTATATCTTTAATAATCCCATATCACAAGCTCAGATACAGGACCTGGCTAATGGGATTACTCCGACGTTTCCAACGGCCCGATGGCCGCAGCCGGAAGATGACGCCGCGCTCTGGGATACATGGGCAAGTTTTTCCTGGGTAGCGGGAGATGGGGCGGCTTCCCATGATTTGTACCTTGGTGAGAATTTCGCTGATGTTAACGAAGGTACCAGCGAGACGTTTCGTGGCAATCAGACCGGATTGTTTTTCGTCGCCGGCTTTCCCGGTTACGTCTACCCGGAAGGTCTTGTTCCGGGTACAACGTACTACTGGCGTGTCGACGAGGTTGAGGTCGACGGTGTTACGAAACACAAAGGCGACGTCTGGAGCTTTTTCATTTCGCCCAAGACTGCCTATGATCCGAGCCCTGCCGATGGAGCCGGATTGATAGACACGGATGTGACTCTAAGTTATTTACCTGGTTTTGGTGTTAAACTTCATCATATGTACTTAGGCGAGAATTTTGCCGACGTGGAAGCTGGTACTCCGGATACGTATAAGGGCCCCATCGCGGTCACAAGTTTTGTTCCCGGCACCCTTAAGTTTAACACAATGTACTACTGGCGAATCGACGAGTTTGACGGCATCAATACTCATAAAGGCGATGTCTGGAGCTTTAAAACAGCTCCGCCCGGGCTTGGTTCCATCGTGCTTGAGATTTGGGATAATATTGCCGGCGGCAGTCTGAACGATCTGACGGACGATCCCCGCTACCCGGCCCAGCCGGACTCTACCCAGCCTATAACGGAACTTGCCTGGGATCCGGACGCGGACAATTATGGAGGCCGGATTCATGGTTGGCTCTACCCAGCCCTAACCGGGGATTATACATTCTGGGTGACCAGTGATAACGACAGTGAATTGTGGCTGAGTACCAATGATGATCCTGAGAACGTCGAACTGATCGCAAGCTTAGACGGCTGGGCAGGCGCCAACGAATGGGACGTATTTAGCTCCCAGATGTCCGAACCGGTCACATTGACGGCGGGCAGCAAATATTATGTTATGGCCATCTGGGTGGAAGGCACCGGCGGCGATCATTGCAGGGTGGCCTGGCAGGGTCCAGGTATTGTAAAACGATCGATTATTTCCGGCGATTATCTATCGCCGTATGAGCCGGTAAATGCCTATGGCCCTAATCCCGGCGATGGTGCCGTGGGCGTAAAGAGGACGCCTAAGCTTACATGGAAGCAGGGGATGCAGGCCGCTTCGCACGAGATATACTTCGGAACGGACGAACAAGCCGTGCGTAATGCCACCACAGCGTCGCCCGAGTACATGGGATCCCAGGCTCTTGGCTCCGAGAGCTATGAACCGGATAAACTTGTCTGGGAGAGCGTATACTACTGGCGCGTCGACGAAGTCAACAGCGTCAATCCCGATAGTCCATGGGTAGGTGGCGTCTGGAGCTTTACATCGGCCGACTTTTTAATCATTGATGATTTCGAAGATTATAACGCTGGCGATAATCAGATTTGGTACGCCTGGCACGATGGTCTTGGCTATGGCTCGTCGACGATTCCGCCATACTTTGCCGGTAACGGTACGGGAGCGGCGGTGGGTGATGAAACCACGCCTTCTTATACCGAGGAAACCATCGTTAACACAGGCGACCAATCGATGCCGTTCCTGTACGACAACAATAAGCAGGGCTATGCCGATTATTCGGAGGCGGAACTGGTATTGACGGATGTACGGGACTGGACCGAGGATAGCGTCGCGGAATTGTCGCTGTGGTTCAGGGGTTATCCGGCATCCGTCGGCAGCTTCGTCGAGGGTCCGGCCGGCACTTACATTATGATTGCCTCCGGCGCAGATATTACGGGCACGGCAGATGAGTTTCATTTTGCTTATAAAACGCTCACAGGCCCGGGCTCAATTATCGCAAAGGTCGAGAGCATGGAAAACACAAACCAGTGGGCCAAGGCCGGCGTGATGATTCGCGAAATGCTGGATGTCGGCTCGGCACACGCCATGGCTTTTGTCACACCCGGTCAGGGCGTTGTATTCGAATATCGCCCGGTTGCCGGCGATAACAACCTTGGTGCGGCGGGGCAGCAAACGGGCATAACGGCCCCGCATTGGGTGAAACTGGAACGGAGCCTCTCGGGCAGCTTTACAGCTTTCCATTCCACCGATGGCTCGACCTGGCAGTCGATACCGGGCACCACGATGGCGAACATCCAGATGAATGCGAATGTCTATATCGGTTTGGCAGTGACAGCACATGATGTCTCACAGACGTGCCAGGCCGTATTCTCAAACGTCACGTTTACCGGCACGGTCTCTCAGCAGTGGATGAACCAGGATATCGGCGTAGCCAGCAATGATCCGGAGCCGATGTACATCGCGGTCTCCAACAGCGCCGGCGCACCTGCCGTGATTTACCATGATGATCCGGCCGCGGCACAAATAGATACCTGGACCGAGTGGGTTATCCCCCTACAGGCTTTTGCCGACAAGGGCATAAACCTGATAGACGTCGACAGGATCGCTATCGGTCTCGGCACGAAAGGCAATATGGCGACGCCCGGCGGCTCGGGTAAGATGTACTTTGACGATATCCGGCTTTATCGGCCAAGGAATGTTCCTTAACGGTAAATGCCGTTTTTATTGGAATAAAATCTGCAAATGTATCACTTCGGGGCCTGTACCGATTAACTCGGTATGAGCCCCGTTTGTTCTTACGAGTATTACGGTTGACTTTTTTTGAGAAAAAAAAAGTAAAATCGATTCATATTCTCTTGCCTCTGTGGTTCTTTAGCGTTATTATTCCTGAATGATAAAATACAAACATGTTTTAGCACTGAACCCGTATTTCGGGGATTCTACCGCAACAATGGGGATGTTCCCGCCAACTGGCTTGGAATATATCGTCGCGAGCATGAAAGACCTGGTCGGTAAGGTGACACTTCTTGACCTTCGGTATGAAAGAGACTTACGCAAGCCGGAGGTACTTCGCGAGTTTATCACCAGCCAGGTCGATCTATTGTGCATAAGCATTCGATGGGAAGCTCAGTTCGAGAAGGTCTGTGATTTCGTATCTCAACTGCCCCCTGAGGTCTGCACGATTGTTGGCGGTTACAAAGCAACGCTTGATGTGGAGTACCTGTTCGAGCGTTGTCCCAATATCGACATGGTCGTACGAGGTGAGGGCGAAGATATTATCAAGCAGATCGTCACCGGGGTTCCGTACAAGGATATTCTGGGTCTTTCTTATCGGGAGAATGGCCGAATCATCCACAACGAAAACCATGAATTACCAGACATCGCACGTATCCCTTTTCCCGACCGGTCCCTGAGAAGGCACGATTATTACTGGTTTCAGCACGGCATTCGACTCAGCAAACGTACGTTCGATACGATACTGACAACGAGAGGATGTCCGTTCAAATGCAAGTTCTGTACATTCAGTCTTAATCCGCTCGGGCAGAAGAGAAGTTACACGGAACGACCTCTCGAATCGGTTATTGAAGAATTGAAAACGATTAAGGCTGATTTCGTGCTGTTCAGCGATGACAACTTTTTCACCAATCCCAAGCGAAGCGAAAAGCTTTGTGATCTGATTATCGAGAATAATATCAAGAAGACATTTGCCGTCCAGTCCAGAATTGATATGGCGAAGTATCCTAAGATTCTCGATAAGGCGGAGAAAGCTGGTTTCAGGGTTTTTCTTATCGGGATCGAATCGCCGCATGATTGGATCCTGAAACTGCTTGCCAAGGGCATTACCCAACAGGAGATCCGGGATGCCTTTGCAGTCTTGACGCAGTACAACTTCTTCCTGCATGGTTACTTCATATACGGCAACGTTGGAGAGACGGAAGAAGAGATGCTCTATATCGCAAAGTTCGCAAAGGAGATCAAGGTCGATTCCATCAGTTTCCATAAACTCCGCGTCGAGAAGTACTCACCCCTGAAGGAAATTGTTGAGAATACGCCGGGCTACCACTACAAACGTATCGGCGGTCCCGTGTATTCGGACCGTTATGGGTACAAGGAACTGAAACAAATCCGGAATGGGATTCGGTCGGGATTCTACGACCTGCCGCAGTTCATGCATATAGCAAAAAAGGCCCGGCGAATTGGGCTTGTTAATGGGCGTGACCTGGCGGCTGCGATACCTAATCTACCTCTGCTCATTTATAGAATGGCCAAACGAAAGATCCGAAAGAAAAAACATGTCCGGACTCCCGAAAAATGAAACCGACGTAACCCAATCCATCGTTACCTGTCGGCAAGTGTAAGATAAGCCGACTTACACTTGCAATTTTATGATTAACCTGATAGCTTGAGGAGCTTGAAGGCTCGGTAGTGTTGCTTAGGCGTTCAAAGAAGGGGAATTCCGGCTTGTTATGCTTACGAAAAACGCAGAGAAATGAAGTTTACAGACCTTGACCTAAAGCCCAAAATCCTCGCGGCACTGAGAGACATGCAATAC
>Ga0210003_1002039_pt1 | contig 17303 bp, 12 predicted proteins | sample LantaG_FD_182804 | JGI IMG/M metagenome (GOLD analysis project Ga0210003, IMG submission 182804) | Deep subsurface microbial communities from Baltic Sea to uncover new lineages of life (NeLLi) - Landsort_02402 metaG (SPAdes) (version 2) | ecosystem: Environmental > Aquatic > Marine > Oceanic >...
GCTGCTGCTGCTGCTGCTGCTGCTGCTGCTGCTGCTGCTGCTGCTGCTGCTTCTGTTGGTCTTGCTGCTGCTGCGCCAGAACCACCGCGGCCTCGGCTTCGGCCTCGGCCTCTGCCTCAGCAGCAGGAGCAGGAGCAGGAGCAGGAAGCGCTGACAACGTCGCCCTCGGCGTCACCGCTGCGGCGGCCAAGCCCTCGATCGCCGCGACGGCAGCAGCTGCCGGGTTCTCTTCCTCGCCTTCCTCCTCCTCCTCCTCCTCCTCCTCGTCGTCATCATCATCGTCACCGCCGCCGCCACCGCTCCCTCGCGGCGCGGGCCCCCCCTGGGACCCCGCAGTCGCCATCGCCGCAGACGCCGCCGCCGCCGCAGCGACCGCCGACCGCCGGCGCTTGTGCTTCACGTCGACCATCCCCAGGAGCCTGTGCGCGCCGCAGTAGGCTCCGGGGGTCGCCCCGGGCCAGTTGAAGGAGGGGGACTTATCGCAGCCCCCGGGGTGGACGCATCTTTTGTTTCTGACGTCGATCTGTTCGTTTGGAAGAGGAAAGGCGGAATGGAAAAAAAGGGTCAGTCTCTCTTTCTCTCTCTCTCTCTCTTCTCAAAGTAAAAAAAACTCCGACTCCACCCCTCTCCTATTCTTACCATGCCAGGCGCCTTGTGCTTGGAGCAGTACACCCCGCTAGGAGCGCCAGGGTGGTTGAACGACGGCCTGTTGGCGCACGTCGGGAAGGCGCACCGCTTCTGCTTCACGTTGACCATCCCGGGCCTGCGGTGCGCCGAGCAGTAGGCGCCCTGCGTGCGCCCCGGAACGTTGAACGACGGCTGCTTCGCGCACCCTGCTTCGCCGCAGGCCTTGGAGACGACGTTGACCATGCCGAGCATCTTGTGTGCATTGCAGTAGAGGCCTCGGGGGGCCCCGGGCAGGTTGAAGTTGGGCTGCGTGATGCAACCCGTCGCGGCACACTGCCTCGACTTCGCGGCCGCGTACGCCGCCGCTGTTGCCGCCGCCTCGGCCACTGCTACTGCTGCCGAGTCCGAGTTCGCCGCCGCCCCGGCAGAGTCCGCTGTCTGCGTCCTCCCGTTCTGCTGCTGCTGCTGCTGCTGCTGCTGGAGGTGAGGGGTGCTGAGCACGAGGGGCAGGTTGGGAGACGGAGCGGTGGCAGAAGGAGAAGGGGCATGAGCAGGAGGAGGAGAAGAGGGCGGCGCCGGGGCGACAGCTGCGAGCGCCGACACCGTCGTCGTTGTCGTTCCTGCTCCTGCTGCCGTTGCTGCTGCTGCTGCCGCGGTGGAGGAGGAAGGGCGGCGGCGGCGAGGGGCAGCCGGTTTCCCTTTCGCTCCCGCTCCTCGACCCCTCACGGAGCGCTGCACCGAGGTGAGAGCCGCTGCGGCCTCCTCCTCGGAGGGTGAGGCCTCTCGCAGTTGGTTCCGCTGCTGAAGATTTTGCCTCTGCTGCATCTGCTGCTGCTGCTGCAGCCTGACAGCTGCGAAGAGCGGGGAGGTCGCGCCCGGCGTGCCCACCGCCGGCGCGGGGGAGCGGAGGGCCTCTTCTCCTTCCCGCTGCTGCTGACCGGTGGCGGCGGCCGGGGAGGTCGCCTGCGCGAGCAGCAGAGAGAGGGTCGCGAGCGACGAAGCGAGAGGCGCGGCGGCGGCGGCGGCGGCGGCGTTCCCCGATGCTCCTCCTCCTCCTCCTCCTGCTCCCCCACTCGCCGCCGCGGCGGGCTCGGAAGGTCCGACCGCGACGGCGCCTCTGGAAACCAGCAGGGCTGCCGCCGCGGCGGCGAGGGAGGCCGCCGAGGTCGTCCCCGCCTCCGCCTCCGCCGCCGCCGGCGAAGAAGGCTTTGCTGCTCCGGCTGCTGTTTCTGCCGCTGCTGCTGCCGCTGCTTGTGGGACCGCCTTGTTCGCGGCCGCAGCAGCAGCAGCCGAGGAGGCCTCGACGGCCGCTGCGGCCGCCGCTCTGATGGCCGCGGCGAGGTCGGCGGGGGTGAACGCGGCGCGCTGGGCAGAGGCTGTTGTTGAGAGAAGAGGAAAGAGAGAAGAAGAGAGAAGAGTGGGGAGGGGAAGAAGAGGTCGTGAGATCGCTGTCGACGCCTTCCTTTCCTTTTTCCTCTCCTTCCTTTTCTTTTTCTTTTTCTTTTTTTCCCGCGTCCAAGATCGATCCCTTACCTGGAGCCGCCGCTGCTGCTGTTGTTCCCGACGCCGTCGCGGCATCACCGCCTCCTACTCCCTCCATATCGGAATCAGAGTCGGAGAAAGGCTGGACGGAGGAGAGAAAAACGAGGGCCTGTTGCGAATGGAGAAAGAGAGAAAAGAGAGAACGGGAAGAGGGGAGCGAAAAAAAAAAAGAACGAGAGAGATGAGAAAAGAATGAAGGGAAAAGGGTGTGCCTCTTGCGCCACGTCAGAGGCACATTTTGTTCGCTTTGAAAGCCGTGATGGCTCGCAGATGGATGCTAGCTTGCCGAGAGATGGGATTTGGAAAGAATGAAGCAAATGAAGAGGAGGTATCGCTGCTGCGAGAAGATGAAGGAGAGCTAGCCTTTCGACGAATGAAACGACGAGCGGCAGTCGCTCGACGGCGGCGCTCGCCTTTTTGATGCGATCAACTCTTCGCCTTGCGCGCCCCTGGCGGCGAACTGCCTTACCCGATGCCCTGGTGTGCTCACACGCGGAAAAGAGCGTCTGCTACGCGCCTAGCGAGAGAACGAGATCGGATACGGGGCTTGGCGTGCTCTCTTCCACGCGGGGCGCAGAGAGATGCTTGAAGAAGCAGAAAGAAGAAGAAAAGGAAAAAAATGAGGGAGGGGAGTGGGGAGGCATTTTTTTTTTTTGGCGGCTTTGCTTGCTGCTTGCTGAAAGAGAGCGTTGCTTTGCAGTTTCCCGTTTTCCCGCTTTTCTTTTCTAGTGTTACACGGGCTCGCTCGTAGAGAGAGCTTGAGAGAAAAAAGGCAAAATTATTTCACCGCCGCTACTGCGTCCAGAACGAAGAAAGATCACCAAAGGCGCCTCCGTCGCCTCCGCTCTTCCCTGCTCCTCTGCCGAGCGCCACCGCCGCCGCCGCCGCCGCCCTCGCCGCCCTCACCCCGAGACTCGCGCCGTAGAGCAGCAGCCCGGCCACGGTGATCAGGCACCCGTGCACGACCAGCCTCTCCCACCAGTCGAAGCAGTAGGCCGCCCAGGTGATCAGATACTGCAGCCAGAGGCGCTCGGCGAGCGCGGCCAGGCGCCGGAGCGGCGGCGCCGAGCGCGCGGCGGCGCGCTCGCGGCGGCGGAGGTCGCGGAGCTTGCGGACGTCCTCTGCGAAGGGTTCCTCGGGTTGGGGGGCTTCCTTGGAGGAGCGGTTTCTGTTGTTATTGTTGTTGTTGTCTGCTCGGGGGTGAGAAGGAGAGGCAGAGGTGGATGAGGAGGTCGGCGGTGGGGTGAGAGAAAGAGAGGTCAGAGAGAGAGAGAGGGAAGAGGTCGAACGGCGACGGCGACGGCGACAAAGAGCGAGCGAGAAAAAGAAAAACCATTCCCCTCTTTTGACCGTCTTTCTTCTTCGTGCGCGTTCTTCTGTCCCTGCTTTCGCACTCCTGATTCAAAGCAGCTGTCGTACCTCTATCTCCCATCGCTTTGAAACGTGGAATTCAACTCAAAGAAAGAGGATGCGTGGAGGAGATTGGGAAAAAAGAGACGATGACGATGATTTTGATTTTTTGTTCGATGATGATTTGATGTGCTTCCAAGGCCACTCAGCACCTCTCCTGATCCCAATCGTGCCGCGCGATGGAAAGAGCGAGGGAGCAGGTAAACGCAGACGAGAAGCAGAGGCGATTTGAGCTCGTAAAGAACCTCGAACGGAGCTGTCGAAAGATAGAGCGGTCCAATTCTTTTCTTGGAAGTTTTTTTTTTTTTTGACTGAAGTGCGTCGCGGAGCTTGATTTTTTTTTTCTGTTGCTCTGCTCTTCTTTCGCTCAGACCACCACAGCATCGTTTTTCCCTTCCTTTTTTTTCTTCTGCTTTCTCCAAAGAGGAACCGGTTCTTCTCTCTTTTCCGTTCTACAGCAGCCATGGTGCGTCGTCGTCGTCGGCATGCGCTGTGTCGCCTTCCTGCCGAGCTGCACAGGCTCAAAACAGAGCAGAAGCGAGGGAGAGCGAGAGCGAGAGCGAGAGCGAGAGAGACCGTTTGCTCTTCTCTCTCTTCATTCGCCGCTCGTCGACGCTCTCGCCCTTCAATCGAATCGGGCCGCCGCCGCTCACCCTCTCTCTCTCTCTCTCTCTCTTTTCCCCCTCTCTCCCTCCCTTTAACCCCCATTCTCGCAGGCTCTCCCCGGCCAGGTGACCCCGGAGGGCGTCCCCTCCTTCAAGCTCGTGCTGGTCGGCGACGGCGGCACCGGTACGTTTTGGCTTTTGAGACAAGAGAAGAGAGGAAATGGGACAAGGAAGAAGAAGAAGAAGAAGAGGGACGACGAGCATCGACGTCGTCGTCATTTTGCTCTTGCCTCTCTCCACTTCCTTGACCCCTCGGTTGCCTTGCTCCTTCGGGCGAGGGGACGCAGCCATGACGGTCGAAGCCCCCGGAGATATGAGAACGGGCTCGAAAAGGCAGAGGACGCGGTCAAGCTCATGTGGAGAAGAAGAGTTGAAGACAGCGATCGAAGAAGAAGAAAAAAAGACCCCCGCCGATCGATCGATCCATCGCGCAGCGTTTTTCTCAACCCCTACCTTTTCCTCAAACAAACAAACAAAAAAACCAACGCCCTTCCCTCCTCCCCCACCCAACCAACAGGCAAGACCACCTTTGTCAAGCGCCACTTGACGGGCGAGTTCGAGAAGAAATACGAGCGTGAGTTTGGACAAGTGGAGTTTTTGCTTTTTTCTTTTTGCTCTCGCATCCGAAAAAAAGACCCGAAAACAACTAACCTCTTTCTTCAAACCTTCCACCTCTCCTCCCCACATCCCTTAGCCACCATCGGCGTCGAGGTGCACCCGCTCGACTTCACGACCAACCGAGGCAAGCTGCGCTTCTACTGCTGGGACACGGCCGGGCAGGAGAAGTTTGGTAAGAGGAGATGTTTTTTCCCTTTTTTTTTAGAATTCCGAACCGAAAAAAAATTCACTTTTTTTCTTCTTCTTCTTCTTCTTCTTCTTCTCCCTCTTCTCTTTCCAACCCCAACAACACCCCAGGCGGCCTCCGCGACGGCTACTACATCCACGGTCAGTGCGCCGTCATCATGTTTGACGTCACGTCTCGCCTCACCTACAAGAACGTGCCCACCTGGCACCGCGACCTCTGCCGTGTGTGCGAGAACATCCCGATCGTGCTTTGTGGAAACAAGGTCGACGTGAAAAACAGGCAGGTGAAGCCCAAGCAGGTCACCTTCCACAGGAAGAAGAACCTGCAGTACCACGAGATCTCCGCCAAGTCCAACTACAACTACGAGAAGCCGTTCCTGTACCTGGCGAGGAAGCTTGTCGGCGACCCGCAGCTGCACTTTGTGGAGCAGGTTGCTCTGGCTCCCCCCGAGGTCGCGATCGACCTGGCGCAGCAGGCGGCCTACGAGGCGCAGCTGGCCGAGGCAGCCGCGGCCCCTCTGCCGGACGAGGACGACGACCTGGTGGAGTAGGTTGTTGGATCGATGGAGGCGGTGGTGGTGAAATAAGAAGAGAGAGAGAGAGACTTGAGAGACCTGAGAGAGTGAGCGCCTTGAGAGAGACAGATTTGTTTTTTTCTTGTTTTTTTTGCTTTCTTCTGTTGAGACGGAGAGAGGCTTTTTCTTGTTGTTGTTGTTCTTCTTCTTAAAAACCCACACAAAAATGCAAATAGAGAGGGAGCCCGGAATGCGCAAGGAAAGAGGCCAAAGCAAAAGAAAGAGGGGAAGCGAGAGAGGTGGGAGAGAAGGAGAATGAGAAGAGGTCTCGAGGTCGAGGTCGAGGTCGAGTTTTTTATTTTTATTTTTCCCGTTCAGAGAGTTTTTCTCTTTTACTTCTCCCTTTTTAATTTTTAGCTCAAGCACGCGAATAGAGCCAGAGTCCGCAGAGGATAAAGAGAGAAAGAACGGAGGAGAGCAAGAGGAGCAGAGTTGAAGTCGAGATCGAGGCCGAGGTCGAACTCGTCGTCATTCTCGCCGCCGCCGTCGTCGTCGTCGCCTCCTTTTCTTTCTCCTCCTCCTTTTCTTCTACCTCGAAAATGACCTCGCCTCTCTGCTCGGTCCCCGGCTCCAGGACTTCCTCCAGCGACTCGAGCGGGTGAGACAGGACGTCTGCGACCGTGAGCGAGGGGCGGCGGAGGTGAGGAGGCGCGTGCGGTAGCGGGGGAGGAGGAGGGGAAGCCGCCTCTCCGGAGCTGACGACGACTGACGTCGGCGAAGACGAAGCGAACTTTTCTGCTTCTTTTTCTTTGTCGTCCGAGGAGGAGGAGAAGACGGCCTTCTCCACCGGGGTGGGAGGATCGACGCGGCGGCGGCGCACGAGGGAGGGAGTCTGGTGGTGTTGGTCTGCTTCCATTTGGGCGCGAGAAGAGAGAGAGAGAAGAAGAGAAAAGAGAAAAGAGAAAAAAAACGAGAGAAAAACTGTTTTTTTTGCTTTTTTTCATCGTTTTTTTTACCAAAATCTCAACAATTACTTCCCCCCACCCTCCCTCCTCCTCCTCACCGCCTCCTCCAGCCGAGGCACCGCACTCCTCCAGTCCTCCACCAGCCCGTAGTCCGCCACCGAGAAGATCGGGCAGTCCCCATCGGTGTTGATCGCGACGACGCATTTGGAAGACTTCATGCCCGCCACGTGCTGCGCCGCGCCCGAGATGCCGACGGCGACGTAGAGCTCCGGGGCGACCACGCGCCCCGTCTGCCCGACCTGGAGCTCGTTGGGGGCGAGGCCGGCGTCGACGGCCGCGCGGGAGGCGCCGACGGCGGCTACTCCCGGACCGAAGGCGTCTGCGAGCCTGGCGAGAGAAGCGAACCCCTCGGCGTCGGCGAGCGCGCGGCCGCCCGAGACGACGACGCGGGCCGAGCCCAGGTCCGGGCGTTCCGACTCACTTCCGCCGCCGCCGGAGTCTTCCAGCCAGATGGACGACGACGGGGTCGCCGTGGGGGGGACCGACGCCTCGATCTCGGAGGGGGAGAGGGCCTCGATCGGGAGAGGAGGAGAAGAGGTCGAAGAAGAAGAATCGACAGCAGCGACCGGGAAAGCGCTCGGCCTTGCAGTGAAGAACCGCGCCCCCCCGTCCCGGTACTCCACCGTCTCCAGGGCCGCCCCGGCGTAGCACGGCCTGGTAAAGGAGCCAGATACAGTGTCGTTCACGGCGATGACGTCGCTGACCATGTCTCGAGAAGCGAGGGCCGCGGCGCGCGGGAGGACGTTGCGGCCGAAGGTCGAGCCCGGGGCGGCGACAGCGGCAAAGGGGCTGGAGTTGCCGCCGCTGCCGCTCTCTCCACCACCTCCACTTCCATTTCCTCCTCCGCCTCCTCGTGACGAAGAAAGGTCCGCGACGAGCTGCGCGAGGCCCTCGGCGAGCCCGTGGCCCAGGCGGGGGTGGACAGCAGTGAGAATCTTGGAAGACGCCGCCGCCGCCGACGACGAAGGGTCTGACGCTGACGCCGCCGCCGACGAAGAGAGCACCCCGGCGACGGCGCCCGCCGCCTCCTCGGCCGCGGAGGCCACGGCGCCCGCGTCGTCGCCCGCCACCAGCACGGTGATCGGGTGCGGTCTCGAAGAGGCGGCGGGAGAGGAGCCCGAGCCCGAGCCCGAGCCGGCAGCTGACAGCAGCCGCGAGGCCGCGATGACGGCAGAGAGCGTCGAGGGGTTGAGCCTGCCCGACGAGTGCTCGGCGAGGACGAGGGCTCCCGAGCCGCTGGGAGGGGTCGAGGTAGAGGAGGAAGCGGAGGTCTGTTTTGCATTGAGGGTGTGTGGGAGAGAGGGAGAAAGGGAGACGGAGAGAGGGAGAAAGAGAGTGAGCGCTTCAAGGAGAAGGCGCGCCTTGTCGACGTTTTTTGTTCCTTGTCGTCATCCATCGATGCACCTCTTCGTGAAACCGTCGTCGTCTCTTTCGGCCGCAAAAGCAGCTAGCTTTCCGCGAATCTCTTTGCGTGAGACTGAGCTTCTTCGTGTCGATGCCTCGAACGCGTGAAAAGAACGAGAGAAGAAGCAAGTGAGAGCGCGCGCAATAGCGGGGAGGGAGGACAAACGAAACAAACAACAACTCTCTCACCGAAAAGGCTGTCGATGGCGTCGTCGGGGCAAAAGAAAAGTTGGTCGAAGATGACGACGCCGCTGCCGCGAAGAGGAAGCTGGGAGCCTGCTGCTGACGCGACGACGAGGCGCGCTTCAGAGCGGCGCGCAGGGACGCTGCTGCTGCGGGCGGGAGCATAGCTCGTGAGAGAAAGAAAGAGAGAGAGAAAGAAGGAGGAGAAGAAGAAGTAAAAATAATCGACAGAGCTCCCTCTCTCTCTCTCTTCTTCCTTCATTTGAAAAAACCAAAAAGAACCATCCCAACGAATCACACTCAATAAGAAAAAGCAAAAAGCAACAAAAAAGCTGCACCTGTTCCCTCTCTCTCTCTTTGTCTCCCTCCTTGCGCGAAAACAAAAAAAAACCCAAACTCTTGCTCTCTCTTTTCTCTTTTCCCTCTCTCTCTCTCTCTTTAAGCAGCAACGCCCTCCTCCCCACCTCCACTGGCAGAACCTCCACCACCTTGCACTCCTCCTCCTCCTCCTCCTCCCAGAGCACCTCCTCCTCCACCAACAGAACTTCCACCAACTCCGACACCACCACCGCCGCCGACACCGGCGCTCCCCGGCGGAGGGCCCATGCAGCTCCTCGCCACGCTCTCGAACAGCCTCTCGACCTCGGCGGCGCACCTCGTGAACGGGTGGCCCCAGAACGCGTACCTCGGGTTCTTGATCAGCTCGATGAAGGTAATGAGTAAACCCCACGGGTGCGGGCGGTTGACCACCAGCCTCTCAAGCAGGACGCGAGTCACGGCCTCCTGCAGGCCCGGGGCCCGCCCGTCGCCAAAGAGCGACAGCAGCAGGCAGCTGAAGTAGTGGGTGTGCGAGTTCGGGTAGCGAAGCTGGTTGGCGCAGGCGTTCAGGAGGGCGTACCGGCCCTCCGGGTCGGCGGCTGAGGCCAGCTCCGTGAGCACCTCGGTGGCGCGGGAGGCGATTGGGGAGTTGGGCGGCGGCGGCGGCGCGGGAGGGGCGTTGGGCGAGGAAGGGGAGCCGCTGGGGGCGCCTCCTCCAGCGGCGGCGCAGCCGAGGTAGAGCACGACGGCGGAGACGAGACCTGAGAAGAAGAGGTTGGGGTTTGGTTTTGGAAAGAGGAAGAAAAAGAAAGAGTAGAAGAAAGAAAGCGTGAGTTTTTGTTTTTGTTGTTTTTGATTTTTTTTCCGTCGCTCGACTCCCAAAAAAAAGGCGAACAAAAAAACCCTTACCGGCATCATACTTCCCGGCGCCTCCTCCATTCGCAGCAGCCACCCCGACGAGCTCCCTCGGGCTCGCGAGCCTCGTCAGCAGCGACGCGGCGGCCGTGGAAGCCGCCGAAGCGCCTGCCAGCGCGGCGTCGAGCTCAGCCCGCAGCTGCGGCGGCAACAAATCCCCAGGCAAGGGCCTGATCCTCGGCGGCGTCCCGCTCTCTGGCAGCAGGTCGACCTTCAGGCTGGGCGTGAACGGGTCCGGGAGCCGCATCGCGCGAGGGAAGGCAGACAGCAGCAGGTTCCTCAGCTGGACGCAGGGCGGGGGCACGGCCGCGCACAACCCGGGAGCGCGCTCGCAGAGGAACTCCGGAAAGTCGTGCAGCAGGCACAGCAGGACGCGCAGCGTCCCTTTGTACATCAGCCTCGCGGCGTCGCTGAGCTCGGCGCGGCGCAGGTGCGGCTCCTGGAAGCGCAGCGAGGCCAGGAGCAGGCGGTGCGCGGCGGCCCAGCCGTGCTGCTGGTTGATGACGGCCGTGGCGGAAGGAGTTGAGGTTTGTGTTGCTGAGGTTGTCGTCGAAGAAGGTGACGGTTTCGCCGCCGCCGCTTCCGTGCCGCTGCTGCCTCCGTCCGAAGAAGACGAGCTAGCAGCAGCAGGGGGAGGCGGAGCGGTCGCGCTCACGACGCCCCCGGCGCCCAGCAGCCTCGGGAGCAGCGCCCGGTGGCTCGCGAGCTCCAGCCAGGGGAACGCGAACCCGGGGACGCGCAGCGGCTGCACCGAGTCGAGCGCGGCGGCGATCTCGAGGAGCAGGCCCAGGCCCGCCGCGGCGCGGGCCGTGGCCGCCGCGGTCGGGGGAGCGGGCGCGGGGGTGCGGGTCGCCGTGGATGCGGCAGAAGCAGCAGCGGCGGCGGCGGCAGTCGGCGTCGTCGCCGCCGAGCCGGCAGCGCTCGCGTTGCCGCTGCCTCCTCCCCCTCCCCCTCCGCTCGCCCCCGCAGCGGCAGCAGCGGAGGCAGGAGCCCCCGGCGCCGCCGACGCGCCAGAGGCCGTCGTCGCCCCTCCGGAGGGAGCAGCTGCAGCGGCGGAAGCAGGAGCAGAACTCGCGACGACCGCCAGGTCCGCCTCGGGCCCCAGCTCCTGGATCAGCCCGACGAAGAAGCGGAAGTAGGGGCGGCCACAAAAGTCCCCGCCCTTGGCCGCGGCGTCGGCGAGCAGCGAGCCCGTGGCGGCGGCGCAGGCGCGCGCCAGCAGGGGCCGGTTGAAGGGATGCGAAGAGGCAGCAGAAGCAGACGCAGCAGCAGAAGTGGCAGAAGAAGGCCTTGCCGAAGAACCGCTCGCCGCCGCCGGCGGCGGCGGCGTGCGCGCGAGCGCCGCGACCAAGCGGACCACGAGGTCCATCATCGCGTGGTTGAGAGGCGCCGCGGGGCGCAGCGGCGGAGGGGGGGCCCCCGCAGCACCTGCGGCCTCCAAACCAGGGCTGCTGCCGCTCTGGATGCAGCTGGCGACGGCAAGCTCGACCAGCGCTCGGAAGAAGCGCTCGCCGCCGTCGTCGGCGAGCAGGCCCGTCGCCCGGATCGCCGCGAGCGGCTCGGCGCGCGCCTTGTCGCAGGGCGCCGCGTCGAGGGCCGCGCCCCACGCGTCGAGGGCGCGGGCGGCGGCCTCCTTGAACGCCGCCGGGATCGCCGCGGAGGCGTTCGCCGCCGCGACGGCGGCAGCGGAGGAGACGACGACGGCGTTGGCGCCACCTGCTCCAGCCCTCCCAGCGCTCACGAGGCCTCTCGCGGGCCCTCTTCTCGCCTGCGCGACGAGCGCCGAGAGCGGCGCCGCGCCCCCCGCGGGGGCCCTCTCCGCGACTCTCGCGAGCACGTCGAGCGTCGCCGGAACGTCCGCGGCGGACAGCACGCCGTCGGCGATGACGCCCTGTCTCACGGCGTGCACGGCGAACTCCATGGCGCCGCCGCCGCCTCGCCCGGAGGCCAGCGCCTTCGCCAGCAGAGCGTCGACGGCCGCGGGCTGCAGCAGCCTCGCGCGGAGCAGGCCGTCGCCGGCGTCCCTGCGCCAGCGCCTGTCGTCCGGCGCCGCCGCCCACCAGCCCGTCGCGTCGGCTGAGAGCCTGCGGCAGGCGCGGTCCCGGATGGAGGCCAGGGCGGCGACGCACGAGGCGACGTGCGCGCGGGCTTGCGCGGCGGCGGGGGGCTTTGCCGTCGCGGGGGTCGTCGTCCCGCTTCCGCTTCCTCCGCTGCTGCTCGCCCTCGCGGCCGCTCCCGCCGCTCCGCCGACGGGGCCATCGTAGAGCCGCACGAAGACCCTGCGGGCGATCGCGAGCCCTGCGTCCTCGCGCCCGGCGGCCAGGTCCCCGGCCTCGACGGCGACCGCCAGGACGGCCGGGGGAACGGGCTCCGACGCCGGCGCGTCGGCCGGGACCGCGGCGACGGCGGCGTCGAGGCGCGCCGCCCACGACGGGTAGCCCGGGGCGAGCACCGCGAGGCCGTCGTCGGTCGGCGTCGCCGTGGCGGCGGCGGTGGTGGTGGGAGGGGCCTGCTGCTGCTGCTGTTGCTGAGGCTGTTGAGCCATCTGCTGCTGCGGCGGCGCTCCGGGCTGCTGCTGCTGCGGCGCGGCAGCGGCAGCTCCGAAGCCGCGCACGCCGCCGGCCGCGGCGCCTCCGCGCGGCAGGCGCGCAAAGTCCTCGTACACGCGCTGCTGCGCCTGCGAGATGCCCCCGCCGCGCCTCGGCCTGAGCGCCTCCGGGACCGACTTGAGCGAGCGCGCAGACGCGGCGGCCGCGGCCTGGGCGGCGGCTGCTGCGGCGGCGGCCCCCGCGGCACCCGGAGAAGAGCTCGAGGCGCTCACGCTCACGGGCTGCATCTCGGCCGACCACGCGACGCCGGCCGCGGCGGCCTTGGCCCTCGCCGCCAGCGCCGGCGCGAGCCTCTCGTCGACCTCGCGCACCGCGCGGTCCGCCGCGGCCTTCTCGACGACGGCGCACCCGAGCTCGGCGTTGTCCGCGGCGGCGGCCTGCGCGATGTGCTCGACGACGCCGGGCTCGAGCGCCGCCGTCGGAGGGGCGGGCGAGGAGGCCGAAGAAGTCGATGTCGAAGGAGTCGTCATGTTGCTGAGCAGCGATCTCAGCTGCGAGCCCAGGGCCGCGCGCAAAGGTTCGCGGCAGGTCACCAATGCCAGAGAGCCCGCGAGAGCGGCAGCAGCCAGGTGCGCAGCCCCCCGCAGCCTCCCCTCGTCGCCGTCGGCGGCGAAGTCCTTGAGCGCGAGCTCGGCGGCCGTGACCGCCGCGATCGACGCCGAGCGCTCGACGACCGGAGCGATGACGTCGACGACGGCACGGTCGAGCGCGAGCGGGATCAGGCGCCGCAGCTGCGCGCGCTCGGCGAGGCCGCCGACCTGGGCCGCGGCCGGGATCTGGACGTAGGCGTGCAGGTTGTGGAAGAGGCCACCGCCGCCAGCGGAGGAGGAAGAGTCGGCAGCTGCGGCCGTCGAAGACGAAGACGCCGCGGCGGCGGCGGCAGCAGCGGCGGCGGCGGCCGCCGCGGCCGCAGCAGCTCCTTCCTCCCCTCCGCGGATCCCTCCAACAGCAGCTGCTGCAGCAGCAGCAGCCGCCGCCGCCGCAGCGGCGGCAGCAGACTGCTGCCCCCCACCGCTGAGGATGTGCTGCTGGTGCGCCGCGAGCGCCGCGGCCATTGCCGCGGACGAAGAGGAAGGAGGAGCTTGCGAAGTTGCCACGGCGGGCGCGATGGGCCTCGGCTCGGAGAAATCGGCGCTCGGGCCCTCGGCTCTCGGCACGTCTTTCAGCACGTCGCTGGGCTTCGCGGCGTCCAGGCTCACGCCCAGAGACCGGAACATCATCTCGATCTCGAACTTCAAATTTAATTTCAGTCTCTCGCAGGCGTAGACCTCGGCGATGACCGACAGCACCGACGCGATCCACGGGTTGGTCGCCGGCCTGAAGACGCGCGAGTCGCGGCACGGCTCGAGCACCTTGTGGACAAAGGGCAAGACGGCGATCATCTTGCCTCGCGCGTAGGCATCAAGCACCGTCTCGCGCACGTCGAGGTCGCGCGCCAGGATCGGCTTCTCACGCGCGATCGTCAGGCGCCCCAGCCAGGACCCCAAATTCTTCAGCAACGACCGCTCGCCAGATTGCGTGACGGCGCGCTCCGAAGCCAACAACGCGCGCACGTACTTGTGAGTCGCCGCCGTCAGGAGGTGCCAGATGCCTCGCCCTCCGGCGGCGTCGCCGGCCTCCTTGGCGGCCTCGGCCATCGCCTCGACCAGCCTGGCGTACAGTGCGTGGTAGTTGGGCTCCTGAGCGGCGCGCTTCGCGACCAAATAATGGGCGAACCAGGGCCTGTGCTCTGCGTCGAGCAGCTCCGACAGCTCGCGCGCACGCTCGTCGACGTTGGAGACGGAGAGGTTGTTGATGACGAAGGCGACACGGTCTGCGACCGAGTCCGGTGGGGGGTCCGGCTGCCCTTCGCCCGAGGCTGCGGCGGCCTCGAGGGTCTCGGCGTTGAGGGCCTGGAAGGCGCGGGCGGGGTCGCGGTTGGCCAGGGAGGCCCCGGGCGTCCCTGCCGCGGCGGGTGCGCCAGCCGTGCTCCCGCTGCCGCCGCCTCCGACGCCGGCGCCGCGGGAGGACGAGGTCGAGGTCGGTGGCGACGCCAGGCCGGCGATCCCCCCCTCGACCGAGCCCCCGCCGAGGCCCAGCGTGCCCGTGACCGCGGCGGCAGCGGCCGAGGCGGCAGCCGCTGCCGCGGCGGCCTCCCGCTGCGCCGAGGGGCCACCCCCACCTCCGTCAGCCGAGGCCGCCGCCGCCTGCTGCCTCGCCGCGGCCGGGCCCAGCTCCGACGGCTGCGGCGGCGCCCTGCCCGAGGCGGCGTCTGCCACCACCGCGTCGACCGTCGCTGCCAGCGCCCGGTCCGCGTCCCTTAGCCCTGGCAGAGCTGCCAGCTGGGCGCAGTATTTGGGGAAGCGGTGCAGCTGGCCCGCGCACGCCCTTAACGCCCCGGCGGCGAAGAACCGCGCGAGCTTGGAACCGGGAGGCTCCCTCGCCGCGTCGAGCACGCAGCGCAGCGCGAGCGCGAGCTGCGCGTCGGGCAGCAGGCCCCTCGACACCAAGGCCCCCAACAGCGCCGCGGTCTTGGCGAGCTCGGGCTCCGGGTACCTCCCGAAGAAGCGGTACTCGTCCAGTAAGGCAGCGGCCATGCACGCCGACAGGGCGCGGTCGCGCGCGCCGCCGGCGGCCCAGCCCAGCATGCGCGTCGCGAGCGCGTCGACCGTCAGCGGGCGCCTCTTGTCGATCGCGTCTGCCGCTTTCTTGTCGTCGTCGTCTTGTGGTCCTCCGGAGGCCTTGGCCTTGTCCGCGGCGTACAGGGCCTGGAAGGCGGCGTTGGCCTCGGCCTCAACGTCGGCGGGGAAGGCCGTCGCGGCGGCGGCGGCGGCCGCGGCGGCGATGGGGCCGCCGCCGTCGGCAGAGGCCGAGGGCGTCGAGGCCGCGGTGCCCCCTCCTCCTCCGCCGGCGGTGATGATCAGCGGCGCGGGGAGGGCAAAGCCCTTGGAGGAGGAGCCGCCGCTCTTGGAGGCGCGTTTGGCGGCGTAGGCCTCGGCGTCGAAGGTGAAGGTCGAGGAGGAGGAGGAGGCAGAGCTCGAGGAAGCCCTGCCGAGCGCCGCGGCGAGCTCGGCGGCGACGGCGTCATTGGAAACCTCGTCGAGCGCCGCCGAGAGCGCCGCCGCGTCAGCTCCTCCTTTCCCCCCCGCTCCGCCGCCGACGATCGCCCGCACGGCCTCCGCGACGCGGGAAGAGGTGAGGGCGCCGCCGTCCTCCGCCGCAGCCGCCGCGAGCGAGGTCAGGAGGGCGGCCTTCGCCTTCGGCGAGCGCGACGCGAGGTCGGCGAGCGCCGAGGGGTTCGGCGCGAGCACGGTCGGAGCGGCAGCAGCCGCGCCCGACGAAGAAGAGCTCGAGCTCGAGCTCCCTCCCGCCGCGAGCGCCGCCGCGGCCCTGCCCAGGTCGGCCGCCAGCTGCGTCTCCGCCGCTCCCGCAGCGAGCAGACCCGCCGCGACGACTCCGGGGAAGGCGCGCATCGAGGGGGCGAGCGCCGCGCGGGCGACGGGGGCGGGCCCCGTCGAGGAAGAGACGGCCGGAGGAGGAGCAGGAGGAGAGGCCTTGGCCGCTCCTGCCGCGTCGCTCTCGTCCTTCACCAGGCGCACGAGAGCCTCGTAGACGGCGCTGCAGCCGACTCCCGCCATCGCCGGAGGCGAGCTGACGCCAGAGGGCACCTCGACGACGACGGAAGCAGCAGCAGCAGAAGAAGAGGCTTTCACGCCCTCGAACGAGAGCAGCGCCGGGTCCGCCGCCGCCGCCGACGACGCCGCCAGCGCCTCGCGCAGGAAGTCCGCCTGACCCGTGGGCGAGGCCCAGGTCCTGGAGAGCACGGCGTCGAGGGGAAAGCGCGCGGGCGACTTGGAGCTCGAGCTTGAATTCGGGCTCGAGCTCGCCGCCTCCGCGCCGGCGCGCCAGGCCCCGAGCAGAGTCGCGAGAGCTTGCGCGTCCGGCACCGCGGCGCCAGGAACGTCGGCGAGGGCCTCCGCGATGGCGCGCCAGTCCAAGGAGGGGTTGGCGGCCGCGAGCGCGGCGCCGACGGCAGGGCCGTCCCAAGAGCGTGGGACAGAAGCGCCCGCCGCGGAAGAGGAAGAAGAGGAACCTGCGCTTCCGTCGAGGGTCAGCCCGCCGATCGCAGCGCTGAGCGACGCCAGCGACTCGGCCGGCGGGGACGCGAGCCTGCCTCCGGACGTGCGGGCGAGCATGGCGAGCACCGCCGCCGCGGCCGCGGCGTCGAGCTTACTAGAGGAGGTCGAGGAGGTCGACGACGACGATCCGCCGGCGGCGGTGGCGACCACGCGGATCACCGACGCCGCCGAGGCCGCCGACGCCCCCGAGGAGTAGCCCAGCTCCTCCATCACCCCGGCCAGGGACGACGGCAGCATCGCTGCGGCCGCGTCGGGGGCCGGCATGGGTGGCTGAGGAAGCTAGGGGCTAATAAGGGGACGAAGAGCTCAAAAACACCAATTCAGCCGGAAAGAGGCATTGAGCACCTTGTCGATGGGAAAGCGGGAAGAAGGAAGCGATCAAAAACGCGAAGGGAAAGTAAAAGCTTCTCTCTCTCTCTCCGCCTTTTTGGCTTCAAACTGAGGTTTTCTTTCGCCTGTGAGTGAGATGACGGTGTGATTGAATTGCATGGAGGATGAGAGTGAGTGGGAATGGCGTGGAAAGAGGAGAGAAGAAGGGAAAGAGAGTTCAATGGAAGAGAAAGAGAAGAGAAGAGAGGGACGACGACGACGACGACGACGACACTCGAAGAAATTCTTCTTCGCAGGCCCCGCGATCGCGTCCTTTTCGAGCTCCGATCCATCACTGCCGCCCTTGCGCGTCTTTGATGCAAGCTCTGAAGCACGTGGCGAGGATAGTATAGGCAGGAGCTCGCAGAGAGAGTAGCAAAGAGAGCAAAATAGGGTCGTTTTTGGCCGGCGGCAACATCGACCGGCGGAAAAGAAGAAGGAGGAGCGAAGAAGCTCTCCTCATGCTCTCTCTGAGCTCGCAGGAGCGTTCGCGCCTTCAGGTGCAATGCCAGCTCGACGGCATCGAGCTCTCCAGAGAAGCGGAAGGGGAGGGCAAGGCGTGGAAAGCGTACCTGTGGAACGGGAAAAGAACGCGTGTTGAAAGAACGAGTGATGAAAAGTGAGAGAGAAAGCAAGAGAGAGAGCTCTCGCCGAGTCAGAAATTTTCGACGACCATCGCAACGACGACGACATTCGACGACCACCCTCTTCCGGCACGCTCTCTCTCTCTCTCTCCCGCCACACGCTCTCTTTCTCTCGCTCCCTCTCCACACACACACACACACACACACACACACAC
>Ga0210003_1002040_pt1 | contig 17300 bp, 16 predicted proteins | sample LantaG_FD_182804 | JGI IMG/M metagenome (GOLD analysis project Ga0210003, IMG submission 182804) | Deep subsurface microbial communities from Baltic Sea to uncover new lineages of life (NeLLi) - Landsort_02402 metaG (SPAdes) (version 2) | ecosystem: Environmental > Aquatic > Marine > Oceanic >...
GTTTATCAAGACTTTCCAAAACAGACTCTGCAATAACAGCTTCTTTTTTAACTTCTTCTTCAGGGACTTCTACTTTAGCTTCTTCTTTAACTTCTTCAGAAGCCATTTTGATCTTCTTTTTACATGTTGGGCAATACCCGGTCTGTTTCAGAACCTTTGATCCGCAGCCATAAGGGCATTTTACAGTTTCTTTATTCCCTGCTGCTTCTTTTGATGTATCACCATCATTCAAAAGGACTTCAATAGCAGCTTTTTTAATTTCCAGATTAGCTAATTCTTTCTGAAGGGCTTCTTTATCCATTTTCTCCTCCTCTAAAGAGACTTTTTTAACGTTATTATTATCAGAAGCATTCTTGATTTTTTTCATATTTCCAAGTATAAGAGCGTAGGTAGGTGCATCCACTTTATTAGCGTACTTACCACTGTCCTTGTACTGTATAGCCATCGTAAGAGCATCCTCATTTGCAACATTAGGATCATACTTCGATAGGATCTCATTTATGATCATTGTGGCGTATACTGCAAGCCCTTTTAAATCCTCTTCTGTCAGATCTCCCCGTTTCCGGGGCATGATTACATCTTCAGTTTTAAGATCTCCGCGAGGTACGATATCCTGTACGACCTGCTGACCATTTTCATTTCTGAAATAGGGCTTGGCTCCATATAGGACTTCAGGATGATTTTGAAGCATAGATTTAGCCATGCTACTCACATCCTTCTTTTTATCTGAAGGCATAACTTTATGTGTTTTTTTAGCACCACTATCGACTTTAGGCATAGCAATCTCCTAATATTTGCAATTATTAACTATAGTAACGTATTAAGAGATAATTATATAGGGGGATTATATAAAAGAGGCCAGGTGGGAGTACCTGGCCTTTTATGAAAAAATTTTATTTAACTATTTGTCTTTAGTGGATAAGTAAGCTTTAACCACTCTCTCTGTTGCAAACCTCATATTCTCATCATACTGAGATGTAAGAGACTCCTCAAGTTCATTTTTAAAAGTCTCAAGTTTTACCCTCAAAGCCAATGCTTCCTGTTGAAGCTCAGACAGAGTTCCTACAAAGTCTTTTCCGTAATACTGTACTTTGATTTTATCAGTATTAAGCAAATTATTAAGACTGGCTATTACACCTTCTATGGTCTCTATTTGCTTAGTCAGTTCCTTGGGAGGTTTAGGCATTTTTAATTACTCCGTATCTTAGGCTTTTTCACGTATTTACTTTTAGGACTCAATGTCTCTGTATCTTTACCCTCTAAACGATACTTCTTCATATAATCCTGCATGTACTGTCCCTTAGTATCATCCGTAATCTTCTTTTTATAATTAAGCTGTCTACGAGGAGCCTTTTTTGCAGGCATTGCTGTCTGTGCTAAAGGACTCATATGTACTTTAGGGACTACATCTTTAACTTTTGTATTAATAGATAATTGTGATCTATCTTTTTTCTTATCTTCTTCCTCATCCTCTACTACTAGCATAGAGGAGTATTTACGAAGCACATTAGATATGCAGTTTTTCACTGTTATCTCCTTAGATATTCCAATATTTTATCCAGCTTTTCAGGTTTCTTTTGTACCAGATCTAGTATTTTATCTAATGCTTCTTTGCGTCTTTGAGTAACCGCTTTGGCCTTCGAGGCAAATCTAAGCCCTCCTGCTCCCCCTCCTCCTGCTCCCAGGCTATCTTCCCCTCCACCCTCTGTTGGAGGAGCCAAAGGATTTAATCCGAGATAAAGAGCTATACGCTCATTTATATCATACGATTCTACCATAGAGGTAGCAGCAGTAGAGTACATATTTAGCATGAACTGATTAAATGCAAAATCATTTACCGAGAATAAATCCGCTTCAATCTTTTTACGAGTAGCTACAGGATCAACATTAAGCATCTCAAGAATAACATCAATAGATAACGACCCCTTATTATATAACTGCATAGCCTGGTCGAAGAACTGATCATTATCCCGGATAGCAAGACGAGTAAAACTCAATTTAGGATATACAAGCTTATCCCGACCAAATTTGTCCTTCTCTATAAACCCTTTTTTCTTGGCTATGGGCTTAAACAAATTGTTTTCTACATAATCCTGTAAGATTTCTCTGAACAACAGATACTGCGTATTGAGGACTTCTAAAGTTATACGACTTCCTGAGTATGTACCCTCTCCTGTAAGAAGTTCTCTGGTGACTCCTAAACCTGCAAACAAAGAATTTTCTATGTGATCATATTCGGTCCCTAACTCTAACAAACGACCGTTTGATCCCATCTCTTCCCAGTTTACCTGGTAGTTTGTTATAATAGAATAATCTGGATCCACTAGAGCTAAATCAACCTGCTCTCTTAATGATTCTACATCGTACTCACTTAACTCCTCAGCCCATACTATTCTTATAGGAGTCATATGTCTAGAAGCAATCGATGTCTGTGCCTGCCTCAATTTATCAAATAGAAGTAGAGTATTTACACAGCGTTCCAGTATCGATACCCCTAAAGTTTCATACTGGGACTTCTTTCTAGCGATATGAGCAACATGAGATCCACTATAAGGATCTGTATCCAACGGGATACTACCATTATCCTGAAGCTGACTTATAAGTTTATAAGGGATATTTGGTAGTAGCTCTTCAGATACTTCGTACTGCCCATAACTTAACTGGCTCGTACTAGTCTTATGCAGTATACTTTTTCGAGTCTCAGGATCAGGAACAAACTCCACAATAACATCATCTGAGAGTGGGATCTTTTTTACTTTAACCTGATCCGGAGGAAGTATTACAATCTTCTTCCATCCCTTATAGTTAGGATCCTTATCTATTATCTTAAATTCATTATAAAGACGTTTTGATTCCGTACGGCCATATTCTTTTATCTCATTTATTTTTGTTGCTTCAGTCTCATCCTCAGTGTCATGCACCCTATATGGCTCGTGGTCTTCTGAAAAACAAAAAACATTTCCAAGCAACCAGTACTCATGACTTATTTCTGAGAGTACCTTAAAAAGTTTTATCTCATCGCACATCTCTACGTAAAAATCATATACGTAATTTGCGTAGTCGTCATTTTCACAACGAGGTTTTTCTAATCTTATCTTAGATAGGGGAAGAGTTGAGTGAAGATCTACTGCTTGGCCTACATACTCATTAGAATTATAAAAGTGCCTATACCAGGCTCTTCTTTCTCGTAAATTCTGTGGTTTCTCTAAGAAGTCTGTAGAAAGCTGAGGGGAATAAAAGTTGCCCTGCGTACTTGCTGCAGTATTTCCCCCACCATATGCGGAATAAGCATTTCTACTATTAAAACCGAACGTAGTCGTCGCATACTTTTGTATCTTCCGAGCTTCTATCTCTTTTGAGGATAACTTATCCCGGTACTGGAGATTATCACCGTTTTTAACTGTAACGGACCGACTGGAAGCTACCTTTGATTTTGCCCCTGCGGTAGTGCCTGCAGAGGCTGTCTTAGATACTGTTGTTCTTTTATTTGATCCTGTCTTTGCAGGCATATAACTATCCTTTCTTACTACTCTAATATCTTCTTTAGGAGCTCTTCGTCGGACTCTTCAATTTTATAAGGCGAAATATCCCTTAGTCTCTTTAAGCATATCAGTGCTATGCGGATATCTCCTACATTTCTTTTCACTATCGAGTTTAACATATGAAAATCTTCTAGCCCGTCTAAAGACCCTTTTCTCTCTCTAAACATATCCTTGAATCTTATATCGATATCTTTTGATAAGTTAGTGTACTTCTTGAAATATTGTTCTATATCTCTTAATATCTTACCCCTTTCAGAGCAGACATCTGAGATTATTTTATTTAGATTTGACATTTAGTTACTCTTTTTTCTTCTCAACAAGTTCTTTTAAAAACTTATCACGAGGTTTTAACGTATCCCAGGAGCTGACATTAGCATATTCGTCCAACGTAGGGTCCCCTCTAGGGACATACCGTCTTTCATAATAGCCTACTGATTGCTGCTCTTCTTCATTCCCTAATTCACCGGGCATAAGATATCCTTAGCTAATAACTGTTGTCCCTTTTTTTATCTCAGAAGAAATTTTATTTTTTTCTTCATCATCTTTCTTTTTCTTAATGGTAGCATCTAATACACTCAAAACGAACTCTGCCTTCTTATGCTCTTCTTCTTCAGCTCTAAGCTTATAGTATGTTATTTTCTGCTCATACTCTGCTAGTTTCTTCTGGTATTCCAATGCTTCCATGTTATCTCCTAATATTATTTATGATTGCATATATGATATATATAAGTCCCCTACCATATTGGCACAACGACCAATTTGTGGTGGGAATATTACTAAATCGAGGTCCCACTCTCCCTGGTACATTCTTTCCTGATTACTACCTGCGGATTGGTCAAATGGCAGCCTCTGTTGTTTAATAAGGCGGGGATATACTGCTATCTGCCACTCTGAATCGAACTCACCAGATAGCTGCTTATCAAATATAAGAAAATTCCTGTTGTTTATAACATTTTCATATGGATAAAACAACATAAAAGATCTATAATCCTCTTTACCCGCTATAGGAGCAGCATCCGCTTGATACCATTGCTCCCTAGGAACATATAACTGAAGAGTCTTCTCTAATGTAAATATTTCTGGTGAAGAGGTATTATCATCAATAATACTACCATTTACCTTTACTATAAGATTATCATCACCAAAACGCTCAGACCCAGGAAGCCAATCTATTATTGTCCCACCATTTCTATTTCTAAAATAGGGGCTTACAAAAAAGTATCTCTGTATCACTGACCCTGAAATTGTACCCGTAGGATCGTATGCATATCCTGTCCACTCAATATTAAGAGTCCCTAAGGTAGCTACGATAGCTCTTCTAAAAGAATACCTTTTGTAGGCATCATTAGTTACTTCCTGCACAACTATCTCATTACCTGTGGTATTCCCGGGATCTGTTGACAATACATCAAAATCCTCTTCCGAGTATGAAAGAGAGTCATATGCAAATGTACCCCTAGGATCAACAGTTGTTGCAGAAGATCTAATATTATCATAATAATCTTGTTCAAGAGCCGTACCACTATAACCTAATCTTGTATCTGACCCTCTTTTATTGTTAAGATATATGCGCTCTGTTACTGTATACTTTTTAGTCCGGAGGATATTCTCATTATTATGAGTCTCCTCAGTATTATTATCTATTACTACTACATTAGCAGGAGTCTGTATATCTGTGCTACCCTCGGGAGCTTCCGCTCCTATAAATCTGAGAGCTTTTACTTCAAGCACGTCATTTATCTGGGCCCTACCATTACAATAAAAAGCATAATCAGTATTTATTTCGGTGACATCTCCACATGCTAGATATTTTGATACCAGGCCTCTATTAAGAGTGATATCTCCATTTATGATAAGATTGATGTTACCTATATTACCATTACCGTCACTATAATCCAGAGCAAGATCTTTAAAGCTACTTTCAGAATCTAGGTCTACCCCAGGACGGTTGTCTACTATATGGATACCAAATGGGTTTGTAGGATCAGTTACGCTACCACCTATACGGACATACGCCCCAGGATAAGTTGGTGTCCTAAAATAGAGATCTCCAAAAGTATCATTAGTAGTATCTAGTGTTGATAAGGTTAGGGAGTACATCATCCCATTGCCCTTAACAAAAAACTGCATATCATTAATATTTAACAGATCCGATAATGAATCCTTACCAACCGCTAAATAATTAGTAATTTCTGCAGCATTACCTACTGTCAGGTTATTGCGGATATTTAAGTTATGAGTAGTAGCAGCATTATATACTACCTGATCAGCGAAAAAAGTTCCATAAACAAAAACGTCATCCCTGAAAGTAACATTAGGACTAAATACTACTCTGTTAGATTTCCCGTTACCGTTAAAGTAAACATCGCCATTAAATAACCAGGCTTCCGCTCCTTCACCCAGATCTAACTTAGCAAACTTTATATCCCGTAGAACTCCACCATATCCTCCCGAACCTTCAAAATGAAATGATGTAAAAGTTACAGAGACACTCGGATTTGCTACACGACTAACTGTAAAAGACACAATAGTATCTAACTCAACATTTACAGGATCTTCCGGAATATCCTTTATTACAATCCTACCATGCTCATCATATCCCAAAGAAAAACCGAAAGGATCTTCTACTATAAAAGACCCAAAGTCCTCTCCGATACGAGTCTCAGTAGTCCCATTTGTGTTATAATAGGTATATGGAAAAGACCTCTGATAAGTATTAGGAAAACCAGGATTATTTATAATATCATCCCTGATCTCCTCTACCCCGGGCATACCACCTACGGTAAGAACTACTGTCCCCGTAACATGAATACCGCCCACTAGAAGAATATCATAACTTATAGTATCTCCTGCCAGGACTTCATCATAGCCACTAGGTAACTTTAAAAAGCTAAAGTCTGATTTATATGCGAAACGAGTACCTGTACCATAAAGAGTCATCACAACTCTATCATAATCGTCTCCAAGATCACCAATAGTAAATAATCGATTACCTTCTGCATCATAAGATTCAAACTGGCCAAAAGAAGCCCCGGTATACCCATGACCCCCTGTAAGTCCTGTCTCACCTACTGCAGCAACACCTGTCTTGAAAATTACAGTAGATACAGCTCCAGTAAACCCTGCTTCTTGCGGTATCCCTGTAAACCCAAATAATGCGGGTTCCTGTGTAGAAAGCCTTTCAGGTATCTTCCAAGTTCTTCCAAAAAGATCTCGTTCTACATAAGCATCTTTCCCGACATACAGGTGATCCTTGACCCGGGCAGACCCATCAACGTCCAGGATAATGTTAACACCAGTCTCCCCAAATAAACCGTCATTGTATCTATTGGCATTCCAATAAGCATCAGGGGATTCCCACCCGGGATTAAATTTATTAAGACCTACACGACCCTTATAATCCATATAGAAGAAATTCTGTTGCTGGCCTTGATTTATAGCATGGATATGTGCTGTCTGTGATCCGGTTTCTCCATCATAATTAGTTACCTCAAAAGCAGAAACACCGGTCTCTCCTCTAGCAACGATATTTACAGTATCTTTATACTCACGAGCTTCCGGAATACCTGTAATACCGTGACCTACATATAGGTTTCTTACTGATTGTTTCTGGGCTATTATTTCTCCATCTTGGAGATCTACTGCACCGGTTTCGTAAGAAACAAGACCAGTATCATGGCCTACCATCAAACCATTTATAAAAAAGTTACCAGTGCTATCTACTATACGTGGAGTTACCGAATTACTATTAAAAGCTTCTGATCCTAAACCTTCGTTAAGACCTGTGGCAAAAGCTCCTTCATCTACTACAGCAAAAGGAAATTGTGCATTGAAACCTGTTAGCCCTTTTTCCAATACATCCTGTTCTGTATAACCCCCATGGAGCATCCTATAGGATATCTCTTCTAAGGAGAAGACTCTTTTATTATATAAAGTTAAAAGATCTACAATCTCATCTTCATTTATTACATCCTGAAAAGCTTTTCTATAAATAGCAGCTACAGGTATCTTGTACACGTTATCTAAAGGATTAGAATCATCGGGGCTTATACCACCTAGAAAATCAGGGCTATTAAAGATGTCCTTACCTACAGGGCTGGACCATCCTTCTTTTACGAGGACATCAAAAACAGCTCTAAGTCTGTTTGCTGTTTCTGTGCCTACTATTGGATTTTTTAACCCAGAATCAAAGTACACATCTGGGTCTACCCCTGGAGCTGCTGTCACCTCTTCAAACTTAAGACTTAGATATACGATATCTATGCGATCCGTAGTTGGTGTAGTCAGTGCAGGTATTGGAGTTAGTGTCTTATATTTATCCGATATAGTATTAAGGTCAACATTCTCAGTTGTGTACCTTTGTTCCTTGTACTCCATATCCCCTGTAATGAAGATATAAAAACCTTTTGCATACAGGACAGCAGGATGGTCTAAACTCCCTCCACCTACTACAGTAAAATTTTTAACTTTATCTGTAGAAGACTCTGTAATTTTAAAAGCTTCTGATGTAGGAGATACTACGGAATATTCAGAATTAGGCGAAGCCACATCCCCATAAATATGTTGCACGGCCCTTCTTGTCTGGTCTAGGGCGGTTATACCTAAAGCCCTCACCTCATCATCTAGAAGAGGCTTATTCTTTTGAGCTGCTAAGTAGTAATAGCGTCTCTTCTCATCATATATGATTATATTGGAATAATTCCCTCTTTTTCCTGACATAATTATTAACCCTATCTTATTGGAGACGAATAGCCTATAGTTCTTCTTGATTGCATAGTACTCATGTACTGACCCGAAGGCCTATTTAGTCCTGCTTTAATTCTTTCTCTTCTTCTCATCTGACGTGCATTACTTACTGCCCCTTGAGGAGATGAGGACCCCGTTGATCTCTCTGTGAATCCCTTATTTCTATATTCTGAAGCCAAAAGCACCATACGAACAAAGCTATCACTTAAATCGTCATGGCCTCCTTCTTTTGCAGATACTTTTATTAGATACTTAGACTTTTGCTCTGCCTGTAAGCTTAAAAGCTCTCTTACTAATTCTGTGTCTGCTTCCTCTTCCAGATCTCCTACTACTTTTATAGTCCGGTTATTATCTATCTCAGGTAACTTTATCTCTTTAGAAATAAAAGTTGTCATTGCAGTCTGATATGCTAACGAGTTTAGAATATCTGTAAAAGATCTAAATTCAAACTGTCTTAGTTTCTTCTTATGTAAAATTGGTATGATACTCATACCATAATATTGATCCATTAAACCCTTAAGGATATAAAACTTTTTTGTATATTCAGCTATCCATTCCCCTAATTCTTCCGGAATAAAATAGTCTCTTTCAAATCCCTCATCATCTCTGAGAACCTCTAAAGAAGCATATCTAATATCAGAGGCATCTACCTCTATCCTATCTACTTTAGCACCTCCTACAAGTTCTTTTACCCAGTGACCTATTGTTATTGCAGATCCGTCATTTTTAAGACCTATATCAATTCCCATAAAATGAGGGACTCTCTCACTAGATCTTTGCTTATATCTGAAATCTGGTACATATGCCTGACGTACTATCTTAGGATCATCTATCCAACCAAAAAGACGATCGCTAAATTCCGCCCCAAACTCTGACCGAAACGAAATAGGGTTCTCTTTATATTTACTCTTCAAATATTGTGAGGATAACCCCGGATCTATTTCCCATGTAGGGGCCCGCATAACTAAGAGGTCATCATTATCATTATTAAAACCCCTCTGATATTCCTCAAAGAACTTCCCGGACTTACCAGCTGGTGAGGAAATACAGATGATTTTACCGTCGGGATCTCCTGTCGGTCTTTTAAATTTAGCTACTGAGGGTGTTACCGCTTTATAGATTGCTCTGTCGTCCCTGTCGCTCTTAGACTCTCGTGTGGTCTTACCACTCTTCTCATCTGCAAAAAAGAAAGCCATTTCATCTAAAGCTATAACAATATTACTATGACCACGAAGACCCTTAGCATTGCAGGGGGCTACATGAATCGATATTGAGGATCTTCCTTTAGGGCCATATTTCTCAAGGTCTCTCTGAGTTTTTAGATACATCCACTGTTTTGTAGGATTTGTCCTATACTTTCTGAAAAACTCAGAGCGTTCAAGATGCCCGGTAACCATATTAAAAAGTTCTGAAGCAGTCTCTTTACTTGTAGAAATAGATGTTATCCGGATATCTGATTCTGGCATGATGCCATAATATTCTTGAGGACAAAATTTTGATAGAAGTCGATATGTCTCATAAGCTATAATACAGGAGGTAATTGTACTCTTACCGGCCCTACGACCGCAGATAAGTACCATATTCTCTCTGGAGTATCCATCATATTTCTTATTTAATCTACCCTCATTATAGAGATAATCACAGTACTCTTGCTCATTAAAACGGTATAATTCAATCTCATTGAATTTATCATTTATTATGATATCACGATGACTTGAGTTATCAAAACCCAAGCCATAATAAGCCTTAATAATAAACCTTTGTGCAGGGTATAGATTGGGTATATCTGAGCGACTTCCAAGTCCTAGTCCCCAGGGAGCTGTAATGAATTCTATGATGTCTTTTTCTTCTTCAAATCCGCTAGTTTTCATATCGGAAATGAAAGTAGTACAGAAATCAGCTATACTCATCTAGTTTTCCCATAATAAATCTTCTCTGCTTTTTTCTCAAAACCCTCATACTCTTTTGAGAGCTGAGTAAAAAAGACATCCCGAAACTGACTTGGGATGTTGACTTGCACAGCTACTTTATTAATGATTTCCAGAAAATATTTAAAAACATCCTGAAAATTATCACTATAAAAATCTACCTTACCTACAGCATTTTCTTTTTTTAGTCTCTCTTTCTCTGTCAATATCTTAACTAATTCCTGAAGCATCTTTACTCTTTTAAAAGTTGCGTCTGAGGTATCTATATTTGCACCCCAGTTTTCACTTCTCCAAGCTTTTATGTATGCGGCTTCTTCTGCTATCTCCTTCATTACACTATTAAGTACCTGATTGGTACTCTCTTGAGATGATAGGGATTCTAAAACTCTATCATTCTCAAGAGGGTTAATCATGGGGCTTCTATCCTGAGCCCCATCAATCATTAAAGTATCTGCTATCTCACCACTTACTAGTGCTAACTCTGAGTCCAAAACATCTTTATTAGTATTATTAGCAGGGGTGTCCTTTTTAAACTTTTTCTTAGGGACCTTCATAGGCTTTTTTAACATACCTCCTAATAAGAGATCCTCTACCTCCTGCTTTGTTACCGTTGGCTCCTCTATAAATTCAGAACCATCTATGTCCAATAATTCTGACATCTGTTATCTCCATTTTATATCTATATATGAGGTCTTAGATTAGACCTATGTTTTTATCCTGAGTATCCAAAGAGATATCCATACCTTCTCTCTCAAACATCTTATTAAGAGCTATTTCCATGCCTGACCCAAAATTATCAGGAACTTCTGTTACCATCTTCTCCATGTCATCTCTTACAACATCAGGATTTTCTTTGTACATTACTTTAGCAGTATTTGGATCAAGAACTAAAAAAGCTTTATCAATAACTTCTTCTCCTGCAAACCTAGCTCCCTGTACAGTACAAGTAGCATTAGCCTTAAGTATGCAATGAGCGCATTTATCCGCTTTCTTGATCTGAGCTCCGGAGGCAAAATTGTACTTTTGTTTAGTACAATTATCTAAGGAGTTTGCATCAACCTCTTTTGTTGAAGACAGTACATCATAGATCATACCAATAGCTTCAGTAGTAGGCAAATAGGATGCAACCTTCTCTTCAATCTTATTGATTGAGATCCCAGACTCGAAGGCCTTTGATACCGCGAGTTTAATAACTCCTCTATCATTGGCTTTTTTTCTTTCTCCCTGAGCATAATAGCCCTGTACGCCACCTTCTCTTTTTGAAGGCTTATAACTATTCGAAGCTACAAAAGCATACCGGATAACACCCAGAGTATTCTTCTCCTCTTCAATCTCTTTCTTAAATGCTACATGCATATTTGATGATATGCGATTATTAAAGTAGAGATCATCGATATAACTGGAAGCTATGCGCTTATCAATTTTACCGTCTTTAGGAAGCATAGCGCAGCCTGTTTTATGTGCTACCTGCTCTAATGTATCATCCAAGGAATGAGCTTTACGGGTCTGTACCAGATACTGAGGAGAGGTACTAGCAGTCTTGATTGCGGATACCGCTTCTTCGGGGGTTTTATAATAGGAAACGTCAACATAAACATTTCCCAAGATACCCTGTAAAGATGCTATCTTACGAATTTCATTCTCATACATCGCAATTTGGTCTGAAGAGAATTTTTTGGAAATTGCTTCTTTTAGGGAAGTCCCTATATGTCCTTTTAGCATCTCATTCTGAATGAAAGCCAATACAGGGCGTACAGATGCAAATCTATCCACACTATGAGCTTCTTTAATCTTTTCAACATCATTTTTAAGAGATGCTTCAAAGCTGGCTTCCATATCTTTAGTAATTTCTGTAGACCCCTCTACTTCTGGGTGATGCTCATTTGCATAAGCATCTGAAGCATACATACCAAGAAATTTAGCTCTCAGATCTTCTTTACTTGAAATGATCTCATTTGCACCCATACGTCCAGCAAGTTTCAAATGATCCGAGTAATGCTTCAAAAGGTCTTCACTATATATGACTTCAGAAACCACTCTTTTATTCAAAGCGCTGCAATACCCGGTACCATGTGAACTACATACATGTCTCTTAGGGCTTCCAACAATATATTTAGCAGTACGTATTTTGTTTGCATTAAGAACACTTGCAGCTTCTTTACAGCTATCAAAAGCAGTAAGATCTAGATACACGTTTCCTAGAAGACCCTGCTCAGAAGCGACTTTCCTAAGAGGCTCCTTTGCTCCTGCAAGCATCTCTTTAGGAAAGACATTTGTCAGTCTCTCTATTAGAGCATCCCCGGTGTGGCCGCCCATGATCTCTCTCTTTGCAGCATCTACTATACCTTCCTGAGTATCTGAAGCTTCTTTAACTTTATCTAAAGACACTGTCTGCTCCATGGTCGGGATCCTATGAAAAATTTCCTTAGGTTCGTGTGACCAAGCTTCCTCTAACTGAGGAAGGATCCTCACCGGAAACGTAGAGGGCATATTTTTAATATCACCCACATCCAGATCCAACCAATCCAGATTAGGTATATTAGAGGTGTTACCTATCCCAAGGATGCTATCAAGGTTATCCATTTTAATTATCTCCCTTTAAAAGATTTGCTACTATCGGCTTACTTAATATTCCTGCAACTCTATCCTTAACATTCCCCTCAACCAGATCCTTATATCTTTTAAGAGAGTCTATCTCTGAGGAATCCTTCACATCTTCAGGACTGATATCTTCAGTAACCTCCTCTTTTTCTTCCTTAGGAGTCTCCTGATCTACATCATCCTTAACTTCTTCTTCTACTAATTCTACTTCTTCTTCTATTTCTTCTTTTTCCTTTTTAACTTTCTTAACATCCTTTGTACTTAATCCCCATTTAGGATTAGTAAGCTCGTCTGCCAGGGTATCAGTAACATCCGATAGATTCGTTACTGCTTCATTAAGATTGTTTTTAATATCCTTAAAGGGCATAATAAAGCCTCTACCACCTAGCATACCATCTGGAGTAACCTCTGAGCCCCTAAGCATCGATAAGTCCTTCATAGCAGATATTAGAGTACCTAAGGACACATTAATATTATGAAGGGCCCTTTTTAAAACTTTTGCCTTTGTCTTATCATAATCAAAGCCATCCAAATTCCTTCTTACTCCTTTTTCAGAGTCTTTCTTTCTCTGATCTGCAGCAATCTTATCTGTTAACCTTTGTCTTTTCATAAAAAATTTATCCTTTAATAGGTTCTCCATTATTATCAAAAAGCCTCGTAATAAACACGTTACCATCTTTGTCACTATCTATAGACCAAAAATCTTTAGAAGATTTATGAACAAGCTTATTATTATCTACTCTATCAAAAGCAAAAAGATCAGACAAATTTGCAATCTTAATCTTCTTTGTTTCCAAGGTAATACCGAGACCGTTATCCAGCGCCTTAGTTATAACAGAAGCTTTTTTAATGTTATTACTAAGATCATCATAAAGGTTATTAATAATGCTCTTCTCATATTGCTGAAAACTAGAGAATTTTTCATTGATCCTTTTGACTGCCTCTTCATACTTACTCATATATGCTTCCTTATCTTTTAAAAAACCTGGACAATCCCTTTCATACCTCTTAGGATAATCAGCGCACTGCCTAGGCCTTACGCCATAAATAGTACATAATTTATCCTTTAAAAAAAGGCACTTCGTACTCCCCGGTTTATCCTGTAAAATTATCTTGCCCCTATCATCCCGACTCGTATACCTATCTAGGAATTTTTCTTTAGAGATACCCTTATATTCAGCTATGTTATTTATGTCCTCATCGGTAAGCCAAACATGACCTTCCCAAGAGCAGCATTTCCCGCAGCGAGTACAATTAAATTCTTTTCCGTCTATTTTTTTCATGCGTATTTATCTACCAATGGGTCTCCGTCTAACTCCCCAGGATTAAATCCTATTGTATCCCTATCTTCGTTCCGACCATTAGGAGTAGTTGTATCATTCCAAGGACCTCCTTGAAGATCCTCTCTGGGTTCACCAATTATAGTCTCGGTTACCGGAAACTCTACTTCTCTATGAAGGGGATCTACAGGAGTAGGTCTAGGGCCCTGACGATGCATATCTTTCTTATTTTTAATTTCAGCATCTTCACCTAAACCATTGTACATGCTAGGTGGGCCCTGATTGATCATCCAAGAAGGATCAGCAGGATCAATTCTATTTTGATAAATAGGGATGTTCAGGTAGGGGGATTCACTGGCTTCAATATACTGGAATAACTCATGTGCTTTATCCCGTAAATGCCTAGATATGATATCTTTCATAAGTCCTCATGAAACTTTCGTGCCTTAAACTAAAGATCATATGAGGATTAGGTATTAAAAGATAATTAGATATTAAAATATCATCACTCGTATTTTACTCGATATCCCTTATTGAAATGTGGGAGAACTACTTCGTGTAGCATATATAGATTTTCTTTGGTATATTTTAATAATTCGTGGCATATCTTCAAATCTTTGTTATGCCTTTTATACTTAGCAACCTTTTGAAGGCATCTGTCGAATTTGTGCCGGACTTTTACTTGAGTCATTGAATTGGTGGATGTCAATTCATACTTGATATTTAGTAACTTTGCAGTTTTTGATTGGCAGGTAGTACTTATCATAAACTTCATTAAATCTATTTCAAAGGGCTTAAAATATTTACCTAAAATATTATTTATGTTTTCATTTAATTTAGGCATGTCTCTTAAAAATTCTAATCTTTTAATCGCCCGTGATAATCTATGAGAAATTGCCCCCTGGGTTACCCCAAAGAACTCCGCAATCTCTTTTTGCTTCTTACCCTTTGAATAATACATATCAATAAGATCCTGCTCCCTACTTGGAAGCTGACTTAAAAAGGGCTCATAATCCTTTAATGATATCTTACTTGTCTCCATTAGGCTGTAGCTATTACGATTAGAAAAGCAGTTAGCCATATCATGCGGAGACATATTTTTCTGTACATATTTAGACATCATTTAGGCCTCAATTAAAAAAGAGAGTAAGATTCTAATTTTATGGTTTTATTTGGATCTGTATAGCGAATATTTAAAGAGGACCTAAACAACTCGATAGAATTCTCAGGATCAATAGTCTTTATTTCATACTTATTCATAAGTTCTTTTACATTTTCTACGTTAGATTCCGGTTCTATGCCTCTGATATTATCTAAAGAGGTATTTAACTTCATGAGCGTGTAATTTAACTTTACCGCATCTTTATTCTCTACAATAGCCTTTTTTCTATTATCTGTCAACTTAAACTCATCTAAAGCATCATATATTTTATCTATAGATGCATATTTATTAATCATCTCTGCAAAGATCTTACGAGGCACCCGGGGAACACCCTTAAGAGAGTCACTACTATCTCCGTCAAAAGCTCTATAATAAACCAGATTACGTGGCTCTACTCCGAACTTCTTTTTTACTTCTTCATTATCATAAAATTTTTCTGGAGATACCCCAACTTTTGGTTTAAAAACTACAACTTTACCAGTCTCTACTAACTGAAGCATATCCTTATCATTACTATAAATCATTATAGTATTTGTCTCTTTATTTTTTTTATACTTCTCTACTAGGATTCCTATGATATCATCTGCTTCTTCACCTTTTTTTTCGTACTGTTCAACACCTAAATACTTAAGAGCATCCATTATATCCGGTATCTGTAATTTAACAGAAGACGGTAAAGAAGTTCTACCTGATTTATACTCAGGATACAACTCATACTTTTTTTCTGGTCTACTATCCCAAATGACTTGAAAATTATACCCTCTATACTTCTTCTTAAGAGATATTAAAGTTCTTAAAAATCCATAGAACATCCCAGAGGGATATCCCAGTACAGTTTTTAATTCAAACTTTGACAGATGGGATCTATATGCTAAGTTAAGAGCATCTACTATAAAGTAGTTCATTCTTCTACCTTCCTTAAATTCACTATATTTATGGGAGCCTCAACGATCCTTGTTGACCTCTCAAATTCTACATAAGCGATTAACTTAGTTCGGTCAACTTCGAGTACTTTACCCTTTAAGTTATTAAAGGTGCCCACACGAGGGGTCACCAACGTACCTTTTTTAGGAATCATCTTTCTTATGACCCCCTTAAGTTTCGTTTTAAAATCATTTATATCTTTACTTAAAACATAACTAGGCCCCTTACCTAACATAAGGGGCCCTTTAATATGCTCTGTTTTAAACTTATATATGGAATCCTCTTTTTTGCTATCGAGTCTTATAAAAATATAACCCTCAAATAACAAAACAGACGCATACTCCCCCTTAATCGGTTCCCGATATATCGGTATGAAGTAATGTGTATCGGATCCTAATAGATTTATAATAGATCTTTCTATTGTTTCAAAAGATTCTTCTAAATCTGTAGTATCCCTAAGTTCCATAATAGCCCACTTATATTTATTAGTTTCCTTATCCTTGTATTTATAATTGATATCCATACAAGGTGGAGTACTAGTGCGCTTACTTATAGGAGTTTGCTTTTTTACATCTTTACTCTTATCTCTAGATTTTACCCTCATCAAAAGCTTCCCCAATTATACTTGTGAATTCCGATTGAGACACCACTTTTTTCCTTATTTCAGAGGGGGTATCCTTAATTTCAGGTCCCCATGACTTTGATACATTCTCTTTTACTTTTGTATCATTCTCTTTTTGTTTTAGCTCGTTTTTAACTCTACGAACAACTTGGTCTCTCTCCCACGGAGGTAAATTGGAAGCTTCTTTAATCATTCTTAAACCAGGGTCTTTTTCAGAAACAGTTACTGCTGCAGAAGACTTTTCATTTAAAGCCCTCTTTATTTTAAAATCGCCCTTTCTATGCTTATAGTGCAGAAGTAATAAATCAGACTGAAACACAGTCATATCATTTAATTTATCCTTTGACAGGATATAGTCTAATATTTCAAATAAACTCTCTCCATAAAATTTAGAAAGATTCTCTATGTCATTATTATAAACTTGACTGCCAGTCTTAATCCCTTTAGAAATAGCTATAGCATCATTTATTATCCTCAAAACAGACATATAAATGT
>Ga0210003_1002042_pt1 | contig 17295 bp, 7 predicted proteins | sample LantaG_FD_182804 | JGI IMG/M metagenome (GOLD analysis project Ga0210003, IMG submission 182804) | Deep subsurface microbial communities from Baltic Sea to uncover new lineages of life (NeLLi) - Landsort_02402 metaG (SPAdes) (version 2) | ecosystem: Environmental > Aquatic > Marine > Oceanic >...
CGCGGCTGAGTTTTTTTTTTTTTTTTCGGTCAGCATGTCTCTACTTCAGCAATCGCGTCTCTTCGACGCCCTCTCTTTCTCTCTCTTTCATAATCTCTCTCGTGCCGCATTATGGTCTTCCTTCGACGCGAAGACGTGGTACTCGACTGTCTCAAGCCGCCCGTCACAGGAGACATGGCCACGAGGCGGAGAGGGCGAGGTAGCGATGGTCATTGCGCGACTTCAATACGAAGTCTTCAACCCTGAGAAGTGCCTTCTTTTCGACTCACCGCCTCCCCGTTGCCGCAGAGTCCAGGAGCGCCCTGGGCACGGCGCCGCCAAAATGCTGCTGCGGGGTCGGTGGTTGCGGCTCGGGGGCTCCTGCGGCCGAGGGGAGCTCCTTCTCCGCGGAGCTCCTGCGGCGGAAGAGCGAGGACATTGGAAAAGAGAGCGAGCGAGCGAGCGAGAGAGAGGGTGGGGAACTCGCTCTGAAAAGAGAGCGTTCCGTCGTGAAAAGTGACGACTCCAGAGGCGTTTTTTTCTTCTGTAGACCTTGCTTTCCAACCCTCGCTCATCACCTTTTTCGCCCTCTTCTCTCCTTCGCCCGCGGCTCGCAAAACGAATCAGCACTCAGTCTCACACACGCGCGCGCAAATCGCCCACTCTGTGCTCCTTTTGATCGCGGAGAGAGAAACAGAATAAACGAGAAGGAGAGACTAGCAACGTTTCGACCATCGATCGCTATGCCTCCTCGATCGCTCCCCCCCCCTCTCCCCCTCCTATTCCTCCTCCTCCTCTCAGCGTCTACCCTCGCCTCCGCGGGCGGCAACTTCACCTGGTCCCTCTGCTCCCCAGAGCCACCGTTCCAGGCCGGCGTCTTCAACGTCACTCTGACCCCGCCGCAGCCCGTGGCGGGACAGACGGCAATCCTGGCCGTCTCCGCCTCCACGGACGCTGTCCCTGCGGTGGGGGCCTCGAAAGACGACTTCGGCTTCGCGTCGGCCTCGGTGTCGTTTCACGGCCTCCCGATCTACAGCCTCTCCCGCCCGCTCTGCACCGTCGCCGCCGCCGCAACCTCCGCCTCTGAGGATGGAGGCGAGGGCGGGGACAGCAGCAGCTGCCCCTTTTCGGGGCCCTACGAGCTGAGCTGGGAGCAGGATTTCCCGGCTTTGACGCCGGCAGGCCGCTACCGCCTTCGCCTGCGGGCGCGGGAGGCCCAGCCCGGCGGGAAGCAGCTTTCTCCGTCGCCTTCTTCTCGTCGAGGAGGGAGCTACGGCGCGGCGGGACCGGAGATCCTGTGCATCGATGTCGCCTTCAACGTCGTTCGTCCGGCTTCTTCTTAGGAGATGTGATTTGAATTCGTCCTTCCATTCTTCTTCGGGTTTTTTCGTTTGCTCGCTCGAGAGAGAGAGAAAATGACAACGCCTCCGCTTCCCTCCTTCAAATGATATAAAACTGTGACATCGTTTGCAGGTTGTGACATCGTTTGCAAAATCAAATCAAATTCTCCTGTTTTTGTTTCTCAACTCTCTGGAAGATCCCGTAAAAAAGATAATTCGCAGATTCTCTCTGTTTTTTCCCCCTCTCCAAAGTTTCGGGCGACCAGCCTTTCCTCCCTTCCGCCCTTTCAATCTCCCCCCAAGAGAGATCAAAGAGCTTCAAGAGAGGAAACGCAGTGCGTAAGAAAAGGGGGGGGGGGTTCAGTAGTAGTAGTAGTAGCGGTGGGGTGGGAGGGGGGTGGGGGGGGGCAATGAAATTCCTAGTAAAAAGTGATGTCGAACAAAAAGAAAAAAAAAGAAAAACCTCAAAGACGCAGAGTCATATCAACGCCTCAGGTCCCCGCGCGAGTTCTGCCTCTCGAGCCTTGACGGCGCCGCGCTGGACATGTCCGCGAGCAGCGCCGAGGCGCGCGCCAGCGCCGCGGCGCCGTCGTCGCCTCCGGGCCTCACCGGCGGCGGGAGCACCGAGCCCCCCGCGGACCCGGGGCGCCCGCCGAGCGCCGCCAGCGCCAGCGCCGAGGACGAGGGGCCCAGCGCGCCCGCCGGCGCGCCGCGCTCCATCCGCGGGTGCGCCGCGATGCCGAGGTCGCGCTCCAGGTCCCTCAGCAGCGTCTCGCGGGAGGTCGCGCGCGCGATGCCGTCGCGGGACCCGGCGCGGGCCACGGCGCGGACCGCCGTCGCGTCGTCGAGCGAGCGGAGCAGCACCGCCTGGTTGCCTCCCGCCTGGGGCGCGCTCCCGGGCCTCGCCCCGGCGGCGGGCGGCCCCCCGACGCCGGCCTCGAGGGCGCGGAGCTCGCGGAGCATCGTCGACATCCCCTCGCCGCCGCCGGAGCCGCCGGAGCGGCCCAGCGCCGACGACGACGAGGAGGAGACACCGGAGGAGGTCCTCGCGAGGCCGGCGCCGCCGCCGCCGCCGGCAGAGGCGGCGCGCTGCAGGCCCCCCCCCCCGCCGCCGGCCCTCATCGACGCCTCGGTCGCGCTCAGCTCGCGGGCCAGCGCCGCCAGGGGACCGCCAGGGGCGGTCAGCGTCGCCAGGGAGGTGCCCCCGCCGGCGCCGGGGATCGCGAGCGAGCCCGGGGCCAGCGGGCGCCTCCCTCCGCCGCCGCTGCCGTTGGCGAGCGCGAGCGCGTTGGACGACGACGGCGAGCGGCGCATGCCCTGGCCGTTGGCGGCGGCGGCGGCGGCGGGGCTCGACCTCGGCCTCTGCTGCTGGCCCCCTGCTCCTCCTCCCGACGCCAGCATCAGCGCCTGGAGCTGCCTCGCCGACGCGCTCGCGGGCAGGCTCTCTCCGGAGCGGTTGCGCTGCAGCGAGCCCTGGCGGACGGGAGGGGCGGGCGGCCTCCGGGCGGCCCCGCCGATGCCCTCGCCCGACGACGTCGACGACGAGCCGGCGGTCGAGGCCGGGCCCGAACCGGGGGCGACGCGGCGGCCTCCTGCGCCGACGGAGGCGGGGGTCGTCAGCGCAGCGGCAGAGGCAGCGGCGGTGGCGGCGGCGGCCTCGCGCATGCTCGCCGCGGAGTCCGCGGTGCGGGACGCGCGGACCTTCTCGAGCGCGGCGTCGAGCATCTTCTTGCCCGGTGTCGGCGCCTCGAGCGCCGCGGCGTCGGGCAGGCCCGTCGGCAGCTTGCCGCCCTTGGAGGAGAAGCCGCTGCCGCCCTTGCCGCCCTCGCCGCCGTCGTCGCCTCCCTTGGCGGCTGTTTTGGCGGCGGCCTCGGCCTCGGCGGCAGCCGCGGCCTCGCGCCTCCTCTTGACGACGACGAAGCCTGCGGCCCCGCCGGCCGCGGAGAGCGCCAGCAAGACGCCGACGACCGCGCCGGCGGCCCCGGCCTTCTTCTGCTTCGACGCGCCCTCGGTCGCGGCCGCCTCGGCGGCGAGCGCCGCGGCGGCTCCGGGCGGGGGAGCGGGTTTCCGGAGCTTCTCGGCCGGGATGACGGCGCCGTCGGGCCCGACCTGGCCGACCGCGGCCAGCCTCACGCGGACGTTCCTGACGCCAACCCGCGCCAGCTCCTTCTTCAGCGAGTCGGCGAGCCCGGACTCGTTGAAGCGGGAGACGGCGCCCAGGACGTCGCCGGGCGTGGTCGAGAGGAGGTAGGTGGCCTGGATGGTGTTCCTCTTCATCGGGGCCGGGGAGGAGGCCCTCTCGTCCTCGGCAGGAACCTCGGCCTTCTTCTCGGCGGCAGCGGCGCCGCCCGGGGTCTTGCCGTCGCCGCCAAACTCGGCGGAGAGGGGGCCGCCCGTGGCGGCCGCGACGGCGGCGGCGGCGGCGCGGGCAGTCCTGACAGCGGCCGAGACGGTGTCGTCGGCGGCAGCAGCGCCTTTGACTCCCTTGCTTTTGGACGCAGGAGCAGCGGGAGGCGCGGGAGCGGCGACGGTGTTTTCGATCCCGGCCGTGCCAGCGGGGGCGGGCTTGGCGTCTTCGATGCCGGCCTTCCCGCGCGGCGACGCGGTCCTCGAGGGGGCGGTGTCGTCCGCGGCGGTGGTGGCCTGGTTGAGAGACCGGCCGGAGGAGGAGGCGAACGCCAGCCTCCTCCTGAACCCGACGCTCTCGGCCTCCTTGTCGGCCCTGGCCTTGGCCCTGAGCGCCTTGTCCGCGGCGGCGAGGGCCGGGTCGACGTCCGCCAGCGAGCCCTGGTCGGGCAGGGGCGGGAGCGCGGTCGACACGTCGACGGTGCCGTCGGGGAGGACGTCGCGGAGCGCCAGGAGCGTGACGTTTGGGCCGCTGCCGCCGCCGCCGCTGCCGCCGTCCTCGCCGCCGCCGCCGCTGCCTCCGAGCGCGCGCCGCATCGCCCTCTCGGCGCCGCGCCGCAGCGTCGCGTTGGCGACGTCGAGGTTGAGGCCCGTGAAGTTGAACGTGGCCTCAACGAAGGCGACCTTGACGGGCGTCATGATGGGCAGGGGAGGAGGCGCCGGAGGGCCCGCGGGGCTCGGGGCCGGGGCCCCGGCGGCGCCGCGCTTGCGCTTGCCGTGCGACGAGACAGGCTCGCGGTCGGCGGCCGTGGGCGCCGCCGGGGCGGGCGCGGCGGCGAACGCCTCGGGAGGGGGCCGGAACAGCGGCTTGTCCGCGGAGCCCAGGGCCGGGACGACGATGTCGAAGTCGCCGACCTTGATGCGCTGCATCTGGACCGCAGGAGCCGAGGAGGGAGCGCCGGCGATCAGGGGCGAAGCTTCGTCGCCGGCGGCGGGCGCCTTGGCGACGCCCGCGGCGCCGCCGGCGTCGCCCTCGTCCTCGGGGAAGAACCACTCGTCAAAGTCCGGGTCGACGAGAGCGGCGGCCGGGACCGCGGGAGCCTTCTTGCGGGGCTTCCTGGGCAGCAGCGGGGCCCCGGCGGGGGATCCCGCGATGGCCTCGTCGAGCTCGGCGGGGTCGTCGACCGGGGACACGGCGTCGGCCGGCGGCGCCTCGGGCGGCTCGGGGCTGGGAACGGGCGCCGGGCAGGCGCCCAGCGGCGCCGGGCCCAGGGGCGCGGCCCTCTCGCCCACGGCGGCGTTTCGCAGCTGCAGCGGGACTTTCCCGCAGAGCTTGGCGTTGCCGGGGCGCAGGGACAGCGTCGTCAGCCTCGAGACGCCGCCGCCGCGGCGGCCCCAGCTGTCGGGCACGGGGCCCGCGAGCCTGTTGCCGTACACGTCGAGCCACGCGAGCCTCGGGAACCGCCCGCCTTGGCCCCACTCGGTCGGCAGCGAGCCGGCCAGGCGGTTGACCTGCAGATGGAGCTCCGTCAGCTGCGAGAAGCCGCCGTTCGAGCCCCAAGGCTTGGGGAGCCTGCCCTCCAAGACGTTGCGCGACAGGTCGAGCACCGACAGCGACGGGAGCGTCTCGTTGTCGCTGCCCCACTCCTTCGGCAGGGTGCCGGCGATCGAGTTGTTGTTGAGCAGGAGCGTGCGAAGCTTGGTCAGCGTTCCTCCCGAACCGAAGGCGGGGGGCAAGACCCCTCTGATGGCGTTTCCGGAGAGATCCAGGGTGGCGAGCTTGGCCATCGCCGCGCGCGACGCCGGCCACGCCTCGTTGAGCGGCGCCGCGAGCCCGGCGTTGCGGAGCGCCAAGACCGTCAGCGACGGGAACGCGCGCGCGTCGCCCCACTCGCCCGGGACCTCCGCGGCCAGCCTCGCGTTGTTCGACAGGTCGAGCACGCTCAGGCGCGGGAAGGCGCCGTTGGCGGCCCATCCGATGGGCAAGCCCCCGGTGAGGTCGCAGTCGCTGGCGTTGAATGTGCGCAGCTCGTCGAGGAGGGCGAGCTCCGCGGGCAGCGTCCCCTTCACCATCCAGCCCGAGAGGTCGACGCCGATGACGCGCTTGGCGTTGGAGCACGACACTCCGGTCCAGCCCGCGCACGGGTTGGAGTTGGGCGACCACCCCTTGAGGCCCCACCCGACGAGCTCGTCCCAGTTGGCGACGGCGTCGCGCAGGGACAGGAGCGCGTCGGCGTCGGCCTTGGTGAGGACAGTCATGCCGTTGGGGAGTGCCACGCCTCCACGGGGAGCGACGCCGGCGGCGGCAGCGCCAGCGCCAGCCACGGGAAGGTTTCCCGCGGCGGGAGCGGAGGGGGCCTCGCGGGCCGCGGCTGCGCCGACGAGGGTGCCGGCCGCGGCGACGCCTGGGCCGCCGCCGGCGGAGACGGCGCCGAGGGCCGGGCCCGCGGGGGCAGCAGGCCTCGTCTCCCCGCGGGCGGCGGCGGTGGCGGCGGCCAGCGCGAGGGACTTGGGGTCCGACGGCGGCGGTGGCGGGGGAGGGGGCGCGGGAGCGCCGGCGGGGGTCGGCGCCGCGGGTGCGGGCGCGGCGGCAACCGAGGCGCTTCCTCCAATCGGGGCGAGCTTGTCTTGCCCTCCGGCGTTGCGCTTCGCGGCGAGGTCTTCCGCGGCGGAGGTTCCCGCCCTCGAGGCGGCGGCCCCGGCGTTGCCGTCGGAGCGCGCGGCCGTCGTCGAGGCCGCGGCGGTCTCGCTTCCTGCGGCGGCGGCGCGCGCCTTGGGGACGAGCTCATCGCCGCTAGCGAATTTGGAGGAGGCCGCAGGCTTCGCGGCGGCGGCGGCGGCGGCGGCGGTAGCGGGCTTCTCGTCGTCGATCTTGGGCGACTTGGAGTCCGGGAGGTTGGACAGCAGGTCGGCGTAGGTGATCGGCTGCGCCGCCGCGAAGCGGAAGCTGACCGCCGAGGAAGGAGACGGGAAAGGCAGCGCCCGGCCGAGCAGGAACGCGACGGCCGCGACGGCGAGGGCCGCGGCCGAGGCGCGGCGGGCCAACGCCGGCCGCCGCGAGGCGGCTCGGCGGCGGGCCATTCGAGTCAAGACGTGCCTAGGGAGGAGATTGAGCGCACCCTGGCGTGTAGAAGTTTTTTTTTGAGAGGGTTTTGAGAGAGAGGAGAGGAAAGAAAACGTGAGAGGAGGGAGAGAGAAAGAAAGAGGAAAGAAAAAAAAGAGGGTAGCGTCCTTGCTGCGCGTGGTCGGCTTCATCGGATTCGAGAGAGCAATCGCAATCACGCAGGGGGCTCGACGCAAAGAACGAATCTCTTCGTTCTTTGCATAGAAGCGTAGCAGACAAAGATCGACGGGTCGTATGCAAAGAGCAGTCGCAATTAGGGACCAGAAAGGCGCGGGACGGGGTGCGCAAGCGATGAGGGGGAAGACTTGATGTCGGTTCGCGCCCTGAAAGAGCAGAGGCTCGGCGAGGAGCGAAAAAAAACGGCCTGCGGCTTTGTTCCCTCTGAACCGGAGGGACAGGCCACGAATCGGCTAGTGTCACCGGCATCGTCGACTCCCGCCATGCGCAATTGCGGGCTTCAGACTCTTGTCTCTTGCCCGAGATCGATCGTGACACGACGTACGAGGCGTAATCGGCGAGAAGAGAGGCGAGAACGAGACAGGGACGGGCAAATGCAAGGCGCTCGAAGCAGCCCGCGGACCGAGCGAAAATGGCTCAGAGTCGGTGCGAAAGGCGCTCGACCTCTCAAATCGCCACCCCCGTTGACTCCGATTCGCGGACGCGTTTGGGCATTTCCAGAGCTCGAATCGCCTCTGCCTCTCCCGTGATGGGCCTCGACTGCATAGTTCTGCGCTACACGCTTGCGAGAAGGCGCGCTCGAGTCGCGCGCGAGGGTCTTCATCGAGCGCCGATTTACCAAACAGGGAAAAAAGCAAGTTGGAGCGACGAGCAACGCCGCTCGCATCGAGCACTCACCTAGACGACTAATGCCGAAGAAAGCCGGCAAGGCGCAGCGGGAGAGCGTCCGCTCTTTCCGCTCTCTGTCGCGCGACCGCCCGTAGAGAAGAGACTCTGCTCGATCCCTCGACAGGCAAAGGTGTCGAAGAAAAGGAGCGAGGAGCGCCCTCCTTGAAAAGGGGTGTCGAGCGAAGAGAAAGAGGTGGAGAGAATTGGTTGAGAAAGGAAAGTGACAAAAAAGAAGGCTGCTCTCTCGAGCCTTTTTTTTCCATTTTGTTTTCAACCCCGACCTTGCTTCTTCCCTCTTCTGCTCGCGCGAGGAGACAGAGAAAAAGGAAAGAAAAACAGCGCCACGCCGCATGCGCCCACCACACGACGGAACGAGTCACTTTTCACAAGCAGAACCAAGAAGGGTTAAGGGAATCCAAAAACACAGGGAGATAGAGAAGAGGTCACGAGACGTACAAGCTCGCCGCAAAGGCGACGTCCCTGCGCACCGCCTCCGAGACCCTCTCCATCTGCCGCCACAGCGCCGTGTCGCCCATCACGCGCGCGGCGTCGCGGAGCTCGCGGGCGGCCTGAAGAAAGTTTGGTGTGTGTGTGTGTGGGGGGGGGGCATTTTGAATTTCGAGAGGGAGGGGGGGGAAAGGTGAGTTTTTTTGCTTCGTTTCTTTCCCGCCGCTCCGTTTCTCTCTTTCGCCCTTCCTTTTCTTGTCTTTTCCTTTCTTTCTTCTCCCTCCTTCTCCTCACCTCGTCGACCCGCATCACCGTCCGCACGATCGTCCCCTCCATCGCCTCAGTCAGCTCGCAGACCTCCACGAATTTCGCTCCCGAAGCCCAAGCGTGGACTGCGCGCACCAAGCCGGGGCGCAGCGCCGCGGCGACCCACTCGTCGACCGACGCCGGCAGCATCTCGCTCCCGCCGCCGCCGCCGCTCGGGCTCGCCGCCCTTCCCCTGCCGATGAGCCCGGCGTCCTCGTGGGCCCTCCCGACCGCGGCCGCGGCCTCCACGGCCGTCGAGAACGCGCTTTCCAGAGCCGGACTCGGCATCCTGCAGGTGAAGACGTCACCGTCCTCGTCCCTTGACCTCTCCTGGAAGACGTAGCAGGACAGCAGTGCCGCGGCGTCCGCTGGAGAGGTGAGGGACGCGAAGGCGCCGGCGAAGAGGGCTTCGGAGAGGGCGAGGCCGTCGTGGGCCGCGGCGAGCTCGCAGGCGACGCGGCCTTTGAGGGCGACGCCGTTGCCGGAGGAGGCGGGAGAGGAGGGAGAGCCGCCGCCGCCGCCGTCGGAAGAAGAAGGATCGCTGCTGGCAACGACGCTTCCCTCAAGGTATCCCAGCCTCACGAGCGCGTCGACCCTCGCGCTGTACTCCGGGAGGGCCTCCAGCGCGGCCCCGCCGGCTGCCAGGGCCTCTGCTTCCGCCCTCGAGGCCGCGGCGCGGCGGGCGCGCACGCGAGACAGCGCCGCTGAGAGCGCGGCGCTCGGCGGCGGCGGCAGCGACGGGAAAAGCGCGGAGCGGGCCGCGACGGCCCCGGCGCGCCTCCTGGCCGCCGCCGAGGCCTCGATGCCCGTGATGCGGAGGTCGGAGACGGGGTCGAGCGGCGGGGCCGGGTAAGGGGGGCTTCTGCTCGCGGCGTCGTCGCGGGCGCGGCGGAGGGCGAGCGCCGCGGCGCCGGCCGCCGGCGACGAGGAGAGGTCCTGAGCGGCGGCGGGGTCGGAGCCGGAGCTCGCGCTCGCGCTCGCCACCGCTGCCGCGATGATCCCCTCGCAGTCCAGGTGCGGGAGCTTCTCCGAGAACACCGCGTCCACCAGCCGCGGGGCCACTGCGGAGAGAGCGAACGAGACGCCCGCGGCCTCGGCCCGCTGCGGGAGCCCGAGCGACTCCAAGGAAGAGGACGAAGAAGGAGGAGGCGAGGCGCTCGAAAGGGAGAGGGCGGCGAGCTGGGGGCCGAGGGTTCCGGACTTCTTGCCCGAGAGCGCGCGCATCCCCGCGAAAGGGTTGCTGTCGTCCTTCTTGGAGGGGAGGGGGACGAGGAGGGAGGAGGGAGAGGGGGTCGAGGGAGCCTTCTTCCCGCCGCCGACGCGGCCTCCGCCCTCGCTCCCGTCGGTCTCGTCTTCTTCCGGCTCCACCAGAGGCCACTCTTCTCCCTCGACCAGCGCGAGCACGACCACTTCTCTGCCGCTGCTGCCGCTGCTCCTGCCGCTGCCACCGCTGCTGCTGCCCCCGCTCCGGGAAAAAGAGGAGGAGACGACGACAGCCAGGGTCGCCGGGGAGGAACGCGTCGTCCTCGCCAGCACCAGCCTCCCCGGGGCCAGCGCCTGCAGCACCCCGGGAGCGTCTGCGACGTCGAAGGCGGAGGCCCCTTCCCGGCTTCCCCCCCCGGCCCCGCTTTCGTCCTCGCGGTCGGCGGCGTCCGTGAGCTCCGCGTACCGCTCGACCTCCTCCTCCCTCGGCCACCCCGGCGGCCACGGCAGCGCGGCGAGCTCCCTGGCCCTCCTCCTCGCCGCCGCCGCGCGCCGCGCCGCGGCCGGCGCGGCCCTCGCCGCGTGGAACTCCGCGAAGCTGCGCCGCATCAGCGCCTCGACGCTCAGGTCCTCCCCGCGCGCGCAGTTGAGGATCATCGCCGGGGTCAGCCGGAACCGCGACTCGAGCCTCGCCGCCGGGGAGGTCATCACGCGCCGGAGCTCGAGCTCCTCCGGGGGCGGGAACGCGTCGCCGAGGACGGGGACGAGGACGGAGCCGACCTTGTCGAGGCCGCGGCGGCCGGCGCGGCCCGCCATCTGGGTGTACTCCCCCGGGAGGAGGCCTGGTAGTGTTTTTTTTGTTAAAAAGAAAAAAAAGATGAAAATAGAGAGGAAAAAGGAGAGGGGCGAGGGAGTGTCTGAGCGAAAAAAGAAAAAAATTTTGAAGGAAAAAAACTAAAAAAAAGCCTCGAGGAAAATCTCCTTCTTTCCCTCTCTCACTTCGGAACCCGGCGCCGTCGTGCTTCCTCAGCTGCGCGAACGCCACCGCCCTCGCAGGAGCGTTGACCCCCATCGCGAACGTCTCCGAGCACAGCAGCACCTTGACCAACCCCCGACAAAAGAGCATCTCGACGACCTCTTTCAAAATCGGCAGCAGGCCGGCGTGGTGGACGCCGACGCCTCGCCGCAGCCCATCGGCGACGCTTCTGCACTGCGGGAGGTCCCTGTCCTCGCGCGGCAGCCTGCGGAGGGCGCGGGAGACGAAGCCGGAGACCTCGGCGCGCTCGGCGGCGGAGTTTAAATCTAAAGAGCGCAGCGAGGCCGCGAGCGCGTCGATCTTCTTTTTGGAGAAGAAGAAGAACGCGGCCGGGACGAGGTCACGCGCGCGGAGCCAGGCGATCAGGACGCGCCACTGCGCCGCATCGGTGCGCGGGCCGCTGTTGCTGAATGTGCCGGAGACGGCGTTGGAGTTGGCGGTCGCGCGGGCGAGGGAGCCGGCGGCGCCTCCTCCTCGGGGCTGCTGCTGCTGCTGCTGCTGGCCGCGGCCGCCGCGGCCGCCCGAAGCAGCTCCGGCTGCAGCTCCTCCGCCCCTGCCTCCGCCCCCGCCGCCGCCGCCGCCGCCCCGCCCCGTCGGCCTCGCGGCCTTCGCGTCCTTTGCGCTGCTCGCCGGCCCTCCCCTGTCCAACCCCCCTCCCCCTCCTTTGGAGAGCTTCCACGCCGCCTTCGCGGCGCCGAAGCCCTTGGAGCTCCACCCCAGCGCCTCGGAGCAGACGACGAAGGCCTGTCCCTTGGCCGCCGCAGCCGCCGACGCTGCCGTTCCAGGTGCTGCTGCTGCTGCTACTGCCGACGGTGCAGGGCTCGAAAGCACGGAAGAAGAGGAGGAAGAAGAAAGAGAGCTCGAAGAAGAGGAGGGAGAGGGGCCAAAGGGGAACCAGAGCGCGTGCTCCAGGGGCACGGGCCTCTTGGTCGTGCCAGTGATCCAGAAGCAGCGCCCGCGGGTCCTGCCGCACCACCCCGCGAACTCGTCGACGTTGGGCACGGTCTGTCGAGAAAGTGCGAGGGAACAGAAAAAAGAGGGGGAAGAGAAAAGGAAAAAGAATGTGAGCGCGAAAAGTTGGAAAATAATGAAGCAAAAAAAAAGAGCAGAAAAAAAAATAAAGGTCCAAAAAGTGAACTCTCACCGCAGAGAGCATCACCAGCTTGGCCCTCCTCGGCAGAAGCATGATGGCCTCCTCCCAGACAACCCCGCGCTCGGCGTCGTTGACGTAGTGCACCTCGTCGAAGATGACCCACTCTACGTCCCTTATCATGTCTGCCCCTCGGTAGAGCATCGACCGCAAGACTTCGGTCGTCAGCACCAGGCACTGCGCGTCCGGGTTGACGGAGGCGTCTCCGGTCAGCAGTCCCGTGTCGAACCTGGCGCTAAAGTCGCGGAACTTTTGGTTGGAGATGGTCTTGATCGGGGAGCAGTAGAGGGCCTTGCCTGGTTGGGAGGAAGAGTGCGTTTTTTTTGTTTCGGAGGAGTTTCCGAGAGAGAGAGAGAGAGAGAGAGATGGAGAGTTTAAAGAGGAGCGAGAGCGAAAAAACTTCCCTTGGAAAAAAAAGAAAAAAATGGACAAGGTTAAAAACGCTTCTTCTGTACCTCGAGCCGCCGCCGCGAGCGCCACCGCGTACTCAGCCACCGCCGTCTTCCCCGCGCTCGTGTGCGCCGCCACGAACACCGACTCGCCCGCCTCCATCAGCGCGATCGACTCCTTCTGGAACCGGTCGAGCTCGAAGGGGAACCGCAGCGCGAGGCGCGGGCGCAGCGCCTCAAACGCTGCCGCGAGATGCCTCGGGTCGCCGCGGTGGGCCCAGCCGCCGGAGGAGGCCGAGGCTGCTGCTCCTGCTGTTGTCGTCGATGTCGTCGTCGTTGCTGTTGTTGTTGTTGCTGCTGCTGTCGGAGGAGCTGGGGTCCCGTCCCTGCCCCTCCTCCTGCGGGCGGAGACCCGCGGGGCCGCGGCGGCCGCGGCGGCCGCGGCGGAGGCGGTGGAGGCGAGCAGCGAGTCTGCGCCTTCTTCGTCTTCGTTGCTCCCGCCGCCGCCGGCAGCAGCGGCTGCTCCCGCGGTCTCTTCCTCGTCCTCGTCGCTCGTCGAGGGGGCCTCCCTGGCCCCGTCGCCGTAGTTCTCTTCGTCAGAGTCGCTCTCGTCTCCTCCGCCGAAGAAGTCGGAGGGGCGCAGCAGGGGAAGCAGAGGTTTCGCCGCCGCCGCCGCCGCCGCCGACTCCCCTCCTCGCCCCCCCTCGGGAGAGGAAGAAGGAGAGAACACGAGCCTCTTCAGCCCCGGCGGCGGCGCGACCCGCGCGTGCCTCCCTGCCTCCCACTCTGCCAGCCAGAGGCCGCTCGAGGCCCCCTCGGGGGCGGCGGGGGCCCCCGGGGACCCGCCGCGGGCCAGCGAGGCCGCGACCCCGGGTGCCCTGCCCCCTCCCCTGCCGAGCGTGGACTGCAGGGCGCCAGCGGCCCCCCCGCGGCGCTCGGCCCCCGCGGCCTCGGCGAGGGACTCCGCTCCCGGCTCAGGGGCCGACGCGAGCGTGGCCGCCAGGGCGGCGTCGAGGGGGCAACTGTGCGACGAGGAGGAAGAAGAGGAGGAGGAAGGCGAAGGGCGGAGATCGAGCTCTCTCCAGAGACGAGGAGAGTTTCCCGATTCGCTCAGCGGCGACGACGACGGAAGCGGCGCCGCAACGAGCGCGGCCGTCGGCGGCAGAGGGACCGCCGCGACGACGGAGGCCGAGGCCTCGGGAAAGAGCGTGGCCAGGCTCAACGAAAAAATGTGTGACCTCTCCGCCGCGGGGTGGAAGGCGAGGTGCGAGAGGAGGCGGTCCGCGGCGAGGGCGGGTCGGTCCTGAAGTTGAGAGAAGAGTTTTTTTTTTTTTTAGTCGAGGACGTCGGAGGGGTGAGGTGGAAGGTCGATCGATGGACGGCGACGGCGATGCCTTCCATCATCAAGCCGTGCAGTTAAAAAAGAGGCAGCCCCCGCACCTCTGATGCCGCTCTCTGCCCGCTAAGCAGGCGCAGGAGGGCGTCTTGCATCACTGACGCGTCTGGCGCGCCATTTGAGCGACCGAAGGCGGAGGGCCCCTGCGTCTCCGTCTCCGTCTCCGTCATGGTCGATCGAAAAAGAGAGAGAGAAAATGCAAGGTGACAAAACCACTTTTCTCTTCCGTTTTTCGACGTCGCTTTTTTTCCCGTTCGTTTTTGCATTGCATTAAAATGTCCTCCGCGCCGCCGCCTCCGGGCGGCGGTGGCGACGGACGCGCGGCGGCGGCAGCAGCAGCAGCAACAACAGCATCAGGCGGCATCACCCACGACGACCCACCACCGAGCTCGGTGGGAGCCCGCGCCCTCGCCGCGGCCTCATCGCGTGAGGACACCGAGGCTGCGGCGCGGGCGGCCATGCCGCCCCCGCCGCCCCGCGAGCGGCCGCGGCGACCACCGCCAGAAGACCCCGTCGTCCTCGAGGAGGAGCAGTGGACCTCGGCCATCGAGGCCATCGTCGAGCGGGACTACTTCCCCGAGCTGCCGAGGCTGCAGAGCAGGCTCGAGTGGCTGAGGGCGGTGCGCTCCGGGGACCCGAGCGCCTTGCGGCGGGCGCAGGCCAACGCGGCGGCGCGGCGGGCGGGGCTGCGGACGCCGGGGCCCGGCGCCGCCGCCTCCCTCCGAGGCGGAGGCGAGGGCTGGGCGGAGACGCCGCCCTCCGTCACAGGGAGCGAGGTCGGAGGATGGACCCCCGTGTCCAGGGCCTCTTCGCGCGCCCCCGGAGGCGCTGCGGCGACGCCCCCGGCCGGAGCCGGAGGAGGAGGCACAGGCGGCAGGGAGTCGACCTGGGGCGCCGAGTCCGTCGCCGGCGACGACGGCGATCCCTCGGAACGAGCTCTGCAGTGGCAGCAGCAGCAGCGGCAGCAGCAGCTCCGCGCCCCCCCGGTCTCCCTCGACGACTTCCTCGCGGGGCACACCTCGGAGGACAACGCCTCCTTTGCCGCCGCGATGCGGGCCGCGGCGGTTCGGAGGCTCGAGGGGCTCGAGGCGCGCTTCGGGCCTGGCGCCGCCGCCGCGGCCGCGGCCGCGGCCGCGGCGGGCGCGACCAGGGACCTCTTTATCGGCGGGGCCGCGGGGGCCCCTGCCGTCGCGGCCATCGAGGCCGCTGCCGCCGGAGCAGCCGCGCCTCCCTCCGGCTCCCTCGCCGTCGTCGCTGCCGCCGCCGCCGCCGCCGCCGGAGGAGGAGGAGGGGGCGCAGTCCGGGCGCCGGCCCCGCGGCAGCGCCCGCCGGCCCGGCCGCTCACGAACGCCGCGGCGACCCGCTTCGCCGCCCCCGGGGGAAGTCGCGCGCAGCAGAGCGTGGGGGCGTCGACCTTCTCGGGAATGGACACGCCGGTCTCGGGCAGCGGCAGCGGCGGCGGCCTCTCTCTGGCGAGCGGCGGCAGCGGCAGCGGTTTCGGCGACTCGCCCTACGCGGAGAGAGGAGGAGCAGGGGGACACGGAGGCAACGGCGCCGCCGCTGCCTCTGCTGCTGCTGCCGTTCCTCGACAGTACCGGCGCTTGGAGACCCCCGACCTGCTCCCGGGAGGAGGCGCCGGAGGAGGCAGCGCCGGCGGCGGCGGAGCTTCTCCGTTCATCACCTGGGGAGAGCTCGCGGCGACCCCCGTGCGGCTCGATGGAGCGGGAGGAGGAGCCGAAGAAGACATCGAAGGGGACGCGCGGGCGCTGGCGGCGGCGACGGCCGCGGCCGACGGCGGCCCGCGCTTCTCGATGCCGGCGCCGAGGCAGCGCGAGCGGCTCGCCGCGACGCTCGGGGGGCGGGCGCGGGGGAGGTCGGGGGGCGCGGCCGACAGCTTGGCCGCGAGGGGCGGCGGCGTCCGCGGCGGCCCTCGCTCCGCCCTCGCCGCCGCGCCCTCGCCCTCGCCGCGCCTGCTCTCTCCCGCGGCCCTCCGCCTCGCCAGCACTCTCGGAAGGCGCTCCGCGACGCCCGCGGCCGCGTCGTCAGACCTGGGGCTCAGGGCGTCTTACGGCGGAGGCGGAGGCGGAGGCGGCGGGGGCAGAGGAGGAGGAGGTCGGGCAACGCCGCTGCGGCCCGACGGTGGCAGCCGCCGCTCCGCCTCGGCGACGCCTCTGCCGCCGCCGCCGCCGCCGGATCAGTGGAAGCAATAGAGAAGCAATAGAAGAAAGGAGCAGAATTGTGTAAACAGCTCAGCTTATTGTAATATAACACCACCGGCCAACGACGGCGGTTTAGAACTTGAATGATTTCCGAGAGGGCCGACAGCCGGGGCAGAACCACATTGCGTTTTGGTCTCGAGAGAAGAAAAAAAAAGACAAAAAAACATCGATGGCGGCCTCTGAAGACCGCGACGGCCCGGCCTCCTCTTCAGACGGAGACCAGCGACCAGGTACGAAGCAAAGATAGCGATGCGCCGAACGAGCGAGCCGGAGAGAGAGAGCTCGGCGCCATCAGCGAGAGGGCGCGAGTGACGTCGCCGCCTCCCTTTGCCGTCGCTTCGCCGCACCTCAATCCAATCAATCCCACCTCCTTCCAACCTCAATAACAAAAACAGGCTCCGGCGACAAGCGCCCGCCCATCCTGACAGACGGCCCCGCCGCGGCAGTCACCAAGAGGCAGAGAGCCCCGCCGCCGGCCCTGCCGCGGGGCACCGTCTACGCCGGAGGCGGGATAGGCGGAGGAGGAGGCAGCGGGGGAGGCGGCCTCGGCGGCGGCACCTCCTTTGCCGGCGGTGAAGGACGGCAGCCCGGGGGCCTCTCCGCGCCGGCCTTCCAGTTCCAGCTCCCGCCCTGGGGCGAGCCGCACGCCGGTCTGCCGCCGCCTCCCACGCGCGCGGAGGACCTCCCGCCGCCGGGCGCGGGGGGTTTCGTCTGCCTGCTAGCCTGCGACCCGGGGGCGCCGAGCCTGCCCAGGTTCGACGAGCGCGCCAACGCGGCCGCCGCCGCCGCGCACGCCTCCAGGGCCGCCGTCGCGTCCATCGGTGCCGCCGCAGACGCCCCCTCCAGCCGCCGCTCCTCCTCGCGGGTCGCCGCCAGCGCCGGCGCCCCCTTCCTCGACCTCAGCAGGGCGACGACGGCGCAGATCGCGGCGGCCGTCGCGGCCTCGGCCCCCAGGGGGAGGGGGCCCCCCGCGGTGCCGGCCCCGGACGTCCCGTGGTCGCGACAGGGCCTGCCGACGGGCGCGGCCCCGAGGAGGAAGCCCGTCGGGAGCGGGTGGAGCGGCGGCGGCGGCGGGGCGGGAGGAGGAGGAGGGGGCGGGGGCGGGGGAGGCGGCGGCGGGAAATCCGGGCGGCCCTCGGCCGCAGCAGGAGCGGGAGCGGGAGGCGGCGCCTCGGCCTCGACCGGCGCCGCCCGCGCCTCCGGCTCGCGCCCCTCCTCCCGCAGCGGCGGCGGCGGCTCAGGTGGCTCGGGCTCGGGCTCGTTCCCCGTCGGCGTGAGGCAGCCGCAGGCGGACGCCATGCTCCGGGACCACCTGCTCGGGAAGAGCGTCAGGGCGCCGTGGAGGGAGATGGGGGCGCCGAGGAGGCCCATCATCGCGTGAGTTTTTTCCCCCCTTTTATTTCCTTCGAGAGAGCGAGAGAGAGGGAGAGAGAGAGAGAGAGAGAGAGAGAGAGAGAGAGAGAGAGAGAGAGAGAGAGAGAGAGAGAGAGAGAGAGAGAGAGAGAGAGAGAGAG
>Ga0210003_1002044_pt1 | contig 17290 bp, 8 predicted proteins | sample LantaG_FD_182804 | JGI IMG/M metagenome (GOLD analysis project Ga0210003, IMG submission 182804) | Deep subsurface microbial communities from Baltic Sea to uncover new lineages of life (NeLLi) - Landsort_02402 metaG (SPAdes) (version 2) | ecosystem: Environmental > Aquatic > Marine > Oceanic >...
TTTTTTTTTTTTTTGGGGGGGGGGTCCTTTTCGCCGAAAGAAAAAAAAAAGAAGGAAGACAGAAATAAATCTTCAAGTGCGTTCTTTTTCTAAAGGATTCATACGTTCTTTGTGTCTTCGCGGAAAGTGTGTTTGATTATTATTTGTGTGTTTTGTGTATTATTCTTAGTGTGTTCGCGGAAAGTGCGTGTGTTTGATACGGGAGGTCTTCTTCAACTCCACCAGGCGCCGACCGCAGACGCGAGCGAGGAAAGAAGGCCGCCGCCTCCGCCGCCACGCTCCCGCCGCTGCCTCGCCTGCTCCTCTTCCTCCGCCTCCTCGCCGCCAGCGAGCTCCTCGCGGAGCTCCGAGGCCTCGGCGGCGAGCTCGAGGTCGCCCCAGGCCTTCGCGGCCTCCGCGACCGCGGCGAGGAAGCAGGCGCAGGGGCACTGCGAAGAGAGGGAGGGAGAGGGAGCGGGGGAGCGCGGGGACCCCGCCGCCGCCGCCGCAGGCTGCAGCAGCGACAGCGACAGGGCGCCCCTCGCGGCGGCGGTCCCGGGGGCCCCTCCCCTCGCTGCCAGGGCCGACAGGACTCCGAGGGCGCCCCTGGCCGCGGCGAGGAGCTGCGGAGCGTTTGGCGGGAGGAGCAGCAGCGGAGGGGGATGATGAGCTGCCGCTCCCGCTGCCGCCGCTCCCGACGCCGCCGCTCCCGCCGCCGCCGCCGCCGCCGTCGTCGTCAGGGCGTGCAGCGCGAGCGCGGCGGCCTCGGCGAGGCGCGTCGCGCCCGGGGCCGCCGGCCACAGAGAGGCGTCTTCGTCCTCGTCGTCTCCCCGTTCTTCTTCTTCTTCGCCGCCGCCGCCGAGGTGCATGCCCTCCGAGAGCGCCGCGGAGCTGCCCCCGAGGCCCCCTCCTCGTCGGAGCTTGGGGACGCCGGCGAGGACGGCGGCGCAGAGGTCGGCGGCGGTCGCCCTTGCCCCCTCCGCCGCCGCGGCGACCGCGGCGGCGGCGGCGGCGGCGGAGGAACTGCCGGCCCTCCCGCCGCAGCTGCTCTCGTCGTCCTCGGCGGCGAGCAAGTCGAGGTCGCTTCCTCCCTCCTCGCCGCCCTCGGAGCTCCGGGCGCGACTGGGGGCGGCCTCCCTCGGCGACGACGGCAGCGACGACCCCGGGGACGAGAAGTGTGACTCCGAGGCCAGCGACGACGACGACGACGGGCGGCGGCTGCTGCGGCGCTGCTGCTGCTGCTTCCGTGGGGACGAAAGGGCGGAAAGGGCCTCTTCTTGCGAGGGAGGCAGCAGCGCGGCGGGTCCGAGCGCCATGACCTCCGCCGCCGGCGCGAGCCCGCCGTGCGCCAGCAGCAGCCCCGCCGCGGCCGCGTCCCTGCAGACGAGGTCGAGGAGCAGGTCGAGGAGCGCCGGGACCGCGAGCGCCGCGGCGCCGAGCCGCCTGCTGGAGGGGGAAGCAGAAGGAGGCCCGAGGGCGGCGGCGAGCAGCTCGCAGGGCACGCAGACGGCGTCGGCGCGCTCGACCATCGCGAGCGCCCGCCAGCACCCCGGCGACGCCGAGGCCGCCGCCGCGGCGAGTCTGGCCCCGCGGCCCACCGCGGCGCCCCACGCGCGGGATCCGTCGCGGGCCTCGAGGGCGGCGCGTAGGGAGCCGAGCACGACGGGGAGGCCGCCGGCGCGCGCGAAGCGGGCGGCGCGAGGGGAGGCGGGAGTCGAGGGAGTCGCGGCAGCGGCTGTCGGCGTCGGCGTCGCGCCGTCGTCGCCTTGCGCCGCCGCCGCCGCCGCCGCCGCCGCTGCCGCTATCGTCGAGGCTGCTGCCGCGACGAGCGCAACCCTCGGCCTCGGGGCGAACGCGTCGACGGGCAGGGTGCCCGGGAGCGTCCCCTCCGGGGCAAGGACCTTCGAGTAGATGGTGTCGATCTGTTTTTTCCCCGTTTTTTCGGTTTTTTTTTGGAAGGAGGTCCGAGGGGCGTGAGGGTCGTCGGTGCTCGTCGCTGGTGTCGCTCTGGCTAGCATCGTCGCCGCTCCTCTCGTCGAGGAAATGATGAAAACATCATCCCTTCGCGCTGTCCTCCTTCCGCGAACCCTTTTTTTCTCGTTTCCAGAGTGCGCGCTCGCTTCCGTCGCGAGAGAATTCTATCGGCTTCCCATCGCGCTCGCTCACCTTTTTGACGACGAGGTGCAGGGGAGCCCCCTCGGGCGGGGCGCCGTCGCGGGCGGCGGCGACCTCGAGCGGCGCCTGCGGCGCATCGCCCGTGCCCAAGACCGCGAGCGCGGAGAGCTCGGCCGCCAGCGCTGCTGTCTGCGGGGTCAGGTAGGAGGTCAGGGGAGCGGAAGCTCCGGACCCGCCCAGCGACGAAGAAGCCCGGTTCTCCAGCGCGGCGCGGAGGAGCGGCGACGGAGGAATGGAAGCAGAATCTGAGCTCGTCGTTGGTGTCGCCGTGCGTAGGTCGAGCGCCTCTCCGAAGAATGGCTTGGCAGGCTGCGCGAGGGCTCCTCCTCCTCCGGGAGCCGCCGCCGCGTGCGGACGCAGAGTCAGGTCACCGTCGGCGCCGTCGCGTGGGAACGACGACGACGCCATCGTGGAGCGGAGCGAGGCCCTGCTCTCGTTCGCTTTTCAAGAAAGCGAAGGAAGAGCAAGGCCGATGCAGATGGTTTCTGTTTTTTCTTTTTCCGTCCAAGTTTTTTTTTCTTCTTAGTCTTTTTAGTTCGAGACCTCAACCTCAACCGGACCTCTTTTCATTTCGAGAGAGACAAGAGGGGTTTCCCCCGCGCCGCCAGTGGCTTTTACACACAAGCACGAGCGCGCATTCTCATCTTCCTCTTCTATTTCTTTTAGTTTACGTTCCGAACGAGTTTTTTCTTTTTTAAAAATGGTTCTCTTGAGAGGAGAAGAAAGGTGAGCGCGGGCATGCTTCGTCTTTTTTTCCCCCGAAAGGCACACAAAGGGAGAGCCGGCCGCTCCACTCTCATCCCGAACTTCTCTTCTAGACACCGCCAGCAGCAGCAGCAGAGGAACGGCCAGCGCGAGCCTTGACAGCCCAGCACGCGACGCCGGCGAGCAGCGCGGCCCCGGCGGCGGAGCCCGTGACGATGCCGGCGAGGGCTCCCTTGGACAGCTTGGTCTTGGGCGTCTCGACGTCCGAGGGGGAGTCGTAGAGGGCGGAGCCCTTGGTCTCTTCGGCCTGGGCGGCAGCAGGGGACTCGGCATCGGAGGTGAGCCCGGCGGCCGGAGCGACCTTGCTCGAGAGGATATCCGGAGCGGCAGCTCCTGCCCCCTCGGTCGCTGCCTGTTCCCCCGCTCCTCCCTCTTCGGTGGCGGCCTCCTCGTCCTCGTTCTCCGAGGCCTCCGCGTCGGCCTCGTCGGCCGCGTCGGCAGCCGCCTCCTCGGCGGCAGCAGCGGCCTCGGCGGCGGCGGCAGCGTCGGCGGCCGCGGGAGAAGCGGGAGAAACTTGCTTGAAAGACTGGCGGAGCGCCGCGACGGCGTCGTCGACGCCCCGGTCGATGCCGGTCGCGCCCTCCTGCTCGGCGGAGGACATGACCGCCTCCAGGGCGGCGAGCACGTCCTTCTCGTCGGCTTCGGCGCTCGCGGGAGCGGCAGCGGGCCCGGCGGCGGCGCTGGCGGCGGCGATCGCGGCGTCGGCCGCGGCGGCCGCGACGGGGTCGATCAGCTGCTGCTCCAGCGGCTTGCCGGCGTCCACGGCGAAGGGGGAGAGGGCGGGGCCGGCCTCGGCGGCCTTGTCGGGAGCGGCAGCAGCGGACAGGGACTCGACGACCGCAGGGGCCACGGCGGCGGCGGCTGAGGCGGCGTCGGCGACCGGCTTCTCGGGCGCGACGACTGCGGCGGCGGCAGGGGGCTCCGGGGCGGCGGCAGCAGCGGCGGCGGCGGCGGCGGCGACGGGAGAGACGGGCTCCGGGGCTGCGTTTTTATTATTTTCCGTTTGGTTTTTTTTTGGTATCACGAGCGTGGGAGCGGGAGGTCGGGAGGAAAGCAGCGGGGAAGGGAGGAAGAGGGTCTTCTTCGAGGCGGCAACCTTGGCGGCGGAGAAGAAAAAAAGAGAGGAAAAACGCTCGCTCGCTGCAAGTGCCCAGCCGCGAAACGCTCACGGGGTGAACGTCTTCATTCCACGCCCCTGTTGCGGCTTTTAGCGTCTCTTTTGCATGAGAGCGCAACTCTCCTGCCCTCAGCAGTGCTCAAGCATTGAAAGTGCACAGGGTGGCGAGCGAATGGAGAGAGCCGAGAGACGGGAAAAGGCCGATGTCGAGAGCTCAACGGCTCAATTTCTTTCGCGATGCCTCTCGCTCTCTTCCCTCTCTCCGCTCAATTACTCCCTCTCTCCGCTCAATAACTCCGCCTTACCCTGCGCCGACGCGAACGAGACGGTGCACACAGCCACAAGCGCGAGCACGCAGAACTTTTTGAAGGCCATGGCGCTAGAATCCCTTCGAAGGAGAAAGAAAGAAACGAATGAGAGAGAGAGAAAGTAAAGGGATGACGAGGTGGAGTGAGAGGCTGCGATTTTTCTTTCTTTCTTTCTTCCTTTCTTTTACACAGCCCCGAGCCTCCCGCCGCCGCTCGACGCCGCCTCGTCCGCCGCCCTCGCCCTGAACTCCGCCCTCACCTCCCTCACGAACCACGCAAAGTCGTCCGGGCACGAGTTGAGCGCGTCGCAGAGCCTGCGCACGGCGCCGAGGCAGGGGCCGGGGTCGCACCGCAGCACGGAGTATGTCCGCGTGCCCTCGCCCGAGAGGTGCAGCCCGAGCGAGAACTCGCGGTCGGGGTCGCGCGCGTCGACCTGCGAGAACACGACCTTGAGCTCCTCTCTCTCGCTGCGCTGCTGCTCCGTCTCCTGTTGCTGCTGCCTTTCCTCGTCGTCCTCCCCTGCCGCCTCCGCGGCCTGCGGCATCACAAACCGCAGCCCGAGCGTGCGCTCGTACAGCGACAGCGCGGCCCTCAGCGCCGCCGTCCTCCTCTGCCTCCCGCCCGCGGCCTCGGCCAGCGCCGCGCGGGCCTCCGCGAGGTCTTTCTCCGCCGCGGCGAGCTCTCGCTCGGCCTCGGGGACCAGTGGCGCCGAGGCCTCGGCCTCCTCCTCGGCTCTCCGGGCCTCGAGCGAGGCCTGCCGCTCGAGCTCGGCCTGGTCGGACAGGACTGGTTTTCGTTTTCGGGGGAGAAATGGTGGGTTGTGTGCGTGAGAGCTGCGAGCTTTGGGGGCAAGAGAGAGAGGGAGAGAGCATCAAACTGGGGGAAGCGAGAGGGGGGAGAGAGAGAAGAGGGAGAAAAGAGACGGAACGCAAAGAGGGAAGCGAGGAAACGGTAAAAGAGACCACCGCCACTCTCTCTGCTCCTACTACTCACGCGTGCGGAGCTCCCCTGCCCTGCGGGCGACGTCGTCGCGCTTCGCCTCGAGGCGGGAGACGGTCTCTGTGTTTTTCCATCGTTTTTTTGTTTTGTTTTTTTTGTTTCAGGAAGCGTTGAGGTCGAGGTTTTCGTCGTCATCGTCGTCGTCGAGAAGGCATGCGACGTCGAGTTCGATTTCTCTCTTTCCTTTCTCTCCCTCTTATTGGTCCTCTCTCGCGGTTGGCCCTTCGCCTCTCTGCTGCTTCAAGAGGCACAATCACCACCAGCCTTCCCAAAGCAAGCAGAGCTCGAAACAGGCGAGCGCGCCGCCGCCCTCCGAGCCCATGGCCTTTTTTTTTTACCTCTGAGCGCCGCGATTCTGCGCCCGTGCTCCAATCGCGCGGCGTCGGCGCGCTTCCCGGCCGCCGACGCCCACTCGCAGACGCGGGCCTCGGCGTTAGCGAGCTGCGAGGTGAGCTCTCCCAGGTTGATCCTGTCGGCGGAGGAGCTCATGGCGTGCGTTGCGAGCTGGCTGCTTGGAGAGCGCGAAAACGAAACGGAAAAAGGCGTTTCGAAACCGACAAAAGAGGGAAATTGAGAGACGCCCGTTGCTTGTGTTTTCGTCTCGTCGGCACGCTCGCTCTCTTCTTCTTCTCCTCCCTTCTCTCGCTCTCTTCTTCTTCTCCTCCCTTCTCTCGCGCCTCGCTTCGCACCTCCCCCCCTCCTATTCTTTATTAAGAGTTTTATTGTTTCACAGGGAACATCTGGAAGAAGAAGAAGAAGCAGCAGAACGGAACAGAAAAGAGGGAAAAGGGCGCAGTCTTCATCCCCTCTGCTCCTCCTCGACCCCGGCGGCGGCGGCGGGCGTCCTCGGAGAAGCGTCCCCGGAGGAGGGGCACGGGCCCGCGGCCTCAAACGCCGCCTCCTCGGCCAGCGCCCTCCTGCGCCTCTCCTCGGCCTTCTCCGCAGCCGAGGAAGCGGCGCCCCAGCCGGTCGCAGCGGGAGAGACGGCGGCCGCGGCGCCCCCGCCGCCGCACACCGAGCCCCTCGAGAGCGGCGAGCGCGCCGACCGCGCCCTGCCCCCAGCAGGCCCCGCGGGAGACGCGTTCGCCGCGGGGGAGGCGGCGGCGGAGGAGGACCTCCTCGCGGCGGCGGCGGCGGCCCGGGCCCAGGGGGAGAGCCCGCCCCCGGCCGGCGACGGCAGCGGCGACGGCAGCGGCGAAAAGTCCCCGCCGCCGCCGCCCGCCCGCTCGCTCCCGGCGTCGCTGCCGGCGTCGCTCGCGGCCGCGCCGGCGTTCCAGGACAGCAGGTCGTGGAGCCCGGCGTTCTCCGACCGCAGCCGCGCGCACTCGGCCGCGAGCGCGGCCTTTTCAGCCAGCAGCACCTCGAGCTGCGACCTCACCTGCGCCTCCTCCTCGGGGGAGGGCGCGGCGGCCAGGGGCGGCGCCGGGGGCCGGGGGCGGCGGGCGAGCTCGCGCGCCGCCTCGGCCGCTCCTCCCTCTCCCCCCTCGGGCGCGTCGTCGCCGTCGCCGCGCCGTCGCACAGCAGCAGAGGGAGCCGCAGCGGCAGCTGGCGTGCCTTCTACTTTCCTCAGGCTCTCGTTCTCCGCGGCGAGCTCGGCGAGCGCGGCGCGGAGGTCGGCCACCTCGGGCGACGCCGGCGCCGCTGCGGGCGAGGCGTTTGAAAGAGAAGAGGGGCCGCCGCCTCCCCTCGCGCCCCTGCCGCTGGCGCTCGCCTGCTGCGCGCCCCTCCCGAGGCGCAGGCTTTTGTTCGTCGTCTTCCCAGAGCAGGAGGAGGAGGAGGAGCCGGACCCGGGGGCCGCGCCCCAGCCTCCGTTCTCGTCGTTCTCGGCGCTCGCAGCCTTTGCCGCTGCCCCCGTTCCGCTTCCTCGCCTGCCGCCGCCCCCGACCTCCACCGTCTGCCCGTGATAGCTCACCCTTGCCCCGCTCAAATCAGCCGCCTCGGCGAAGGCGGCGGCGTCGGCCTCGGCCCTCCTGCGCGCGGCGGCGCGCCGCTGGCTCGCCGGGGACGCCCACGCCTCGAGGAAGCCGGCGACGGCGCCATCGAGCGCCGCGGCGGCCTCGGCCGCGGCCTGCCCGAGGCCGCTGATGGCGTCGAGGCCGCTGTCGACGGCCGCGGCGGCCGGGGCGAGCAGCGACGAGAGCGAGGCGGAGGGCGCGGGGCCCCGCTCGTCCTCGTCCCCCTCCTCCTCTCCCTCAAAATCGTCGACGCCGACAGAGGCGAGGAGGGCCCTCCCCGCCGACGCGAGGAGGCCCCATCCGCCGCCGCCGCTGTCGCCGTTGAAGTTGCTGCCGTGTTCCGCTGCTCCGGCGGGGTCGATCGCTGTTGCGAGGCGGCGGTGGTGGTGTGGGGGGGAGAGGCAGGAGAGAAAGGGAGAAGAGAGGGAGGGCGCCGGTGTGGCGGTGAGAATGATAGGGAGAGAGAAAGAGCGAGCTCTCTCTCTCGAGCGAGAGAGCACTTTCCGTGCTTTCAATCTGCGCGTTCTTCCGCTCTCTCTCTCCTTCGCCTCTTAATATCTCTCACCTGCCCTTCTCGACTGTCGCGATCGCTCGCGCCTCTCGGCCTCCTGTTGTTTTTTCGAAATTTGGAGGGTTGGTGTAGCGAAAATGAGCGTGGGGGGAGAAAGTGAGAATGAAAAAAAAGAGAGCATTGGCGAGTCGGAAAAAGTCAATTTCTTTTTGTTTACCTTTCTCGCCACCTCGTCCGGGACGCTTCCGGCGAAGCCGAGCGCTGTCGCGACGAGGCCGCCACCTGCTGGCGCTCGGGAGGAGGCGACGTTCCCTCCGCCGCTCAGGGAAGTGCGCTTCTTCAGGGAGGTCGAAGACATTCTTTTTCTCTCGCCTCAATCGCTCTCGCCAAAATCTTGGTCACTGGTTTCGCTCGCTCGCTCGCTTGCACCACCAACGACCTCACTCTCAAAGGAGGAAAATAAGAGCCCGCGAGCGTGTGCGCGTGCTGTCTAGAGCGACCTGCTGTCTCTCTCCCGCGAAGCGAGGAACGGAAGGGACGGCGAGGGCGCTGCGACGGAGGGGAAGAACAGAGAGCGAAGAGGAAGAAGAGAGATTTTTGTGAGAGGAAAGGCCGTCCTCGTTTCGTTCAATTTTTTTGGCGATTAGTTTTCGGTTTCACTTTTTTCTTTAGAGAGTTGCGCACTCTTCGCGTCGAGGGAACGGCTCGTTGCACATCCGAGAGCGAGCGTACACACGCGCTCTTATCGCAGAACGCGGAAGCGCGAGCATTCAGAGGGCCCACCGAGCAGGACAAAACTCGGAAGAGACTTTCCAGAGAGCGCGACCGTTGTTGCTTCAGTCCATCTCCCTGCTCCTCCCTCGATTGAATTTCTCTCCCCCCTCTTTTCCGCCCTCGAAAAGCCCCCAATGGCCTTTGCTGCAGCGCCCGCGGGCCTCGCCCTGGCCGCCGCCGCCGGCTGGGCGCGACACATGAAGGCGAGGCGGTCCGCGGAAGAGGCGACGAAGGGCGAGAAGGACCGAGCGTCGTCGCCGCCGCCGCCGTCACGGAGCGGCAGCAGCGGCCTTTTCCAGAGCGCCGCCGGGAGGGCCGTCGCGCTCTACGCGTCCAACGGGGACCTCCTGACCGTCGTCGCCCCTCCGCCGCCGCCCCCGGGGGCCTGCCGCCGGAGGGGGAGCAGGAGCAGCAGGGACGACGGGCTGCGGCTCGCCCTGGTGCCCGACCTGACCTGTCTTTCGTCCCCCGCCGCCGCCGCCGCCGCGGCTCCCGGAGCTCCGACCTTGCCTCTGCAGCCCGCGGCGACGAGGGTGTCGGCGTCGGCGTTGTCGTTCTCGTTCTCCTCCTCCTCCTCCTCCGCTGCCGCCCCCGCCTCTCCATTCTTCGCCGCGGAGAGCAACCAGCCCGGCCCCCAGCTCCCTTTCTTCCCTCCCGCCGCGCTCTGGGCCGTGGAGGCCGTCGACGATGCAGGCGCCAGGAGCCCCTCCGCTCCGGGGAGGATCGCCCTCCGCTCGCTCGTCGGCGGGAGGCTCCTCAGGCTCGAGGGTGCCGCGGCGGCAGTCGAGGTCGAGGGCGAGGGCGAGGGCGAGGGCGAGGGCGAGGGCGCAGGGCGCCCCTCGCGCCGGAACGAGCTCCTCCTCTCCCGCCTGTCCCTGGGCTCCAGGTCCCCCGCGGGGAAGGAGGCCCGCGAGTGCTGGAGTGCGGACCGGCGCGGCGACCTCGTCATCAACGTCGCCGTCGCCGTCGGAGCCGAGAGGGGCGCCGCCGCCGCTGCCGACGTCGCCGGAGGAGGAGGAGGACGGGAGGGCGCCGAGGCGCCGGGGGCGCCCCCACGGGGGCCTCTCGTCCTCCGCCTCGCCCTCTCCCCCCGCGAGGCCAGGCCCGTCGCCCTCGAGGACGTCCGCTGCCTCGAGAGGTGGCACGAGCGGGCGTCGAGGGCCGCGAGGCGCGCCGTCGCCGCCGCGACCGACGACGCCGCTCAGGCGAGGAGGGCGCTCGCCGCCGAGCGCCGCGGCCGTGAGCGGGCCGCCGCCGAGGCCCGCGAGCGCGCGGCGGAGCTCGAGGAGGCCCGGGCCCTGCTGCGGAGGGAGCGGGACCGGGCCGCAAGGAGGCGGGAGGAGGTCGAGGAGCTCCGGGGAGAGGCGGGCCGCCTGGCGTCGCTGAGGGCCGGGGACGAGAGGGAACGGGCGGCGGCGGAGAAGGGCGAGAAGGGGGAAGGTCGGGCTCGTGCTGCTGCCGCTGCCGCTGCCGCCGCCGCCGCCGCTGCAGAGAGAGCCGAAGCTGATCAAGTCAAAGAAGACGTCGAAGCCGCGAAGCAGCAGCAGCAGCAGCAGCTGCAGCAGGAGCGGCAGCAGCAACAATTCGAACAGCAGCTCTCTCAGCTCGAGTCCAAGACCCGCGACCTCGAGCAGCGGCTCTCCGCCGCCGACGAGGACCTGTCGGGGGCCCGGGCCGAGGCGGAGCTCGCGGGACGTCGCTGCAGGGAGGCCCGGGGCAAGCTTTCGGCGCTGGAGTTGGAGCGGGGATCGGAGCGCGCGGCCGCGGCGAGGGCGGCGGCGGCGGCGGAGGCCGACTCGAGCGCGCTGCGTTTGGCTCTCCAGGAGGCGAGGCAGGCGGCAGCGGGCGTCGAGGCGCGCGCCGCGGACGCTTCCAAAAAGGCCATCGCAGCCGCAGAAGCGCGCGCCGTCGAGGAGATGGAGCAGGCTCGGGCGCGCGCGGCCGCGGCGAGGGACGCGGCGGCGGCGGCGGTCGCGGCGGCCGAGGCGAGGGCCGCCGCTGCCGAGGAGGCGTCTTCGCGCGCCGAGGCCCGCGCGGCGCATGCCGAGGCGGAGTCCGCCGCGGCCCGCGCGGAGTCTGCCGCCGCGACCGGGGAGCTCGCCGCTGCACGCTCCGAGGCCGAGCTGGCGAAGGCGGAAGCGGAGGCCGCCAGGAAGGCGTCAGGCAGCAGCAGCGCCGGAGGAGGGGGAAAGGCGTCCAAGGAGGCGCAAGAGCAGGAGGAAGCAGAGGCCGTCGCCGCTGCCGCGCTCGCCGAGGCTGCCCAGGCCCGCCGCGACCGCGACCGCGCCATCGCGGACTCCCGCGCCGCGAGGGACGACTGCAGAATCGCAAGGGCCGCCGCGTCCCTGGCTGCCCGGGAGAGGGAAGCTCTCGCGGCAGCCGTCGCCGCGGCAGACGCCCGGACAAAGGAAGTCGTGCGCGCCGCCGCGGTGCGGGCCGCGACGGCCTCGATCTCGAAGGGCACCGCCGCCGACGAGCTCGAGCGGCTCCGGTCCCAGGCTTCCAGGGCCTCCGCCGCCGCCGCGGAGGCCGCCGCCGAGAGGGACGCGCTCGCCTCGAGGCTGCTGCAGGCCGCGGACGCGTCGGACGAGCAGGCGAGGAGCCACGCGGCGGAGGTCTCGGGACTGCAGCGGGCCCTCGAGGAGGCGGGGGGGAGGGCGGCGGCGGCGGCGGCTGCGGCGGCGGCCGGAGGGAGGTCGCAGTCGCTACCTCTGTCGTCGGCGCCCTCGGCCGAGGCTTCCGCCGCCGCCGGGGAGGGCGCGCCGACCGGCGGCGGCGCCGGCGAGATCGCCTCCCTGAGGGCAAACGTGGACGCCCTGAGGACGCAGCTGGCGGAGGAGAGGGCGGCGGCGGCGGCCGCGAGGGCCTCGGCGGCGGAGAAGCGCGAGCGCGACAAGCTTCGGGAGTCGGCGGCGGCGGTGGCGACGACAATCTTGGCTATCCACCGCTCTCCTTCGCCCCCGCCTCCTCCGGCGCGCAGGCTCTCTTCGAGCCCCTCTAGGACGAAGCAGACGAGGAAGGTCGAAGCCTCCCTTTCTCTGTCGCCGGAGGCCAAGAAAAAACTGACCTCCTCTGCTGCTGCCGCTGATGCTTTCGACGCCGCCGCCGAACGAAAGCAGCTGCAGCAGCAGCGGAACAGCAACTCGAGGCACTACGGACGCCTCGTCGCCGTGTCCCTGTCGAACTCGTGGACCTCGGCGACGGTGGAGAGCCTCTCGCGGGTCTCCTTTGGCGAGGGTGACGGCTCTGGCGACGCCCAGGCCGCGGCACTCGCCGCCTTTGCGCTCCCTGCTCGCGGCCGTGGCGAGAAGAGCGGCAGCAGGGCCAGCAGCGGCGGCGCGGCCTCGCTGAATGGAGACTCCTCGACTCAACAGCAGCTGCAGAGACGGTCCCAGGTCGGGGCGTCGCAGCTGCTGGCGCTTATGGAGGGAACCTCTAAGTAGTTGTCTCCTTTTCCTTTCTGTTTTTTTTTTAATAAACCCACAGCGTTTAGAGTTTTTTTCCCCCTCAGATTTTTCTTAAAAAAAGAACACCACCAGTTTGCTTTCTATCCTCTTTATTGCTTTCCGAGAAACCATTTCCGTGTTAACAAAAACACATTTATATCGAGAGTTGACGAAACGAAAGGGGCCGAGGCTTGTTCTTCTTACAAAACCTCTCTTCTATTTTAGCCTTTTTTTCAAAACCAAAAAACTTCCTCCTCACGGCGGAGGCAGCTCGTCCTTGGCGGCGTCCAGAACCATCTTCACCCGCTCCAGCGTCCGGCTCGACGCCTTCGCCGAGACGGCCCCCTCGACCACGGAGGCCGTCTCGGAGCTGTACCCGGGCCCGGCGACGACCACCTCGCCCAGCACGAAGATGTCCTTCGAGTCACCGGAGGCGGCGGCGGCGCCACCCGCGCTCCCCCAGGCGCACGGCAGCGTCTTGTCGAGCGCGTCAAACGCCGCCTGTGCCCTCCGCGAGACTCCCACCCCGATCTTGGCCGCGCGCGTCGCCGCGGTGTGGACGGCGCGCTCGAGGCGCTCGCGGCACTTGGCGTCGTCGAGGGCCGGGAGCTTTGCCAGCGGGTCGAAGTCGGAGACGGAGGCGGAGGCGGCGGCGGCGGCGGAGGGGGTTGCCGGGGCGGCGGCGGCGGCGCCGCCGCTCTCCGACGCCTCCCTCTCCGGGGCCGCCTCGGCCGAGAGGATCTTCGAGACCGCGGAGGACGAGGTGATCCTGACGTTGTGGACCAGGGGCGTGGAGCCGGCCGAGGCGAGCACGAGCCCGCCGCTGGCTCTGTCGTGGGCCCAGATGGTGGCCTCGAGCGGGTCCTGTTTTATTTATTTATTTTGGGTTGAAAGAGGTAGAACAGAGGTGTGAGCAGAGGAGGAGGAGGAGGAGGAGGACGACGGGAAAGAAAATGAAGACGACGAATCGCCGTCTTTTGCTCGAGCAAGTCCAGTCGCCCGCCGCCGAGGCTGCTGTTCTTCTCTTCAAACTCTTCGATCCTGCCTGCTGGACGCGATGCCTCCCTCCTCACCTTTTCTCCGTGGAGCTCGAGCTTGACCTTGCAGCCCACTTCCCAAGCAAACGTCTCGGCCGTTGTCATGATTCGTCGATTGATTTTTCGAACAGCGGCGATGCAGAGCTCGCTTGTTCCTTCTTCTTTGGGATCAAACTGAACGACGACGACGCGTGAGTCGCGAGATAATTGTCGAGCGAGCGAGAGAGCTGTCGAGCGTGCGAGAGAGAGCGTACAGTGGCGGAGATGAAAGCGGCGAACAAAGGAGAAGAGCGAACAAGAAGAAAAGGAAAGGAGTGTTTTCCCAAACAACTCGACCCCCCCCCCAAAACTCAAAACCTCTTGAAGAGAAGACTTCTCTCCCTTTCCGTCTCCTCTCTTTCTCCCCCTCTTCTTCTCCTCTTTCGGCGCGTGCGTGCGTGAATAACGAACAACCTTTACACCCTGTCTCTCTCCTCTCTCTCTCTCCTCCCCTCTCTCTCTTTCATTCGTCCTCGACAAACTCTTCGTCGTCGGCGGGGGCCTCTTCTTCCTCTTCTTCCTCTTCTTCCGAAGAAGAACCAGCAGCAGCAGCAGTCTCGGGGCTGCCGCTCCGCACCACCTCGCCCCCCTCGAGCCTCGGCGCCGGCGACGCCGCCCGCTCCGCCGCGGCGCGCGCGACGGCGGCGGCGACGGCCTCTGCCTCGGCCTCCTCCCTCGAGCGGCGTGCCTCGTCCTCGGCCTCCTCGTCCTCCTCCTCCTGCGCAAGCCTCTCCGCGGCCGTCCTCTGGCCGTCGAGGGCTGCTGCCGCTGCCGCTGCTGCTGCCGTGGCGAGGGCGAGGGCGGCGGGGGCGGGGGGAGAGGAGGCGGGCCCGAGGCCCGCAGCGACGAGGGCGGCCTCGACGGCGGCGCGCGCGGAAGACGCGCCGTCGTCTCCCCCTCCGCCTCCCGCCCCTCCTCCTCCCAGCCCCCCCCTCGTCGCCCGCCTCAGGTCCGCGGCGACGGCCTCGACGACCGGCGGCGACAGCATCGCCCGCAGCCGCCGCCCGTCCCCGAGCCGCCGCGCCACGGCGAGCGCGAGCTCCCGGCCGCCGCCGCCGTCCGCGGCCGCCGCGGCCGAGGCCAGCGCCGCCAGGTCCGCCGCCGTCGCCGGCGCGCCGCAGGCCTCGGCGGCCTCGAGCAGCCCCAGCGCGAGCTGCGCGGCCGCGGGCGCGCCTGCGGGCCAGAACGGCGGCGCCGGCGCGAACGGCTCCTCGCCCTCGGGCCAAAACTGCTGGAACGAGTACGGGAGCGACGGGTCCTCGTAGGGGCGCTGCCCGCCGGAGAGGGCCAGCCGCGCGACCGCCTGCTCGTTGACCTCCTTGGACGTCATCTCGAGGATGCGCACGGGCTCGTTCGTGTCGCGCACGCGGTAGAGCACGGGGAGGTCGCGCGTCAGTTCGTCGACCTTGGCCTGGATCGCCTCGGCGTCCAGCTCCTCGTCGTCGTCGCCGCCGCCGTCCTCGTCCTCGCCGGGCTTCTTCTTCTTCTTCTTCTTGTCCTTGAGCGCGGCGCCCGGCTGCCGGATGACCTCGCGCCAGTGCTCCTCGCCCGCGCCGGGCGCGCCCTCGGGCGGCGCCAGGAACTCGCGGTGCTCGACCAGCGCGCCGTCCTCCCAGACGGCCTTCCTCCAGGCCACGAGCGCGACGGCGGCCTCGGCGCTCTCGGACGCGGAGTCCCTGATCTTGGCCATGTCGCGCGCGGCGGCGGCCATCGCGGCGCGCTCGCGCTTCTCTAGGACGGCGTCGAGGCCCGAGGCGCCGCCGAAGCGCCCGGCCTTGGCCGTGGCCCGCGCGGCCTTGACGGCCTCGTACTGCTCGCCGCGGCGCATGCCGGCGAACGGCAGGCCGCGGGCCGCGAGCTCGGCGACGAGCTGGTCGCGCGACATCTTCGAGAGGGGGACCATCGTCGCGGCCGCGCCCGGGCCGACGTCGTCGGAGAAGGAGGCGGAGGCCGGGGACGAGGCAGCAGGAGCAGGGGGCGCGTCGGGGGCGGCGGCGTCATCGGGAGCGGCCCTGTCCCTGTCGCCGGGGACGGCGACGACGACGGCGCCGCCGGCGTCGACCCAGTGCCTGCTGTCCTCGAAGCCGCCGCCGCCGCCGCCGCCGCCGGCGTGGCCCGCCGAGAGCTGGACGCGGCGCTGGGGCCGGCCCCGCGCGTCGAGGAGCGTCTCGATGAGGACACCCTCCGGGGACGGGGCGGAAGAGGCGGGGGGGCTCGAAGAGGAGGGGGAGGAGGCCGCGGCGGGGCCGGCGAGGGGGAGGGCCTCCTCGTCCTCCGGCGGCGCCGAGTCCCAGCCCCCGCCGGCGCCGGCGGCCTTGCAGTCCACGGCGGCCTTGAAGCCGGGCACGCGGGCCGCGCTGGCCGCCGCGAGGTACTTGGGGATCCAGGCCGCGATCGGGGACAGGAAGGAGTCGGCGGAGATGGCAGGGCCCGGGACCGGGAGCTGCTGCTGCTGCTGCTTCCGCCGCCGCCGCCGCCTTGGTCCTTCGCCGTCGCCGAAAGGGCCCTCGACGCCGGCTTCTTCTTCTTCTTCTTCTTCTTCTTCGTCGTCGTCGTCGAACTCGCCCTCGTCCTCCTCCCAGTCGCCTTCCTCTTCCTCTTCCTCGGCAGCAGCAGCAGCAGCATTGTAGGCCTCGACCTCGGCGGCGGCCATCTCCTCGTCGAGGTAGATCCTCTCGGCGTCGACGCCCCTCGGCCCGAACGCCGCGGCGGGCAGCCTGCGCCCGTCGCCCGCCGCGGCCGCGACGACGTCGAGCAGGTCCCACGGCCGCGCCGCGTCGCTCAGGCGCTCCACCAGCGCCGCCATCGCGCCGTCGGGGAGCGCGTCCGTGCGCGAGCCCGGCCGGCCGAGCCGCGCCATCCTGCGGAAGCAGTCCATCCAGTCGTCGGCGTCGGCGCCGCCCCAGAGCCTGGCGCGCGTCATCGCGGCGAGCACGCGCCGGTTGGGCCGGATGCCCGCGCGCAGCATCAGCCCGAACGCCTCCTGCAGCGACTCGTGGCCCGCGCCCACGCCGTCGCCGCCCTCGTCGAGCCCGCGCTGGCTGAAGTTCGAGGGGTCCGAGTCGAAGATCTCGTCGACGAGGTCGGGCTTGGGCTGCTCCGGGTCGGGCTCGCCGTCGCTGCCGTCGCCGCCGCCGCCGCCCGCGGAGCCCCGTCGCAGCGCGCTGCCGCCGCCCTTTTTCTTGTTCTTCGTCGCGTCCGTAAACTCCTCGAGCCGCTTCAGGTACGCCTCGCTCCGCTCCTCCAGCCTCCGCGTCAGCTCCTTGTTGGGCCCGCTCAGCCTGTGCGCCGCTTTCCGGGCCGCGGACTCGATCGCCTCGAGGTGCGCCTCCATCACGATCGCGTGCGAGTCGGCGTTGGGGCGGCACAGCGGGCCAAACGCGCCGTCGGCGATCGCGAGCAGCGTCTTCTCGCCGACGTGGCCCGAGAGCAGGAACGAGTCGGCGGCCAGGAGCACGTTGGCGTGGCGGATGTCGGGCTCGACCCCCGCCGACCGCATGTCCTTGTCGAAGATGAACTGCGCGATGCGCGCCCCGCGCCCGCCGCGCTCGGCGCAGAGCCAGGTTATCCACTCGAGGAAGAGGTCCGCGTCGGGCTGCCAGCCGTCGGCGCGCCGGCCCCGCAGCAGCGCGGCCTCGGCGTCGTCGCCCAGCCCCGCGCGGAACAGGGCCGCGCAGAGCGCCAGCCACCCCTCCCGCGCGTCGGGCACCGCGCGCGCCATCGACGCCAGCACCGCCCTCGCCGCGGCGGCGTCGCCCACGCCGGCGAACGCGCGGATCAGCGCGACGTACGACTCCGGGAGCGGCCGCAGGCCCGCGGCGTGCGCCCGCCGCATCGCGTCGAGCGCGCCGTCGGCGTCCCCCGCCGCCGCGGCCGCGACGACGCAGGCGTGGACGGCGCGGGGCCCTGGGGGCAGGCCGGCCGACGCCATGTCACGGAGGGCCCGCCCGGCGGCGGCCGGGTCGCGGCGGCGCGCGGCGCGGGCGAGGCGGCGGTGGAAGGGCGCGCGGGCCGGGTCGGACTCCTCGGAGGAGGAGGAGGAGGAGCCCGGGGCGAGGGGCGGGGCCGAGGGGGGGGAGGAGGAGGAGGACGGGCTCGTTTCTTCGTCTGGCGTGGGCGTGGGCGTGTGTGCGTGTGCGTGTGTGTGTGTGTGTGCGGGCGGGCGGGCGCGTGATTGGCGAGCGC
>Ga0210003_1002045_pt1 | contig 17289 bp, 22 predicted proteins | sample LantaG_FD_182804 | JGI IMG/M metagenome (GOLD analysis project Ga0210003, IMG submission 182804) | Deep subsurface microbial communities from Baltic Sea to uncover new lineages of life (NeLLi) - Landsort_02402 metaG (SPAdes) (version 2) | ecosystem: Environmental > Aquatic > Marine > Oceanic >...
AGAGAGAGAGAGAGAGAGAGAGAGAGAGAGAGAGTTAGTTTGTCCATAGTCTTCTTCTTCTCTATTTGCAACAATAAATGGAACATACACGCACGAGCTCTCTCTCTCTTGGAGTTGGTCCTTTCGGCCTCTCAAAACTGGTAATGTTAATGCTGCGTATGACCTTTGTCGTCGAGCTGAAGTCGCTCGAGATCCTCCTTCTCTCCGAGAACGACGCAGAGATCTGCGCCACGCTCGACTTCCTGAGAGAGTGGAGAAGAGAGAGAGTGAAGTGAGAGAAGGTCGAGGTTGAGAAAACAAAAAAAATCGAAAACGAAAAAGAAGCTTTTCCATCTCCGCTCTCTCGTCGACGAAACACGTACACACACGATTCCTGATTGCACATTAGGCTCTCGGCCATCTGATGATGGTGGTGTTACAAACGAGACGAGTAGAAAGAGGAAGCGGGCGTATTCTTCTCAAATCGTTTTTGTCTCTTTCTTCTTCTTGCTCGCCCCCCCCCCGCTTCCACCGCCCCCACCCCCACCTTTCTCGATCGAAAGCGCCTTCTCGGCCACCGCTTCCACCTCCGCCAGCCTCTCCTTGACCCTGGCCACTCCCTCCGAGAGCTCCTGCGCCCCCGAGAGCTCCTCGGCCAGCGTTCCCCCGCGCTCCACCAGCCCCCTCTGCTCCGCCGCCGCGGCGGCCGCCGAGTCCGCGGCCCTGGCCGCCGCTGCCTCGAGGAGCTCGGCGTGCTCCACCGTCGACGCCGCCGAGCGCGAGACGGCCGCGCCCAGGGCCTCGCTGAGCGAGCCCAGAGCTGAGGAGAGGCTGGCGGCGTCCTCGGTGAGCTGGGCGAGGAGCGCCGCGGCGGCGTCGAGGGACTTGGAGAGAGTTTTTATGTTTTTTTGGGGGGGAAAGAGGTCGAGAGAAGAAGGGGTTCAGCGAAAAGACTCGGCCATCGATCGAGACAATCGAACCTTTCTTCAACTCATGTCTCGTCACTCTCACCTGCTCTGGAACCTCCGAGACTTCGCCCGTGGAGCGGGAGCTTCCGGAGTCTTGCTGCGGCGGCGGCGCAGGCGGCGCAGACGGCGACGCGCCCTGGGAGGGGGACGACATCGAGAGAGGATAAAACGAGAGGTGGTGATTTTGTTTTTCTTTTCTGTTTTTTTTTTTTGCATTTTTCCTCGCTCTCTCTCCTCCTCCTCCTCCTCCTCCTCCTCAGCTTTCAAAATAGTAGCACCTCCGCGCGCCGTCGACCTCGCACCACCCTCTGCGCAGCACCGAGAACGAGCGCCGGAGCGGCGGCGGAGGCTGGGGGCGAGGCTGACTTTTCTTCTCCCCCTTCGAAGACGAGCTGGCGCTGGCGGCGGCGGCGGCGGGGGCAGCGGCAGCTGCGGAAGCGGCGGCGTTTTCGGCCTCGCCTCTCGCAGCAACGTTCCGCGCGCTGCTGCCCGTGAGGACCCGAGCGAGCAGCCTCCCCCCTCTGCCGCCACGCCCGCTGCCCTCCAGGTCCCTCTCGAAGGACTCCACGGCGGCAGCAGAGCGCTCCTTCTTCTTCTCCTCCTCCTCCTCCTCCTCCTTTTTTTCCACCTCTTCTTCCTCTTCTTCGCAGTCGCTATCACCGTCGGCCTCGGAGACCTCCCCCTCGAGCCTGAGCGCAGCGACCACCACGGAGGCGGCCAGCTGCCCGCCCACGGCGCGGCACAGGGCCTTGAGCAGGGCGGCCGCGGAGAGGCGCGCGCCCTCCTCGGCGACCGCGGCGGCGACGGCGAGGGCGGCAGCGGTGTCGCCGCCGCCGCAGCAGCCGCTTCCCTCCCCTCCTCCGCCGCCGCTCGCCCCTCTCAGCGCGTTCCTCACGGCCGTCGCCCGGGCCTCGCGCGACAGCTCCGGCGGCGCGAACTCGTGCAGCGCGGGCTCGAACGCCATCAGCGTCGGGCCGGCGGGCTCGGCGGCGGCGTCGCTCGAGGCGTGCGGGGAGCGGCGCGCCGCAGCCTCCGCCGCAGCCTTCGCCGCCATCTCCCTGCAGGCTTCGACCCACTCCTCCTCGGCCCTCTCGACCGCGAACGCGTCCACGGCCGTCTGCAGGCTCACGGGCGCGCCGTCGACGTCGTGCTTCAGCGGGCAGGTCCTGCAGCCCGAGTCGAGCCGCCTTTTCGCCGAGCAGTCGGCGCAGGCCCCGGGCGGCGAGGGCGACACCGGGCGGCCCCGGCTGCCGCTCCCGCTGCCGCTTCTGCCGCCGCTCCCGCCGCCGACAAACACCGCCGTCGTCGACCCTTCCCCGCGCCTCGCGGCCTCCGCGGCGCTCCTCTCGTGCCTCTGCTGCCTCCGCCTCGCTCGCTCCTCTTCCGTCGGGGGCGCGTCGACCAGAAAGGCCCAGGCCGAAGCCAGGGCCGCGCCGACCGCCCCGAGCGCCGAGAGGCCGCAGTTTGGGCGACGCGCCGGGCCGTCGTCGCCGTCGCCGTCCGGGCCGTAGCTACCGCCGCCGCCGCTGCTCCTCCTCTGTCGCCTCCTCCCTGCTCCCCTCCTCGGAGGGGGGAAGTCCAGGAGCCTCCCTCCCGCGGCGACCCACGAGGACACGGCCCTCGAGGCGGGCCGGCATCCGCCGTGGCAGACGCAGAGGACGAGCCTCGCTCCGAGGTCGTCGTGCTCCTCTTGCTCTTCGTCGGCGTCCCCGCCTCCCTCCTCTCGCTTGATCCGGACGCCGCTCGCGACCGCGGCGAGGGCGGCCGCGAGCGCCCGCTCCTCGGCCACGCCTCCTCCGGTCGGGAAAACCTCGAAGCGCTCGACGCCGGCGGCGCGGAGCGCGCCCGCGACGGCGCGCGAGCACTCACGGCACGAGACGACAAACGTCGGGACGGCCGCCGTCGCCGCGAGAGTACTTCCCCCCGCAGCAGTGGGACCCCCCAAAATCGATCGGAGCGTGGCCATGGCCGCGGCGCGCTGCCTGCGGGCGGCTTTACCGGCAGCCGTCGAGGCGACGGAGGAAGCCGTCGTCGCCGTCGCTCCCGGGAGAAGAGAGGGGAGCGGAGAGAGGGGGCGAGCAGGAGGAGCGCGGGGCGTCGAAGGAGGAGGAGGAGAGGACGACGAGCCCCTCTCGCCGTTTTTCTTTGCCGCTGCCCCTCCTCGAGCTCGAGCGCCGGGCTTCAACGCCGATGACGGCGCCGGAGAGAGGGCCGAGGCACTGGCGCCGCCGTCGTCATCGTCTCTGGGGGCCCCCGGGTCTGCTGCCGTGCCGCCACCGCCGCCGCCGCCGCCGTCGTCGACACTCCGCCACCTCGGCGTCGTCTTCCCTCGGAGGACCCCCGCGCCGCCCCTGCTCCCGCTGTTGATAACGAAGGCGTTGGAGACGGAGCTGGAGCCCTTGAGCGCCGACTTGATGACGCGGACGCGCGGGAGCTCGTCGATCTCCTGGTCGTTCTGTCCAGAGAGAGAAAGCGGGGGAGAGAGAGAAGGAGAGAGGGAGAGAGGGAGAGTTTTTTTTGTGGTGGAAGAGAAGAGAGAGGCCAAGGTGAGGCGAAGATTATTCCGGCGTGACAGCTTTAGTCGGCATTCTGCATTCTGGCATCTGCTTGCTGTTTCGGTAACCGGGATCGATCGCGCATCGAGACCGTCGAAAATCCTCGTGTACAGACATTGCGGCCAGCCGGCGGTCGGAAGGCTATGGGAAAGAGCGCCATCGGGAATGGGGCGGTGCTGGCGACGCCAAGGCCGTTTTCGCCGCCAAGGGCCGCATGTTTTGTTCAGGGCCAATCCGCCCTCGCACTGAAGCCTGCGCGTTCTCTCCCTCGGCACGAACTCACGGAAAAGGCTGGGTCGTGCAGGAAGCTCGACGGCGGGGGCTTTTTCTTGTCCCTCATCGCGGAAGAGGCAGGGAAGAATTGAGTTCGTTTGCTCTTCTTAAAAACCAAAAAAAGTGACCGTCGGCTTCCAACCTCGTCGGAACCTTTGAGGAAATGAGATGCATTATTTTTGTTCAAAAAAAAAAACTCTCGACAGGCGACGCGGGCGTTTCGCTCACCTTCTCCCCCGGTAGAGCAGCATCTCTACTCGCTCGCGGACCAGATGGACCTCCTCAGGTCTCTCGCATCTTCCGTGACGGGTGGGTGGAGCTCGAGGACCGGGAGAGGCGGGAGTGAGAGAGGTTGGACGGAGTCTCCTTCGACGCCGACGATGGCTCCGACGCCATCACTTGCCCTCCCCCTCCTCCAGCAGCAGGCGGCGACAGGGCCGTCGTCGACCCTGTCTCCCGCTCGGAACAGCAGCTGCGTCAGAAGCAGCAGCGGCGACGGCGGCGGCGGCGGCGGCGGCGGCAGCAGCGGAACCCACCAGCAGAGCCCCCACGGAGCCGCGATGCGACGGGCGACGCGCTCGCTCAATGGCGGCATGCCGCCTCTTCTTCGGCGACGACCCTCCTCGCTCGGCCCCCTCGACGCCAGCCCGAGCCAGCCCCCGCCGCCCTCGGCGTCGCTCCCTGCCGAGCAGGTCGAGCGCTACTGGAGGCTCCAGCGCAGGCTCGCGGCCACGCTGCTGCCCGAGGTGGTGAGGCTCGAGGCGCTGTGCGCGGAGCTCGCCGCCGCAGCTGCCGCGGCCGAAGCCGCTGGAGCGCCGTCGGGCCCCTCCCCTTCCGCTCCGTCGTCTCTCCCCCGCTCTCCTCCCTCCGCCTCTCCGAGGGCGGGCCTGGACCCTCACGCCGCCACCAGGGTCGCGGCCCTGCGCTGCAGGGTCCTGGTGCCACTGCTCGCGAGGCTGCGGGCTCTGCCCGTGAGCGAGACGGACGGAAGTGGAACGACGGCGGCGGCGGCGGCGACCTCTTCTTCTTCTTCTTCTTCTTCTTCCCGCTCTCCCCCTCCTCCAAACGCCTCCAGCTCCAACAACCCGACGCGCGCCGACCTCGCCGCCCTGCGCCGGGCCGCGGCGGTGCTCCCTCGGTACGTCGAGCAGCTGCGGGTGGCGACGAGGGGGAGGCCGAGGGCGTTCGACTCGGGGAGGCTCTGCGCGGCTGCGGCGGCGTGACGTTCTCCCCCTTTTTTTTTTCGTTCTTTGCTTCCGTTGCTTCGTTGCTTTGTTTCTTTCCTCTTTCCTCTTTCTAGACGAGAAAGAGAGGATCGAGAGCGACGGGACAAATTAAAAAGTGTGTTTGAAATGGGTTTTTTTGTTTAGCTAGCAGGTGTAAAAAGAGAGAGAGAAAATTCATTCCTTCACTCCACCCCCTTTGCTCCCCACCACCTCGAGGAGCCTCTCTTCCTCCCTCGCGGCCCATGTGCTGACCCTCATCAGCTCGCGCTGCGCCTTTTTCACCTGCTCCGCTGTGCTATTTGTCTGGGATCCTCCTCCTCCTCCTCCTCCTCCTCCTCCTCCTCCTCCTCCTCCTCCTTCGTTCTCCCTCCTTCTCTCGCCTTCCTTACTCCGTTGCTCCCTTATCGCCAGCGAAGCCTGCCGTTGCCACTGCTGCTGCTGCTCTCGCCTCGCCGCCCTCTCGGCCTCCACCCTCTCCCGCCTGGCCCCGAGCTCCCCCCGCGCCCGCTCCGCCCTGCTCCGCTCCTCCTCGAGCTTTGCTCGGGACCGCTCGGCCTTTCTTGTCGCGGCCGGGGCGTCCGCCGCGGCCCTCGCCGCCCTCGCCCGCAGCGCCGGCAGCTCTCTTCCTTCGAGCGGCGTCAGGATGGACCTCCTGTCCTCTGCGGCCTCTTTTTCTGCGCTCTCGAGCTCCTCAGCTTGCGACGCGAGGGCCAAGCGGGAGGCTTCGACGCCCCTCGAGGCTCGCGCCTCGGCGGCGTCGACGGCGTACAGGCGGTTCTGTGTTTCTTGGGCGTTTTGAATTTCAAAAGCGAGCAAAGTGAAAAAGACGAGAGGAACATTTTTGGGAGAAGAAGATGGCGGAGAAAAATAAAACTCTCACCCTCTCTTCGCCTTGGGCAAAGTCCACCATCTGGCCCTCCGCAAACGCCGCCTCGCCCTCCGCGAAGCTCAGAGCGAATTCCAGGGCGTCTCTCTGCCCTTCCAGGGACCGAGCGTGCGCGTCCGCGACGTCAAGGAGGCGTGAAGAAGGCGGAGAAGAGGAAGAAGAGGGTGCAGAGGCCGAGTTCTCCGAGGCCTCGGCGGCGGCGGTGGCAACGGACCTGAGAGCCGAGAGCGCCCGCGCGTGCTCCTCGGCCGCGCGCGCTCTCGTCGCGGCCGCGGTCTCGAGCTCGGCGAGCAGGTCCTAGCGAGTTTTTTAAGAGCGAGAGGCGAAGTTAAAAACCTCGGTCGGAGAAAGAGAGCGATGAAAAGAAAAAAGAAAAACGAAAAAAACAAAAAAGTAAACGGAAAATCTGCTCTCACCAGCAGCGCGCCGCGGACGGCGGCCAGCTCCCTCCTCGCGGCGGCGGCCTCGGCGTCTCCCCGCGCTGCCGCGGCGGCAACGGCAGCGGCCTCGACCACGGGCGCCCAGGCAGCTTTGACCGAGGGCTCGGCCGCAAAGAGGAGCGACTAAGGGGGAAGGAAGAGGAAGGAAGGTGAGGGAAGAAGGAGAGGAGGAGAGGAAAAGAGAAAGAGAGGGAGGAAGAAAAGTCGCTCGAGAGAGAAGAAAAAAACGAACCTTTTCCAGCTCAAACCTCCTCTCCAGGGTCTCGGGAGCGGCCTCTGCCGCAGCGTGCTCCAAGTTGGCGGTCGCGATCGACGAGACGACGACAGGGGGCGTCGCGAGAGGCCTCTTGTCCTTTCTCGGAGCGGCGGCAGCGGCGGCGGCGGCGGCGGCGGCCGGGCGCGGCGGCAACGGCGGAGGAGGAGGCTGCGAGGTTTTTTGGGCGAGCGGGTTTCTTCCTCGATTAAGTAATCAATCCAGGAAGAAACTCTTCCGTGGCGATGCCAGCGAAAGAGGCAAGGAAAGGCGCAAGAGATGGGGGCGGGCGCGACGGAGAAAGGCCGAGTCAACGGCGGCCCGCACGCGAAAAGAACAAAAAACAAAAATAGACGCTGGGGAGCGAAGAAAGGAGGGGGGCTTGGCGCTTCCGCTCTCTTCCTCTTCTCTTCGCAGGTTGTCAAACGTACCATTCGTTGCGGCACTCGTTGTGTTTTTCGACTTTCCTTTGGCGCTGCTGGTTGCTTCGCGGTTGACAGAGAGAGAGAGAGAGAGAGAGAAAGAATGAGACAGGAAGAGAGAGCGAGAGAGGCGAAAAAGGAAGGAGAAAAAAGGAAGTGCTTCTCTGCCCTTCTTCACTCTTTTCCTTTTCCCAGCAGCCGCCGCCGCATTCAGCTTGCGCCCCCCCCCCCTTTTTCTGTTTCTTCCCCTTCGCTCTCCCTTTCCATTCACCATGGCTTCGAGCCACAACGTCAGGGACGTCCCGGCCGAGGAGTTTATCAAGGCGTACGCCGCGCACTTGCGCTCCAACGACAAGGTAAATATTTTGAAGCAGGGATCAAGGAGGCGATCGGACGACGGCGGCGGCGGCCGTTGTCGTCGATCGTTCGTCGTAAGGCAGCGGAACGCGCTCCCGCGCCCCGAGGGCCGTGGTCTTCCGCTCCCATCTTCTCTGCGGAATCGATGCCGTCTCTGCGTCCGGAGAGATGGCGAAGAGCTGCGGTGTAGCTGAAAGAGCTGCCGCGGAGCCGAGAGGCCTCTGGCGAGCGTCGCTCTCTCTCCCTCGATCGAGAGCATTCGGCGAGAGAGAAGTCTGGCGTGAGGCCCTGCTTCTCGCGAGTCCCTTCTCTCTCGCCGGATCAATGGCCCAGAGCGCTGCTCTTCTGCATCGGAGCCCGCCGCATGCCCAAGAGCGCGGTGGCGAAGAGCCGAAGACGGCCCGTCGAGTCTTCTTCGACGGCCGCCGATCGAGAGAGATGAGGCACCGCTCGCTCGCTTTTTGCCATCGTCGCCCCCCCTCTCGATCTCGCAGCTCCAGTGGGCTGCTGCTTTCTTTCTCCGCGGTGCGAGCCCGATTATGATCCGATACGATCACCAAAGGAGAAATCTCGGCGAGAGAAAGCGAGCGCAAGGCGACGGATGCGTTCAATCGAAGGGAGAAAAAAAACAAGCGCGCGCCGCCTCGCTCGTCGACCTCCCCCCTTTCTCTCACCCTCTCCTCTTTCTTTTCTCTTTCTCCTCTTCCTCTCCCACCTCTTCCCCCCCAAAAACAACAACAATAACAACAGATCCAGCTCCCCTCCTGGGTCGACATCGTCAAGACGGGGGCGCACAAGGAGCTCGCCCCTTACGACCCGGACTGGTACTACACCCGGGCGGCGTCGCTCGCCCGCAAGGTCTACATGCGCCAGGTGAGAGTTTTGATTTTTTTGTCTTTTTTCTCTCCTCGTTTTTCGCCGCCCGCGTTCTTCCCGGCGCTGGGCACCGCAAGCGGTACCGATCTAGCTGCACGCGCTACCGATACAGCTGCACGCGCCACCGATCTTGCTGCACACCGCTCTGTTCCTTCAGGGAGAGAGAAGGGAAGAATCTCCTCTCTTGCTGAGAAGAAGAAGGACAAGAGCCGCGAAAAACGAAAAAATCTCACCCTCCTCGACCCCCCTCCCACCCCAAAAAAAAACAAAAAAACGAAACACCCAGGGCCTGGGCGTCGGCGCGCTCCGCCGCTCGTACGGCGGCCGCGACAAGTCCCGCGGCTGCGCCCCGGAGAGGCACGCCCTCGCGGCAGGCGGCCTCGTCCGCCACATCTTGCAGCAGCTCGAGTCGATCGGCATCGTCGAGAAGAGCGCCGACGGCTCCAAAAAGGGCCGGCGCATCACGCCGCAGGGCCAGCGCGACCTCGACCTGATCGCGGGCCGCTGCCCCGGGGAGGCGAAGCCGGTCTTCGGGGCGCAGCCGGAGCCGCCCGTCGAGGCCGTGGTCGCCGACGAGTAGAGGAGACGGTGGGAGTGGGACGACGAGAGGAAGAAGAAGAAGAGAGGAGGAGGAGGAAAAGAAGGGAGAGGCGGGGCTCGCCCCGTCTTTTTTCTTCTTTCTCTCGTCTCTTTTTGACTTTGTTTTTTTGTTTTCCCTTCCCCTTTTCTGTTCCGTTTTTATATCTGTGTGAGTTACTTCCCCCCTTCTCTTTCGAAGAGAAAAAAAAACGTAGAAAAAAAATCAGGTGGCGAGCGGCGGGGAGCGGGAGCGCGGGGTTGAGGAAGAACGGACGAAAGCGAAAGAGAGAGGGTCGAGAGAGAGAGGGTCGAGAGAGAGAGAGGTCGGAGAAGCACGGGCTGTCGCCGCCCCGCCTTTCGAGGAGCGAGAAATCCAAGTGCCGTGCCGACCCCCCGCGCGTCGCTGCGTAGCGTTGTTCTTGGGGCGCACATGGCGTGTTTCAAAGAAATAAATCATAAAGAGGCAGCACAAAGTGAACGCACGGGGGGAACCTTTTGCCCGCGTTTTTTTCCAGTTCCGTCTGCCCTTTTTCACAAATTTCCAAATTTTTACTTCCACCTTCGACCCGCCGTCAAAACTCTTTCTCGCTCTTTTCGCCCCCCAACTTTCAACAACACAACCAAAATGGCTCGCCTCGCCGCCTTCTTCGCCATCATGGCCCTTGCTGCCGGCTCGGCGCTCGCTGGTGAGTGAGAGAGAGGGGGAGTTTTCGCCGGGAGGAAGGAGGAGGACGCGCTTGGGACTTCGGATCGCATTGGGTGACAGCTTGCGGCGCCCAACAACGCCCAATTCGATTGAAGACACGCCGCCTGTGCCGCCTGCAGAGCTTTTCTGTTTCCCAATTTGACACGATTGGGATCAATATAATCTTCTTGCATCGGCTGTGCGACATCGGGGGAAAAGAAGAGCTCGAGCGCGCGAGAGAGGGAGGAACGAAAGGCGGGACATGCCGTCGAATGATCTCTAGAAGAGACAGCTTGCTGTTCAGCCCTTCTATGCTGATCAGTGTCGTGCGAGCCCTTGCCGCGCGCATTTGTGTTTGTTTCTTTGCCAAGGCGTTGCATTGTGACCTAAGCGGGGGCCATTAGGAAAATTCATCCAAACCGGAGCATCATGTACTCGCCGAGACGCGGAAGAAGGAATAGCGCAAAAAGGGCGGCGCCGAGCGAACGCGATCTCGACGGCAACGGCGAGGTGTTCGACCCACCTCGTCGACCTCGTGCTCACGAGAGAAGAGAAAAAATCGACCCTCTTCCACCCGCCACCTCACACCCCCTCCAACCCCCCCAATAAAAAAATACACAGCCCCGGCCTCCCCCCTCGCCCTCATCAAGGCCGACCCCTCCCTCTCCACGTTCGCCGCCGCGATCAAAGCCGCCAACCTGACGTCGAAGCTCGACAACCCGGAGACGGTCCTCTCCGTCTTCGCGCCCAACGATGCCGCGTTCGACTCGTACCTCGAGGCCGCCAAGATCTCCAAGGCCGAGCTGCTCGCGAGCCCCGACCTCAAGTACATTCTCAAGCAGCACGTCGTCAAGGCCACGGCCGGGCTCAAGTCCTCCAAGTGGATGTCCGGCCAGCCGCTCAAGTCCTGGCTGTCCGAGATGGCGCCGATCGTCGTCGCCAAGGACGGAGACAAGGTCGTCTCCGTCTCGTCGGCGGCCGCCGGCGCCCCCTCCGCCAAGTTCGTCAAGCTCGACCTGCCCGCCGGCGCCGGCTCCGTGCACGTCATCGACGCCGTCCTCTCCCCGCCCAAGGCCGTCGACTCCATCAAGGTGGCGGCCAAGGCCCCGGTCGCGTCGGCGTCGGTCGCCGGCCGCAAGATGCTCGCGGTCTGAGAGGAGGGGAAAAAAAGTTGACTCGTTTCGTGGGCCCTTTGAGGGAGCTCTGCTTTATCTCCCTCTAGGGGGGCGTGCTTGCTTTTGCTCGAAAAACCACACTTTCCATTTTGTTTTTTTTCACTCTCAAAAATAAAAAAAACGAACGACATTTCATAAGCCTTTTTTTTTGTTTTGCCTCTTAGGTTGTTTTGCTTTTTGTTTTCCCTCGTGTGATCAAGAAAAACCAAATAAAAAACAACGTCGGCATCCATTTCGGAATGGAGGAGATCGTACCTCGTGGCAGAGGGGAGGAGCGAGGCTGGCAAGGAGTTGAGAGAGGGAGGGAGAAGGAAGCGGCGAGAGGAGAGGAGGGGAAAAGGCCAGAGAGTGGGGGCCTCTGAGTCGCGCTTCTGGGGCCGAGATTCCTCCCCTCTCTCTCCCTCGCTCTGGACGAGTTCTTTTTTTTCCTTCAAAGAGGCCCACGCCTTCCTTTTTTTCCGGTGACAAAAATCTCACAAGTATAAAAATCGACGCCTACCTCTTCGTCTCCCATCGCTTTTCGCTTTCCCCCGCCACTCCATCCACGAACCTAACCCCCCAACCTTCAACGCCACCATGCGCTTCGCTTTCATCTTCCTCGTCCTTGCCGGCCTCGTCGCCGTGGCCGCTGCCGGTGCGTTGTGGCTCTGTTGAAAACGAAAGGGGAGATCGGAAGACGGCGTTGTAGAATGGTCCGGTTGTTCTTCCGATCTTTACTCGCCCGGCCCAGTTGCTCTCTCGCCGCTCGACCTCCCTCATTTTGCGCTTGATTGCGAGGGAATGTGGTTTTGAGCTCGGGTTTGGAGTGTGGGAGGCTGGGTTGAGCGGTCAGACGAAGAGGGAGGGCCAACGGAAAGGAGGCATCTTCAGGCTAGCTGCTTGAGCGTTTTTTCCTGACTTTTGCTTTTTTCGCCACACGGCGCGCTCCTGCGGCCTGTGCCTGTTCTCGCAGAGGTTTTGATTCCTCCTTCTCGCTCGCTTTTTCTTTCTCTTCTCTTTCTCTCCTCTTTTTCTTTCTCTTCTCTTTCTCTCCTCTTTTTCTTTCTCTCTTTGATTGAAGCCTACTCATGCTGCTGCAATTCATCAAACTCACTTTCTCATAACTCTTTTCTCAAATCAAAAAATAAAATATTCAGCCGAGTCTTCCATCGCCTCCGTCGCCGCCGCGACCCCCGCGCTGTCCACGCTGCTGGCTGCCGTTAAGGCCGCGAACCTGACCGAGAAGCTCTCGGACCCGAAGCTCAAGACCACGCTGTTCGCTCCCACCAACGACGCGTTTGCGGCGTACCTCTCCGCGAACAACCTCACGGCCGCGCAGCTTCTGGCCTCGCCCGACCTGAAGTGGATCCTCAAGAACCATTTCGTGAAGAAGGCTGCGATCAAGGTGAGAAGGGCGGAATGGAAGGGGATGGTAGAGAAAGAGGGAAAGAGACAGCGTTTTTTTGTCTCTGGTTTCGGAGGGGCGGCGACACCATCGTCGCTTGCGCGAGCGTGGCCTTTTTCCCCCCTCCCTCGCTCTCTCTCCCATGCTGCGACTGGCGGGGCAGCTGCAAGGGCTCCACATGAAAGACGCCGCGGCGTCCAGCGTTTCTTTCTCTCCGTGTTCTTCTTCCTCACGGCGATTCCAACCCCCCCCCTAAAAATAAAACAGTCCACCGAGCTCACCAACGGCGCCGTCGTCAAGTCGTGGCTCCCCGGGGCCAACCTCACCATCGACCTCTCCAAGCCGGGCGTCGTTGCCGTGAAGAGCGACTCGGGCTCGGTCGCCAAGGTCACCACCGCCGACGTGCCGGCGGGCGCCGCCATTGTCCACTTGGTCGACGCCGTCCTCGTCCCGACCCCCGAAGCGATCAAGGAGGCCCCCGCGCGCTCCGCGGCCTGGAAGGCGAAGAAGGCCGCGTCGCCCTCGGCCGCGCCCCGCCGCCTGGCCGAGCGCTTCTGAGGAAGGAGTAGAAGTGGGTTGACGGAAGGGGGGGAGCAGCAGCCGTCGAGGGAGCCTCTTTGTTTTTTCCGCTCGCTGCCCCGCCGCTCCCGTCTCCGCCGACCGCCGCCGCTAATTCTTGATTGCCACATCTTACGAAGCTCCATCCATCCAACTTTCTTGATGCCACCACGTTTATATCATTAAAAAAAAACTCCGCGATCGAGCCCTCCTTTCGGGGGCGTGCCGCACGCCACCAGGAAGGAGAGACGAGAGAGGGAGATGAAAAAGCGTCGCTATGTTATTTTGTAAAAGCAAGAAACGACGAAAAAAAAGACTCAAAGCTCGAAGTTGAAAGACCATCTGCGCTTGTCCGTTCCTGCGAGACACCCGAGAGGGCGCGGGTCCTGTTTGGTCTCTCTCCTGCTGCTCGACCCGCGGCCGTTTTCTCGTCAGAGTCCTTGGACCCTAGTCCTTGGACCCTGGTCCTTGGACTCTCACGAGAAAACGGCCGCGGGTCGAGAAAAAAGAAAAAAAGGCCGAGAGGAAAAAAAACGCGTCGCTTCGGATTCTCTCCTTCCCCCACATAAAGGAAAAATGCCGGGGAACAAACGAACCTTTACAAAGAGGCAGCGGCTGGTTTGATTCTTTTTAGAATTATTTTTCCGCTGCGAAAACAAGTTGCTCTTCACTACTTTCTCTTCGCCTTCAAACCTCCATCAATCCTTTTTTTGCTCTCTCGCCTTCACCAACTCTCTTCAACATGAGGTTCGCTCCCATCTTCCTGGCGGTTTCCCTCGCCCTCGCCGGCTCTGGTAAGTCCCACGTATTTTTTGTTTTGTTCTAGAGGGGTTGAGGGGGCAAGCGGAGGGAGCGGCGGGCGCAGAAAGGGAGCTGGGGAGGGACAACGATCTGGCGGAAGGAACCAAACGAGCGAAAACGAGAGTTTTCGCTCGTTCTCTACCGCGCTCTCCTCTCTGCCTCCCTTGCTCGTCCCTTTCTTCCTTTGCAACCAGGCAGATAAATGCTTGATTGTGTCGTAGCGGGGGAGTAACAAACGAATGGGGGAGCGAGGGACTGAAGGGTCGGCGCGAAGCGGACGCATTTGAATGTCCTTGTTTGACGTCTGCGAAACGACCCGCTTTGTTCCCCATCCCTTGTCTCTTCTCGCGAGGCAAAAGCTGTCCCCCTTTTTTATCCAAAGATAATCTCGAGAGGCGTTATTTGGCCTTGACTTGGATCTCGTGGCGGTGAGAGGGCTGCGGACAAGGAGCTTGGGGGCGCGAGAGCGGGTGGCGGCGGAAACCATGGACGGCGAAACTGTTGTTCTCTTTCTGAAGCGAGAGAGAATAAGAAAAGAACTCGCTCCATGTCCCCTTTCTCCCCGCGCGACCGACCCGCGATGACCCATCGCACTCGCAGATGGCACTACTCAGAAGTATTGCTCGATATCGAGAGTAAAAGGGGAGGAATTGGCGCGCGGAATTGGCGGCGGAGGTGATGGGCCGCCTTGGCTAGATTGACGTTTTCTTCATGGGCTGGAGACAGCTCCTTCGACCCAGCAGCCACCTCTCTTCTTTCCCTCCCTCTCGTTGCCGACCCCCTCCCTCTCTTTCTCTCCCTCTCTCTCCCTCTCCCCCTATTCTCCCCCTCTCGCCCGCTCGCTCATCCCCTCTTGCTCTGCTCTACGTCAAATTCGAAAAAACAGTGGCCCAGGCTCGCGAGCTGCAGCAGACCTCGTCCAAGAAAGCCCTCGACGTCGCCGGCCCAGCTGACGTCCCGGCGACGCGCAAGCCGAACGCGGCGGAGACCAAGAAGCCTGCTGCCGCGCCCGCCCCGGCCAAGGCCGCCACGGGCCGCAAGCTCTCGCAGACCAACACCAAGAAGCCCGCTGCCGCCCCCGCCCCGGCCAAGGCCGCCACGGGCCGCAAGCTCTCGCAGACCAACACCAAGAAGCCCGCTGCCGCGCCCGCCCCGGCCAAGGCCGCCACGAAGAACTAGAGAAGCGGTTCTATACAGAGAGAGTTTTTATTCAAGAGAGAGAGAGATACAATAATTTATGCACCCCTCATATGTGCGTTCTTCTTTTCTACCCCCCCCTCCCCGAAACCACGCTTGCGCCTCGAAGGAACGGGATAGAAGAAACAAGGGATCGTGCGCCATCAAGCGCACGCACCTTGTTTTCGTTCTCCTTGACGACTTGAGAGCGCAAAGCGCAAAGTGTTACGAAAAATCAAGAAAAAAATTGTCCTGAAGAGGAAGAGGTGTGTTTGAAGTAAAGCATAGTTTTTCAACACCCGAGAGCAAACCTAAAAAAAAACTGCGTTCTCTCCGTTCAGCTCTCCACTCAGACGAGCTCCTCTCCGTGGCCCTCGGCGGAGATCGTCACCCCGATCGGGCAGTGGTCCGAGCCCCTGACGTGCGCCAGGTGGAACACGTCGTGGATGAGGCTCTTCTTGGCGTTTTCCTCTTCTTCCTCTTCTTCGCCGTCGCTGCCGCCCTCGTCCTCGCCGTCGCTATCTTCTCTGTTCCCGTTTCCGCTTCCCTTCTTCCCCGCTGCTCTGCCCCCGGCGAGCTCCGGGTGCACGAGCGTGTAGTCGAGCCTCCAGCCCCTGTTTGTGGCGTAATTCCCGCCGCGGTAGCTCCAGTAGGTGTACTCGACGCGCTCCGGGTGGCGCTCGCGCCAGACGTCCCGCAGGCCCGCCGCCCCCGCCGACGACGGCTGCCCCAGAATTCTCTTCTCGAAGCTCTCGCGCTCTTGCGGCGTGAATCCCGCGGACTTTTCCTTGCCCTTGATGGTGTAGATGTCCATCGGGGTGCGAGCGCAGTTGAGGTCTCCCATTAAGACGACCGGCTTCGGGGAGCAGGAGGAGGAGGAGGCGTTTTTGAGGCCGGCGATAAAATTTGCCAGCGCTTGGTCCCTGTTTCGGTTTCCGTTTCCGGTTTGCCCGCACCAAAAGGGCGGAAGAAACGAAGAGCGTGAGCGTGATCGACAGAAAGGGCGATTGCAGTCATTTAGGGGTGATGACCCGCGAGCGCAAGCAGCGCTCGAAAGGGAAGAAAAAAAGAAAGAAAAAAAGAAAGAAAGAAAGAAGAAAGAACGAAAGGAAAGAAAAAAGAAAGAAAGAACGAAAGGAAAGAAAAACCTCAAAACTCACCAGCACGGCGTCCCCTCGGGCAGCCCGCTCTCGGCCGTCGCCGCGGCCCCGGCAATCTCGTCCCCTACCCGGTACCTGAGCCTCCTCAGGCCCTCGCCCGAGTTGGGCACGTAGGTCGTCGCGAGCCAGAAGCGCTCGAACTCGACCGCGACGAAGCGGCCCTCGACGTCGTGGTCGTGGCCCGAGGAGGCCGCCGCTCCGTAGCCGCCCTCGACGGCGGCGGCAGCAGCAGCAGCAGCAGCAGCGTTGCCGTTGCCGATCCCGATGCGCACAGAGAGGGGCTCGACCTGAAAGATGAGAGTTTCGAAAAATCGGGTTTTTGAAAAAGTCGAGGTCGACAAAAAAAACGAGTTCATTTCTTCGGTTTTCCGTCTTTTTTTTCCCCTCTCTCTCTCTCTCCCCCTCCGGAAAAAAAAAGGCCGAAAAAGAAAAGAGATAAAAACCTTACCCTCGACGCGATGGCGACGCCCGAGAGCCCCAGGTGCTTCGGCTTTGTCGAGCACGCCCACGTGATGTGCCACCCGGGCAGCCCCAGCTTGTTGGCGCCGCCGCCGCCGCCGAAAATCTCCCTCGCGCCGTCCTTGCCCCCCTTGGCCGCCTTCTTCTCGGTCTGGAGCTTGTGCTCCTGGAGGCACAGCGCGTCGGCGCCCTCGGACGCCACGAGTCTGCTCAGGGCCTCCGGGTCCTTCCGGAGCAGGGCGGCCAGCCCCGCGACGTTCCAGGAGAGCGCGACGAACGCCGCCGGGTCGCGCGGCGCGCGCGGCAGCGGGGCCGGGAAGTGCGGCTCCAGCAGCGCCGGCGGCGGCAGGGGACTGGGAGGGGCTGCGAGGCGCGGGGCCGTCGGGGCGCGGCGGCGGTCGGTGGCTGCGCCGGACTTGGCGCGTTTGGAGCTGTTTCGGAGAGGAGAGAGGGGGGGAGAGAGGGAGAGAGGGAGAGAGAGTGAGAGGCGAGAAAAGAGAGGAAGGGGGCGACGAGGTCGCCGTCCATCGAGGGGGGGCAGCAGCGAAGAAGAGAAAACGTCCGATCGTTTACCTGTCGTTTCCTCCGTCTACGTCCACTTTCAGCCCCGCCGCGATGAAGAAGGGATGCGGCCTCTTGGTCGGCGCCGACCTGATAAGGTAGAAGTGGTGTAGAAGGGAGAGCAAAAAGCGGATTCTGTGAGCGAAAGAGGGAAGAAAGTCGACGACAGAGCGTTCGTCCAAGGCATTGACGTCTCTCTCTCTCTCTCTCTTTATCCATCACCAAAACTCACATCGCGAGCCTGCTGCTGTTGCTGCTGCTTTTTCGGGACGAGAAGCGAAGAGAGCCTGCCAGGCCTCTGGCGAGCATGCAAAGATAGCTCCCAGTGGAGAGAGAGAAAGAGAGAGAAAAGTGGACGAGAGAAAAGTGGCGATGAGCGAATCGCTCGGAACAAAACTCGTTTTTTTTCGCTTTCGCCGCCGTCGCCATCGGATAGAAACAAACAAAACTTCGTTTCCTCTCCACCACTCTCTCTCTCTCTCTCTCTCTCTCTCTCTCTCTCTCTCTCTCTCTCTC
>Ga0210003_1002046_pt1 | contig 17285 bp, 16 predicted proteins | sample LantaG_FD_182804 | JGI IMG/M metagenome (GOLD analysis project Ga0210003, IMG submission 182804) | Deep subsurface microbial communities from Baltic Sea to uncover new lineages of life (NeLLi) - Landsort_02402 metaG (SPAdes) (version 2) | ecosystem: Environmental > Aquatic > Marine > Oceanic >...
CAATCATTATTTCTCACAACCTACTATATTTATTCAAGTTACAACAATTCTCTCATAAGTTAATGGGACAGTAGTGCCTGAATATATGAGTCCTGAACAGGCAGATATGGGTAATGAGGATACAGATACTCGTGCAGACATCTATTCGCTCGGTGTTGTGCTATACGAGTTGTTGGCGGGTGCACCGCCGTTCGACCACAAGGTTCTGGAGAAGCTGGGCTTCGCGGAATTCCAGAGGATTTTGCAGGAGGAAGAGCCGCCGCGTCCGAGCCTGCGGTTTACCGCGCTTGGCGAAGAGGCCAAGGAGATTGCTGAAAGGCGGCACACGCAGGTTGTGGCTCTGGCCAGAAGGCTGCACAGGGAGTTGGAATGGATACCGCTAAAAGCTATGCGCAAGGACCGCTCCCGCCGTTATCGCTCTGCTTCTGAGTTGGCAGATGACATCCAGAACTATTTGAATGGTGCTCCTTTGATCGCGGGGCCAGAGACGGCTATATACCGCGTCAAAAAGTTCGTGCGAAAACACGCCGGCTCAGTAGTAACTGTATTGCTCGTAGCGGTAGCGATTACTTTGGGCTTTGTCATAAGCACCACAATGTATCTTCGAGCAGAGAAGGCCCGCCACAATGAAGCGATTGCTCGTACCCGAGCCGAACAAGCTGAAAAGATAGCGCAGGAACAACGTAAGCTGGCAGAAGAGCGAGCTGAGGACTATCGGCGGTCCCTATACGCCAATCGCATTGCTCTGGCTGATGCATCGTACCGTGAGGGAAACATAAGCCGCGTCCGCGTGCTGTTAGACTCGTGTCCTGAGGACCTTCGCGGATGGGAATGGTATCGCCTCAACCACATTTCAGACCAGTCCTTCATGACCGTGACCCTACATGGGCATACGTATCCAGTGTGTGGGATGGCGGTCAGCCCGGACGGCAAGCGGTTCGTATCGGGCGGTTACGACAAGATGGTAAAGGTCTGGGACGCAGGCACCGGTGCCGAACTGATGACGTTGCGCGGACACACCGGTGCGATTGAGTCAGTAGCATTTAGCCCAGACGGCAGGAGAATAGTCTCGGGCAGTAGAGACAAAACAATCAAGGTCTGGGACGCAGCAACAGGTGCCGAACTGATGACCCTCCGTGGGCACAAGGGCGGTGTTGTAGCTCTGTTCGCTCCGAATGGCAAGCGCATTGTCTCGGCCAGTGAGGACAAAACGATCAGGGTCTGGGACGCACAAACTGGCGAGCAAGTAATGACATTACGTGGACATGAAGCACCCCTCTGGTGCCTAAACATAAGCCCGGACGGCAAGAGAATCGTCTCAGGAAGCAAGGACAAAACTATCAAGGTGTGGGATGCATCAACCGGTACCGAACTGATGACCCTTTCGGGGCATGAGGGATATGTCAGTTGCGCAGCCTTCAGTCCGGATGGAAAACGTATCTTATCGGGAAGCTGGGACAAGACTATCAAAGTGTGGAACGCGGCGACCGGTGCTGAACTGATGACCCTCGCCGGACATACTAGATCTGTCACCTGTGTGGCGTTCAGCCCGAACGGTAAGCGCATCCTATCGGGTAGTAGGGACAAAACGATCAAGATGTGGGATGCGGCGACCGGCACTGAACTTATGACCCTCCGTGGACACAAGGGCACAGTCAAGGAAATAGCAGTCAACGCTGATGGTGAGCACATTGTCTCAAATAGCAGCGACGGAGAGATCAAGCTATGGGATTTGGCTATCGACCGTGAACGGATGAATATGTACGCAGGTGATGGAGTATGGCGTGGGCGTGGATTTGGCTTTAGTCCCAACGGCAAGCGTATCTTATCAGGTAGTGCTGAAGGGATGGTCACAGTATGGGACCGGTCGAGCGGCACTGAATTGATGGCATTCGGCCGTCCTGAAGGTGATATGGTTATAGATGCGCAATTCACTCCGAACGGCAAGCGCATCTTCTCAAGCCAAATCAGAAAAGGCACGATCTGGGACGCAGACACTGGGGCCGAACTGATGAGCTTTCGTGGGGATAGAGGATATGTAAACGCTGCATTCAGTCCAGACGGTAAGCAAATCGCCTCATGGGTCACCGAGTACTGGGACGAGGGTCACGACGACAACACAATCAAGCTGCGGGATGCAACAACCGGCGCCGAACTCATGACCCTCGACGGGCATGAGAGTGACATTTGGGATGTTGTATTTAGCCCAGATAGTAAGCGCCTCGTATCATGCGGAGGTAGAACTATCAAAGTTTGGAACGCACGGACGGGCAAGGAGGTGATGACTTTCTCCGGGCACAAGAATTGGGTTTTATCGGTTGCATTCAGTCCAGATGGGGCACGCATTGCCTCGGGCGGTACACACACAGATAAAACGATCAAGCTCTGGGACGCTGATACTGGTGCTGAGCTAATGACGCTCCGCGGCCATGATGGCGGGATAGATTCCATAGCTTTCAGTCTGGATGGAAAGCGTATTGTGTCGAGAAGCAAGAAAACGGTAAAGCTCTGGGACGCAGCAACTGGTGCCGAATTGATGACCCTTCGAGAACCCGGCAGAACGGTAGCGTTAAGTCCGGATGGAAAGACCATTGCGATTGGTACTTCCAGTGGTATCACTTTACTGGAATCTGAAGTACCTGCCGGCGGATACGGTCCTCGCCGAATCGGGGCCGCCGCACGGAAAGTTGTGGACGAGCTATATGAGGAGCATGGCTTCTATCATGAGGTAATAGAGAAGCTCGGAACTGATAATACTCTTGCTGAGCCTGTACGTCGGATTGCATTGCAGATTGCCAATGCCCGGCGCTGGGAGGATGCCGAAAAGCTCAAGAAAGAAAGTTCGGAGTCGGCCAGCCCGGAAGAAGCGGTAGTCGAGCAGAAGACTGAAAAACAGGTAATTATAGAGTAACGAACATTGGGACTTTTGGTGAAGGTATATAGCCCTACCTGCTTTATACAAATACGCCCGGCAGGATTGAAGTGTTTGCGGCGACTGCATTGGAGTCGGAACTGGCTTGAGTGGATGGCGAATTATAAGGATCCGTAAAACGTGGTGGTGGATGGATGGGGAGTGCGATTCGAAGGATGATTATGGCGGGGCGGATTTGGATTTTTCGGGGGTTGTTGATTGGGGGGATTTGAAGATATTGTGCGGCTGGTGGCTGAGAGGGATTGATAATTGATGGTTGATGATTGATTATTATGTGGAATCGCCTGCGGCGGGGGTTTTTGATTGAGTCTTGGATTGAGATTGCCACGTTTCGCTCGCAATGACGGAAAAGAACAGACCTCTCGACTGCGCTCGAGGTGACAAGGGGGGCGCTCGAGGTGACAAGGAGGGTGGTCGAGGTGACAGGGGGGGGTGCGGCAGGTTCGGCTACAAACTACAGATGCGTGCTGTCTTTTGTGGGGGTGTCTGGATGCAGCAGGTCGGGTCGGCGTTTTTTTGTTCGTTCGAGGGCTTGCTGGTGCCGCCAGTCAGCGATTTTGGCGTGGTCGCCGCTGAGCAGGATTTCGGGGACCTTCATATCACGAAAGACCTCCGGCCTGGTATACTGGGGATATTCCAGCAGGCTGTCGGTGAAAGTCTCATCTTTGGAGGATTCATCATCGCCCAGTGCCCCAGGCAACAACCTGACCACGGCATCGACAACAACCATCGCAGCGAGTTCACCTCCGCTGAGGATGTAATCGCCAATTGAGATTTGCTCTGCATCAAGGCCGATTCTGATTCGCTCGTCGAAGCCTTCATATCTGCCACAGATGAGAATAAGGCGTTTTTCGCCGCTGAGTTGGATGGCCTTTGCCTGGTCGAAGGGCTGGCCCTGCGGGCTTAGCAGGATAACGCGGCCTTTTTCGCCATGCTGCTGCTGGACATGTTCGAAGCAGGCAAAAACCGGCGCCGCCATCATAACCATTCCCGGGCCGCCGCCATAGGGGGTGTCATCGACCTTTCTGTACTGACCAGGCGCAAAATCCCTGATGTTGGTAAGCGAGATATCAACGACGTTGGCCTGTTGAGCACGTTTAAGTATCGAGTGCGACAGTGGGCCGGCAAACATTTCCGGGAAAAGTGTAAGAATATCGATTTTCATCACTGGTTCCGAGCCGCTCATTCGGCGGGTTTTTCCCCTGGCGGCTGCTCCTGTGATTCCGGCTTGGGCTCTTCAGCAGGTGCTTGCTCAGCAGGTTCTTCAGGCTTTTGTTCGGTTTCAGGCTTTTGTTCTGCTTCTACAGGTGCCTCCTCAGCAGCGGGTGTTTCTTCAACAGCAGGTGCTTGCTCAGCGACTGCCTCAGCTTTTGCATTAGCTTTTTCTTCAGCTTCGGCCTTTGTCTTGGCTTCAGCTTCGGCCTTTGCTTTGGCATCGGCTTCGGCCTTTGCGTCAGCTTTGGCTTTTGCGTCAGCCTCGGCAGCGGCTTTTTCGGCGGCCTTTTCGGCGGCTATTCTCTCGTCTTTTGTGAAGAACTTTCCCTTTGCCCGAGCCAGCAGCTTTGCTCTTTCTCGGCGAGCGGCACGCTGCTCGGCGTATTTATGTTTTATCCCGTGTCGAAGCAGCATATCAGAGACCGTATCGGACGGTATCGCTCCATTGTCAAGCCAGTACTCGATACGCTCGCGGTCGATTACGACCTGTTTTTCAACGTTTTTTTCGAGCGGGTCATAATGCCCTAATTTTTCGAGGATTCTGCCGTCACGGGGATTTCTCGATTCAATAGCATTGATTCTGAAGAACGGTCTGTGCCGTCTTCCAATTCGGGTCATTCTGATTTTTACCGACATACTGTTGCTCCTTTTCTATTTGGTTATAATCAATTCCCGTGTTCCCGCTTCAACGGGTTCACGAAACACGTTTACAATGTATAGCGTAACCATTAATGAAGATTGCAAGACTCGCCGGGTCTACCCGGGCGTCAGAGGCGATTTTTGCAACCTGCTCATCACTAAGCACGTCGGCATTTTCTTTTTCTGCAGGCGTCATAATAGCAACGGCCCGCTTCAACTGCTGCAATTCCTCAGCCGTCGGTGCCGCAAGCATTGCCAGTTCGCTCGCTCCTTCGATGTCCTGGAACTGCTTCCTGACGAGCTTGCCGTAGTCATTATCCGAGAACGTGCCGACCTTGGCAAGATACTCTTCAATCGAAATTTTCTTATTTGCAGTCGTTATACTTTTCCTGATACCGGTACCATTTTGTGTCATTCTAACCGCCGCGTCCTCAAAAGTCCAGCACTAATGGTTTCGGGGTCGTCGCCCAACCGGCGGGCCGCTGATGCCGCCCCTTGCGGTCGACATCACCAAGGTCTTGGCGGGCGTTTTCGGCAAAAGCGGTCAGACGCTGGACAACGTCGGGGTGTTCGGCGACCACATTCTTCTTCTCGCCTATGTCGTTTTCAAGGTCATAGAGCTTGAGCGGACTGACCCCAATGGGGCTTCCCCAGTTGCGTTTCTTTATTTTCAGCGGCAGATGCAGTTTCCATTTGCCGGAGCGTACTGCCTGGAGTTGGTCCATCTGGTAATAGTAAAAGGCCTCATGAGGCGACTTTGCCCCTTTCTTGCCCGCGAGCAGCGGCCAGATGTCCCGGCCATCGATGATGCGGTCAGTCGGAACTTTCGCACCTGCCAGCCCTGCAAATGTCGGCAGCAAATCCATAGTGCAGGCGATTTCGTCGCAGTTCGACCCCGCCGGCACTTTTCCAGGCCAGCGAATTACGCAAGGCTCTCGCATCCCGCCCTCATCGGTGCTTCCCTTGAATCCTGCCAGGGGTGCGTTGGAGCCGCCGAAGCGGTTCGAAGCGCCATTGTCGGACGTGAAGACAACCAATGTTCGGTTGTCGATGCCCAGGTTTTTGAGCGTTTGCAGTATTTGGCCTGCCGAGAAGTCGATTTCCTCCACGGCGTCACCGTAACCGCCGTTGGCGCTTTTGCCGCGGAAGTCATCGCTGCTGTGCACGGGATTGTGCGGCATGGTGTGGGGCAGATACACAAAAAACGGCTTATCCTTGTTGGCGGTTATGAATTTTATGACCTGCTCGGTGTAGCGCTTCGTAAGTGTGTTCTGATTCGCCGGAGCTTCAATTACCTTTTCATTCTCCAGCAGGGGCAGCGGTGGATTCTTACTGCGCAGGCGTGCTCCCATATCATTGCTGTATGGGATTCCGTAGTAGTAGTCGAAACCCTGGCGTGTGGGCAGAAACTGCGGCTGGTCGCCAAGATGCCACTTTCCCACGCAAGCGGTGGCATAGCCGCGTGTCTTCAGTATTTCGGCAATGGTTATTTCTTTGGGATTGAGGCCTTTCCTGCTCACGGGAAAGAGTACGCAATCTCCCCTCTGGTCCTGATGCATATTCACGCGTCGCGGATAGCAGCCGGTCATAAGACTCGAACGAGAAGGAGTGCACACGCCGCTGGTGACATAGAAACTGGTAAGTCGCATGCCCTCGACGGCCATTTGGTCGATATTCGGCGTTCGATGTTTGGTCGAGCCGAAACAGCCGACGTCACCGTAACCGAGGTCGTCACAGAAGATGACTATGAAATTGGGCCTGTGTTTGGGCGACCTGGCGGTCGGGCCTTGCTCGAAAAAACATCCGCCCAGGGCTGTTGAGGCCACTGTTGCGCCTGCCAGACGAATGAAAGTACGGCGACTGAGATTTGTGTTTCGAATAGGTTTGTTCATGAAAGACTCCTGTAAGAGGGGCGTTTTTTTATCGCCGTCTCGCTTTACCCCTTCTTTTGATAACTTTTTTTCTTTTCGATCGCTGCTTTATCTTCCTTTTCATATTCATGGCGGCGCCAAGCGTTTCCATATCAAGGCCTCCGGAGAACAGGCTCTTCAAGCCGCCGAAAGTCCCACCGCTCAACGATTTCATCATATCCCGTGTTCTTTTGAAGGTCTTAACCAGGCTGGAAACATCATTCGGCATGACGCCCGCACCGGCGGCGATTCGCCTTCGCCTGGAAGAATCGATGACGTCGGGCTGCTGCCTTTCGTGCAGCGTCATGGAATAGACAATTGCCTCCATCTTGCCAATCTCGCTCTCGTCGAAATCCATATCTCCTAACTGCGAGCCCATGCCCGGCATCATTTTCATCAGATTCTTCATCCCGCCCATTTTCTTTACTGCCTGCATCTGCTTGAGGAAATCGTCGAACCCGAAGCTGCCCTTTGCCATCTTTTTCTGCATCTTGACGGCTTCTTCGGTATCGAATTGCTCCTGTGCTTTTTCGACGAGTGAGACGACATCACCCATCCCGAGGATCCTGCCGGCCATGCGGTCAGGGTGAAATTCCTCTAAGTTATCCAGTTTCTCCCCGACACCAATAAACTTAATCGGCTTCGAAGTGACGGCCTTGACGCTCAAAGCTGCACCGCCGCGTGCGTCTCCGTCGAGTTTGGTAAGTATCACGCCATCGAGTTCAAGCCGTTCGTTGAATTCTTTTGCGGAGTTTACCGCATCCTGGCCTGTCATCGAGTCGCATACGAGGTAAATCTGGTGAGGAGTAACTGCCTTTGCGACGTTTTCCATCTCGGCCATCATTTCCTGGTCGATGTGGAGTCGCCCCGCGGTATCGAGAACGACAACGTCGTAACCGCCTTTTTTGGCGTGTTTGAGGCCGTTTTTCGCCACTTTGACGGCATCTTTGGCATCTTCATGGTAAACATCAATACCGCACTGCTCACCGAGAATGACTAACTGGTCGATGGCGGCAGGTCTCTGGAGGTCATCTGCCACCAGAAGGGGTTTTTTGCCCTTTGCGACGAGATATTTTCCGAGCTTTGCTGCGGTGGTCGTTTTTCCGCCGCCCTGGAGACCGGCAAGCATGATAACCGTTGGTCCCGGCGAGACAAAATAGATGCTCGTATCGACCGGTCCCATCAGTCGGGTAAGCTCATCATTGACAATTTTGACCATCATCTGGCCCGGATGGAGGCTCTTTATGACCTCGGCCCCGATAGCGGTCTTTGTGACGTCTTTGCAGAACTGCTTTACGACGTGGTAATTTACGTCAGCTTCGAGCAGGGCCTTTCGAATGTCTCGCATGGCGTCGGAGACGTTGGCCTCGGTGATTCTGCCTTTGCCTGAGAGCGATTTGAAAACAGAATTAAGCTTTCCAGTTAATGATTCGAACACAGCTATCCACCATAAAATGGTTGTTTTTGGTGTTTAAGCGTACACCATCAGGTTATGATAAACGATGAATTCTAAGAAATCACCGAAGTTTTTGCAAGGGGCAAAATCCCGCCGCTAATCGCCGAGTTGTGGAATTTGCTTTTGCGGTGTGCTGTTGAACATTTTGACAGGAAAGGGCGTATTTGGTAGAATCATAGGCTTATTTGTGAACGCTTGCGGTCGCGCAGCCGATTAGATCTACTGCGGCAGTGTGTTGGCAGGCAGTTTTCCTGGTATTTAATGTTAGGGAGGTATTGGTTATGAGAGTGTTTGTCACCAGTGTTTTGTTGTGCACGGCGGTTTTCGTTGTTTTTTGCAGTTCATGCTCAACCGAGAAGAAACAGCAAATGCCCCCTGCGATAACCTTGAAGCCGCAGCCTGAGCAGCCCAAACCTGCTGCTACTGTGCCGACAGAACCAAAGCAGGAAAAGCCCAAAGTCTCCGCCGAGCCTCTGGGTGAGTCCCAGGTGGTTGGTGAAATAGGCGATTATACCATTACGCGAGGCGAACTTAGGAGCGCCTTGATAAAAGCGCTGCGTGGCGACCCCGATAAACAGAAGCGTGTCGACCCCGTTGATGCCGAAACCGTGCTGCGCAAAATGCTTGGCGAAAGGGCAATGATGATGGATGGCCGTGCCAGGGACCTTCTGGCGCCTAATACGTCCGTCCAGGACCGCAATGAAAGGGACCTGGTTACGGCATTGGTTATGCAGGAGGTTGGGCCTAAGATAAAGATTACGGCTTCTGAGATAGATGCGAAGATTAAAAGCAACCCAAAGATGAATCGTACCCGCGCAGAACGCATTATACAGGCCGAAAAGGGCAGGAAACTCGCCGATAAGTATTACGAAGAGCTTAAGGTCAAAAGGCACTTCGAAAAGTTAAAGGATAATTATCCCAAGGCGATTAAGATTCACCAGCGTTTGCTTGTGAGTCCTCGTACAAAACGAAGCGGCTATTGGATACAGGGCCGGCAGATACAAGAGGAGTTGTCCGAAGAGGAGAAGAATATACCGCTGGCCAGGTTTGACGGTGGAACTATAACGGTCGAGGACTGGCTGCATACAGTGCACCTTATGCCACCCAACAAACGTCCCCGTGACCTGAATACCGTGCAGGGTGTTGACCATTTGCTGGACAAGACAGCCCCCATGCGGCTGTGGGTTGCCGAGGCCAAACGTCTGGGTCTGGATAAGGACCCAACGTACGTCGCTAAGGCGCGAAAGCGTCAAGACCGATTTCTGCTCAGCGAGGTCAAACGAGAGACGATCCTCTCGGTTGAGGCGCCAACAGATGCCGAGGTTAAGGAATACTTCGATAAGCACAAAGATGATTTCAGGAAAAAAGATACGCTCCGGATAGACCAAATCTGGTGCGAGGACCTCGATACGGCCAATAATGTGCGGGCGAAACTGGATGCGGGACTGGAATTTGCTGCCGCCCAAAAGCAGTATTCGCTGAAGAAACGCGACAGGCCGGTTATGGCTACAGTCGAGACTGATGGAGTATTTCTGACCGAGCTTTGGGCGGCGGAGCCTAATGACATCGTTGGCCCCATAAAAGGGTTTTATGCTGTTCGAGAAGGTCGCGATGTCCACTGGGAGATAAAGTGGCGAGTTGTCAAGATTATCAAGAAACAACCCGGCGCAATGAGGAATTTCGATAAGTCCGTGGCTCACGACGTGAAAAACACAATCAAGCAACAACGAAGAGAAGATAGACTGGCCGCACAAAGAAAGGAACTTCTGCAGAAATACAAGTACACTATTTATCAGGACCGTATCAAGGGGATAGACCTGTTCGAGATTCCGTAGCGAAGGCTTCAGTGTAGGCTTTGTTTACAACAAGCCGCTGTTTGGGTGTTGCATATCACGTTCTGTTCTGATATAAAACAACAAAGCCGAATCGTCGGTAACGTGATATTGAATTCAATGCATATTTAGAGCTGCGCTATGGAACCAACGGAATTGAAAGAGGCAATAAGTGATTTGTCGGCCCGGATTGAAAGAATCCGGGACTGGCTTTGACTTGGGCGGCAAGAAAACTCAGCTTCATAATCTTGAGCGTGAAATGGCCAAAGTTGGCTTTTGGGACAACCATGAACATGCTCAGTCGGTGGTGTCGCGTCTAAGCGCTCTCAAATCAGTAATAGAACCGGTGGGCGAAATTCAGCGTGAAGTGAAGGACATGGCGGAGCTTTTCGAGTTGGCGGTGGAATCGGATCCCGACGAGTTGCCGCAGTTGGCTGAGGATTTGTCCAGTCTTGTAAAGAAGTGCAGCGAGATGGAAGTGACGGGGCTTTTGTCCGGGCCAAACGATATGAAGAGTTGTTTTTTCAGTATTCACGCGGGCGCCGGCGGCACCGAAAGTTGCGACTGGGCCAACATGCTGCTGCGAATGTACAGCCGCTACTTCGAAGCGGTGAAGTTCAGATACGAGCAGCTTGATATTACTCCGGGTGAAGAGGTTGGCGTTCGCTCGGTGACACTTCGAGTCAGCGGGGCGTTTGCCTTTGGTAAGCTTTCCTGCGAAGTTGGAGTTCACCGCCTTGTTAGAATAAGTCCGTTCGACTCCAACAAGCGTCGCCACACGAGTTTTGCGGCGGTGGACTGTCTTCCGGAGTTCGAGGGCGATATTGATATTGATATACAAGATGACGATCTCAGGATTGATTTCTATCGTGCCAGCGGGCCTGGAGGCCAGCATGTAAACAAGGTAAGCTCGGCGGTGCGTATAACGCATCAGCCTACCGGTGTGGTTGTTCAGTGCCAGAACGACAGGAGCCAGCACAAGAACAAGGCGCAGGCGATGAAAATGCTCAAGGGCAAACTCTATATGCTCGAACAGCAGAAACGGGACGCCGAATTGGCCAGGCTTTATGGTGACAAGGGTGAAATAGCATGGGGCAACCAGATACGAAGCTATGTGCTTCAGCCATACCAGATGGTCAAGGACCACCGCACGAATTACCAGGTCGGCAATGTCGATGCGGTACTCGACGGCGACATTGAAGGATTCATTGAGAATTATCTTCGACACAGGGTAAAGAGTCTGAATAAACAGCAGCAATAAAGGAAACTTAACATGAGAGACATTATCGATGTAGAGTTGAAGGCTCGCAGTGTCGAACTCGGCAAATGTAAAACGGATATGCTGGTTGTGGGGCATTTTTCGGATGTCGGGGGACTTGACCGAATATGTAAATCGCTCGACGGCAAACTGGCAGGTGCTATCGAGCACGTTATTAAGCTCGGTGATTTCAAAGGCAAGGCCGGGACAAGTGCCCTGGTTTATGGGGGCGGCAGGATAGCGGCGAAAAGGGTCTTGATAGTTGGCTTGGGTGAAAAGAAGAAAGCCACGATTGACACGGTTCGCAAGGCGGCGGCCCAGGCGGCAAAAAAAGCCGTGGCTGTTAAGGTAAAGCGGCTAAGTGTAGCGCTTCATGGCGCGTTCGGCGGCAAGTACGACCTTACAATGGTCTCGCGGGCAATGGCTGAGGGGATATACTTCGGGAGCTATCGTTATGACGAGTTCGTAACGGTCGAAGAAGACGGTCGGCATGATTCGCTAAAGGTGGAGTTCATCGACAGCGATTCGGTGAAGACAAAGAAGCTTACAAAGGGCCTTCTGGATGGCGCAATAATCGGCTCGGCGCAGAGTTACGCCAGAACGCTTGCCAATCGTCCGGGCAACGTAATTACCCCTGCAGTGCTGGCATCGGCAGCGAGGGCACTGGCGCGGAGTAAGAAGAGCCTGACCTGCAGCGTTATGGACGAGAAACAGCTTTTGGCCGAAGGAATGGGCGGTATATTGGCAGTCGGCTCGGGTTCGGTAAATAAGCCGAGGTTCATAGTCCTCAGGTACAAAGGCGGCGGCGCGGGCGCAGTGACTGTTGGGCTTGTGGGCAAAGCGATAACTTTTGATTCCGGAGGCATAAGCATAAAACCGGCGGCAAAGATGGAGGAGATGAAGCTGGATAAATCCGGAGGGATTGCCGTGCTCGGCACAATGAAAGCTGTTGCGGAGCTGGGAGTTGCCGTGAACGTTTACGGTATAATTCCTTCGGCTGAGAATCTTCCAAGCGGCAGCAGCTATCGACCCGGTGACATCATTACAACCTTTGGCGGCAAAACCGTTGAGGTGCAGAATACCGACGCCGAAGGCAGGATGATACTTTGTGACGGCTTGAGTTACGCGGTGAAGCAGAAATGCGATATAATAATCGATATCGCCACGTTGACCGGGGCGTGCAAGGTCGCGCTCGGGCAATACATGGCCGGGCTGATGGGCAATGACGATGGTCTTATTAAACAGTTGCAGAACGCGGCGAAGCAGAGCGGTGAAGAAGTATGGCCCCTGCCCAGTGGCGATGACTACGCCAAGGAGATGAAGAGCAATATCGCGGATTTGAAGAATATCGGTAACAAATGGGGTGGTGCCTGCACGGCGGCGGCGTTTCTGCGGCAATTCGTGGATGATAAGAAGTGGGCACACCTTGATATAGCAGGCGTTGAGATGTTCGAAAAGGCGACGGAATTCACGTCGGAAGGCTCCAGCGGGTTCGGAGTTCGTCTGCTGACAAGCTACCTTCTGAACATGGCCGGCAGCAAATGATGACAGATTTTTACATAAGGTTCGGGCAATGGATGATAGAGTGAATACGAAAGTGGATACCGAAAGAATTGAAAAAGCGGTTAAGGAAATAATCCTCGCCGTCGGTGAAGATCCCGAGCGAGAAGGTCTGCGGCGGACACCGGAGCGTGTGGCGAAGATGTATGTTGAAGTTCTGAGCGGAATGTGTGCCCAGCCGACCCAGCATCTCGATAGGGTCTTCGCGGAAAAATACGATGAGATAGTGCTGCTGCGTGACATACCATTTTTTAGTATTTGTGAACATCATCTGATGCCGTTCATCGGCTCTGCTCACGTTGCGTATCTTCCGGCAGGCAAGGTACTTGGGGTGAGCAAGCTTGCGCGGATTGTGGATAATTTTGCGCACCGTCTTCAGGTTCAGGAGCGTCTTACCGACCAGATATCCGAGTTTATTATGTCTGGTCTGAACCCGCGCGGTGTTGCGGTTGTCCTGGAGGCCTCGCATAGCTGCATGACGATTCGAGGTATTAAAAAACCCGGCTCGGTGATGGTGACATCGAGCCTTCGGGGGATTTTCAGAAGAGATCCGAGAAGCCGAAGCGAAATTATGACCCTTATGCACAAATAAGGGGGTTATACGGCAGCCGACATTCCAAAACGTTAAAGCGAGAGGTTTTGTTTATGCATAGGTTGGCCAGGGCGATAAGGTTTTCGGTAAATCCTTTTTTGGCGGATGCATCAGTTGGTTTCAATTCATACGCGTCAAAACCGCCGGGCGAAGGGTTGTCGGTCTTCTTCGAGTTGTCCGTCGTGCTTGCCGGTGAGGTTGAACCGAGCAGCGGTTTTATCGTTAATGTTCAGGAAATAGATAGGGAGGTTCGGCAACGCGTTGTGCCTGTGTTTAGCGAGCGTTTGAAGAGGGAATTCAGCAACGCCAGGCATATCGGGATTTCGGGTATCTGCGAGTTTTTGGAATCAGCTTGTGGGCAGTTGGCTCATAGGTTCGGGCAGTCGAAGTTGCATGAATTGAGCCTGGCTCTGAATCCTTTCAGGAAGGTTACTTTGAAGTGTGAGGATAGTTGGATGAGTTATTTCATTGAGAAGTTCGAATTTGCGGCGATGCACAAATTGTGGAACGAGGGGTTCTCGGCTGAGCGTAATTTCGAGGTTTTCGGAAAGTGCGCCAATCCGGCAGGACACGGGCATAACTACATTCTTGAGGTAGCTGTGGAGCTTCCGAAGGACAGGGATTCATTCGGGATCGGCGAGTTCGAGCGGGTGGTGGATGAGGAGTTTGTGAGCTTAGTGGACCATAAAAACCTAAATGTCGATATTGAGGAATTTGCCCGTAAGAATCCGACGGTTGAGAATCTTGCGAGTTTTGCGTGGGAGAAGTTGTTTGGGAGATTTGGGCAGGGGCGGCTTTACTGCGTAACGGTTTGGGAGACGGATAAGACGTACTGCCAATACTACGGCTGATAGCGTGGGCGCAATTCGAAGCCAATCTTGCAGTGGAAATCCGCGAATGATGTGATAGGATTATGATAGAGTGAGATTAAAACGCCCCAAAACCGCCCTTTTGACAAACACAGCCCCTTATTGGTCGTGTCTAACTACCCCAGTGTTGCCAAAAAGCACCGCCGATACTGAATCATTGTTCAGTGCACGAAAAACCAGCCAACCCCCTAAATCGTACTTAGTTCTCCTTGTCCTCGAGCAGTTTACGCAGGTAAGTATTCTCACGCCGCGTTGCTTCAAGGTCAAACAACTGGTACTTTATGCATATCCGCAGATAATCCAAAGATTCCTGAAGAGAGTCAACGCTCTTCTTAAGCTTATTATGGCTCAAATGAGCCTCCTTTGCAAGCATCGTCAACCTTCTGTTCTGAGGATCGGCAACACCTCCGAACTCGTTCACCAACTCGTTCAGTTTTTGCTCAAGGTTTGTTTCATCCATCTCATTGTTCCTTTACGATCAGGTACGACTCACCAGTTCACCCTTCAACTCCTCCAACGCCGGGCTCTCTTTTCTATTTGAGCAAAACTCATGCCCAAACTGCCCCATAATCATCATCCAACCAACTTTATTATAATACCCCCAAATAAAGCCTGATTTCCATACGTCCGATATCGTTCATAACATCTGTTCGGAACGAACCAATCGAACACGTTATAATGATTGCAACAATCCGTTGGGAAAAAACAACGCCCCATCATCCCTGCAAGGGGTTGGCCGAAGCAGAACCCCCCAAAACAAACAGACCTGTCGGCCAACATTGCTCATTATAAACATTCACCCGATTTCATTCAACCCTGCAATCCGGCAACCTCATCAAAACCACTCATTGACCCCCATAAAACCACTTTCCAATCAAAAAATTTTCCGGGCAAAAACAAACATCAAAACCTCTGCTTCGTATGTCTGTCGATAAAGAATCTTCACCTCACCCGCCCGGCAAGCGGTATATTCCTTACAATAGTCACAGTCCAACGCTTGGTGTTAAAACTGCGCAGTTTGCAACTGATTATGTGATACATGCGTTTGCCTGTGGGTGGTATTGGATTATACTTTATATGTGGGGTTCTATTCTGCGTTGACAAAGGCAAAGTAATCAACCCTGTAATAAAGTAACAAAGCAAATTCTCCGGAGCACCACAGTGACAATTCTAAAGCTATCCGACAGCGTACTTCTTGTAGTACCGACTCAAGAACCGGACGCCTGCAATGACATTGTCGCTATCAACGCAATGATGCTGAAGCAATGTGACACCGACATCATTGTCGACTTCTCACAGGTTGAACTGCTGACATCTTCGGCTGTGAGCAACCTGCTTCTGTTACGTAATCAGGTTAATGCGAGCGGACGGAAATTGATTCTCATTAATGTTGCTTTTGCCACGAAGTGCATTCTCACCACGCTTGGTATTCATGAAGCCTTCCACATCGTCGCCAATAAAACCGATGCCCTTGAGGCCCTGGTCGGTACTGCCAACTGACCACGCCGCCCTGCAGTCCACGTTGCATTAATACCCCTATCGCCAATCACCGGCCATGCCGTTTTTCAGTGTAATGTTTTCAATACACATCTGCCGCGGTGTAACTCCTTACCGCCCTGGTCTGTAGTGTTTCTTTCGGGCTAAACTTCTGACCAATCTGCTGCCTGCGGGCAGGGGTCTCAGCGGTGAAAAAAGGAGAGAACGGGAAAAATTTTTGTGGCTTTTTACGCGTTTTTTGAGGCGAGAGGGGCAATTATGAAGGTTTTTTTGAGAAACTACGAAAAGTTTCGTTTTTTTGCTTGCACCTACGAAGAAATTCGTATATCTTGGAAACTGCTTTGAAATCATGCTAATCGAAAGGAGGCATGTATGAGCAAAGAAATGAGACCGCAGCCAACGGGCAGAGAGTTGGAGATTCTGAGTATTCTTTGGGATAGAGGCCCCAGTACGGTTCGCCAGGTCAATGAGCAAATGAACAAGGCCAGGGTGACAGGGTACACGACTACTCTTAAACTTATGCAAATCATGGCGGGCAAGGGCCTGCTTAGAAGAGACGGCTCATGTCACAGGCACGTATACGAGTCGGCTGTCTCGCAGGAAAAGGCACAGAAGCGGCTGGTCGGTGATATGATCGAGAAGGTCTTCGCAGGCTCAGCCGAGAAACTTGTGATGCGTGCGCTCTCGGCAAAAAAGGTTTCAGCAAAGGAGCTTTCAAGAATAAGAAAGATGCTTGATAAGTTCGAAGGGAGATAATCATGTTGGATAATATTCTGTCATTCGGGGTTGTTGAGACAATCGGCTGGGTGCTGCTGCATTTTATCTGGCAGGGTGCGGCTATCGCCGTATTGTTAGCGGCAGCACTGAGACTTCTGCGCAAAGCTTCGGCAAATATGCGCTATTTGGCAGCGTGTTCTGCTATGGTTCTGTTCGTTCTCTCAGCGGTGGTAACGATGCATCTGGTTAAGCCCACTCAACCGGATTTGCCGATGCGCATTGACAGCGCGGAATCTGCGGGCCGACCAATTGCCCTAACGCCAGCCGTCGAAAAAACGCCGGAGTCAACAAGTACAATAAATCCGAAGCTTACCGAGACCGCGACAGTGCCGCCGGGCATTTCCTGGAAAGCCCGGGCGACAGCTTCACTTGAACGGCTGCTGCCGCATATCGTTTTAGTTTGGATTCTCGGGGTGCTGCTGCTTTCGGTATGGCACCTGGGAGGCTGGGCACAACTGCGCCGGCTGCGGCGAAGGATGGTTAAACCTGTTGGCTCTGCCGTGCAGGCCGGCGCCAGGAGATTGGCGGAACTTATCGGGGTGCGGCGAGCGGTTGAACTGATGGAATCAGCGCTGGTGCAGGTGCCGACGGTTGTCGGCTGGGTCAGGCCGGTGATACTGCTGCCGGCGAGTGTGCTGACAGGTCTCAGCAGTGAACAATTAGAGGCTGTCCTGGCGCACGAACTGGCACATATCAAGCGCTACGATTACCTGGTGAATATGTTTCAGGCGGTGATTGAGATACTTGG
>Ga0210003_1002047_pt1 | contig 17285 bp, 13 predicted proteins | sample LantaG_FD_182804 | JGI IMG/M metagenome (GOLD analysis project Ga0210003, IMG submission 182804) | Deep subsurface microbial communities from Baltic Sea to uncover new lineages of life (NeLLi) - Landsort_02402 metaG (SPAdes) (version 2) | ecosystem: Environmental > Aquatic > Marine > Oceanic >...
AGCCTTTGGCGCTCACGGCCCGCGGTGATGGTGGCGTGGAGGCGGCGCCCGGCAGCGGGCCGGCGACGGGAACGGTCGTGGGCCCGGGCCTCGTGCTGGCGACCGCGTTTGCGATTCCAGACGACGTTGCCGACGCGGTGATCGTGCTCCCCGACGGCGGCCGGCGGGCCGCCCGCGTCAAGGCCCGCGACCGCTCCCGCGGCCTCGTGCTCCTGGCCGTCGAGCGGCTGCCCGACACGCCACCGCTCGAGCCGGTTCCGCGGGCCGACCTGCGGCCAGGGCAGTGGGCGATCGCGGTGGGCCGCGGCTGGTCGGCCACAGCGCCGAGCGTAGCGGTGGGCATCGTTTCAGCGACCAATCGCGCCTGGGGCCGGGGAGTGCAGACCGACGCCGCGGTCTCGCCCATGAACTACGGTGGCCCGCTCATCGACATCGCCGGGCGGGTGATCGGCATCCTCGCTCCGCTGCCGGCCGACACCGCCGGCATGACCGAAGGCACCGAGCTCTACGACGCCGGCATCGGCTTCGCCGTTCCGCTCGAGGACATCCTCGCCGTGCTCCCGCGTTTGGCCGCGGGCGACTCGCTCGACGCGGGGATCATCGGCATCGCGTACCGCTCGCAGGACGTGATCAACGGACAGCCCGTGATCGCGTCGGTCCGCCAGGGATCCCCCGCTGCCCGGGCCGGTCTGCTACACGGCGACCGGATTGTCGCCATCGACGGCCGGCCGGTCAGGAGGATCGCCGACGCGCGGCACGCCATCGCGCCCAAGTATGCCGCAGACACGGTGGTGGTGACCGTGGAACGGTCCGGCGGTGATGCGAACAAGCCGGAGCGTGTCGAACTGCGGGCGGAACTCGTGGCCAGGCTGCCCCCCTGGCGACGGGCGGTGATCGGCTGCGTGGTGGCGACCGACGACGAGGAGGACGAGCGGCGAGAGGTGCGGGTGGACTGGGTGCTGCCCGACGGGCCGGCTGCGCAGGCCGGCCTGCTGGCCGGAGACGTCATCGAATCGATCGCCGGCGGTGATGCCGCCGCGACACCGCTCGACGGCCGCGGGTCGCTGGCCGGTGTGCTGGCGGGGATCGAGCCTGGCGACAGAGTGAAGCTGTCGGTCCGCCGCGACGGGGCGGTCACAACGATCGCGATCGTCACCGATGAGATTCCAGAACAGGTTCCCGCCGAAGGGCCACTTGCCGGGCCACTTGCCGAGCCGCTTGCCGGCCCCTTGGCAGACCCGCTTGCCGGCCCGCCTGAAGAGGTCGAGGTTGTGCGGCTCGCCGCGGCAGAAGTGGCTGATCCGCCGCTGGCCGTGATTCCGCGGGGCAAGGGCCCCGTCGGTCTGCTCGTCTGGCTCGGTGGCCCGCACGGGAAGGTGGCCGACGCAGAGGCAACGGTCTGGAAGGCGGCGGCGGTTCGCCACGGCGTGGCCGTGATCCTGCCGGGCTCCGCCGATCCCGCCGCCTGGAGTCGCGACGACCTTCCCGGGGTGACGCGGGCGATCGCCACACTGCATGCCCGGCGGCCGGTTGATGCGGCCCGGATCGGTATCGCAGGCTCAGACGGCGGCGGGGCCTTTGCCTGGATCGTGGCCAAGCGGCTCGGATCGGCCGCCGGTGGCGTGGCGCTCGTGGGCGGGTCGCTGCCCCGCACCGCTCAGATCGAGCCCTCCGAGCCGGGCGGCAGCCCGTGGGTGCTTCTCGGGCCGGGTGCCGACGACCTTACCCGCGAGCGGGTGGCCACCGACCGGGAGCGGCTCGCGAAGGCCGGCTATGCGGCCGGCCTCCTGCCAGATGGCAACGCAGTGGGCCCGCCGGCGGAAACGCTCTGCCGCTGGGTGTCGCTGCTCGGGCTCCTGTGAGGCGGCCGGGGGGCGTGGCATGAACATCCCGGTGCCACGGGTTGTCTACGCTGACGAGGCGATCCTGGTCGTCGACAAGCCATCGGGCCTGCCGAGCGTGCCGGCTCGAACACCGCTCGATCCGCCCGCCGTGGCCCGACTGCTAGCCGCCGAGTTCGGCCCGCTCGAGGCCGTGCATCGGCTCGACCGCGACACCTCAGGGCTGCTCGTGTTCGCACGCGGGCCGGAGCCGCGGGCGCTCCTCGGACGGGCGTTCGAACGGTCGCTCGTTGAGAAGCGATACCTCGCGATCGTCGCCGGCCGGCCGCCGGCCGCCCACGGGGAAGTGCACCTGCCGCTGGCAGGCGACCGCGACCGGCCTCCCAGACAGCGGGTAGACCATGTCTTCGGCCGTCGGGCTGCGACCGCCTGGCGAATCCTCGCAACGCGATGCGATCCTGCGGGCACAGCCGCAAGCCTGCTCGAAATCCGGCCTCTCACGGGCCGCTCCCACCAGATTCGCGTTCACCTGCTGTGGCTCGGCTGCCCGATCATCGGCGACCGGCTCTACAGCCCGGGAGCTGTCAATCAGGGAACGCTCGGACTGCATGCCGCCGGCCTGGCGTTTGACCATCCTCTGACCGGACGGCGACTCGAACTCACCGCGGCCCCGCCGCAGGCTGCCCCCTGGGACATGTTCACGACCGAACTCACCGCTGCGTCGGCGTGAGGGCCGTACGGCCCGCCTTCTGCCAGAACCGCGAGAACCGGCCGAGGTCAGTGACCCGCGAGCGGTCGCAGAAGGCGGGCCATACCGCAACGTGAACAGGCACCGCCTCGGCGATCGTCAGAGCCGCGCGGCGAACGAGCGGGCAGGGGGTGTCGGCCACCGCGATTGCGTCGCAGCCGAGCGCCAGGGCTCGGGCGGGGAGGATCGTTCGCGGATCGCCGACTTGGATCTCAACCTCCGGCAGGTCGGCGAGACACTCCCAGAGAAACACGAGCCGCTTGAGGGCTGGCTGCTCGGCGGCGAGCCAGGCGGGGTCGACAACAAATACGGTCGGGCTGGTGGGATGGGCGGCTGCGGCTGGGCTGGTCGCCGCGGCGGAGTCGAGCGTGAGCCAGACGAGCGGCCGCTGCGGCGCCGGCCCGGCCTCACCAGGGCGCCAGGCTGCCGCCGGCCGGATCCGGGGCGTGGGGCCGGGCCGCGGCCCGGAGCCGGATGCGAACAGCCGCGCTGCGAGATCCTCGTAGGAGCCCTCCACGTCGCACACGCCAAACACCGGGCAGCGGCGGCAGTGGCTGCCCGCGGTGAAGGTCTCGAGGTTGTCGCGATTGAAGATGTAGGGCTTGGCCGAAAAGGTGCCGGCCACCCACTGCCAGGAGAGGTGGTTGCTCGCCGGGTCGCCGTCGACGAGGTGGGATAGGAACCAGTCGGCTCCGGCCCGCCAGTGAACGCCGCGAACATGGACGAGCCAGGATGCCAGCCACATTCGCTCGTGGTTGTGGAGCCAGCCGGTGGTGTGCAGCCGATGGACAAAGGCATCGATGCAGGCCATGCCGGTGGTGGCGGCAAGGACGTCGGGGGGCATGCGGTCGCTCTGCGGGATTCGTGTCGCTGCAGCCGGCGGCTCGAGATCAGCGTTGATGCCGTCGGCGACCGCCGCGTGCACCTGCCGCCAGTAGTCTCGCCAGCCGAGCTCAGAGACAAACTTCTCAGCGGCCTGCGGATCGGGAGCCAGCTCAAGGGCTCGATCGCGGACCTCGGCAAGCGAGAGGACGCCGTGGCGGATCCAGGGCGAGAGCCGCGACACGGCGCCGTCCACGTGATTGCGGGTCCGGGCGTAGGCGACCGGTTCGAGCTGCGAGAGCCGCTCGAGCGCGGCCGCCCGGCCACCGTGAATAGGGAGCACCGTTGCGGCCGCGGGCTCACCCGGCTGACGGGCGGCGGCGGGAAAGGCGGCGACGAGCGCTCTGACGAGTTCCTCCCGCGGCAGCCCGACGGGCGGGGCAGAACTCACGGTGTCATCTGGAAACATGGGTAACCCTTGTCGACCGCGGCTCGACGACCGCAGGCTCTAGTAGCCTCGTCCACACGGGGCTCTGATGCCAGCCCTTTGCATCCTTCCCGTGCACCACCCTGCACCTTAAACGGGCGGTGGGGCTCGCTCGAGCAGGCAGTGCGGATGGTACGCACCTCCGCAGACCCAAAGAATCCGACCTAGTCCGATCGGAAACGCGATACCCGCCAACTGGGCGCAGCCTAGCCTCTCACGGCATGAGATTTGCTCCGCAACGGGTGTTGGATAGCGGTCGGCGAGAACGCGTCGTCGTCGGGCCCGGTGCAGGACGGGCGTCGGCGGCGTTCTGAGTTGGCACCACCCAACCATCATCACGAATCAGCAGTGTCCAGAAGGATGCCCCACCGGTTTGGGTGGGCGCTCCGCCTAGCTTGCCCAGGCCGGGGCATCCTTCGTGTGCATGGCAGCAGGGGCATCGGCGGCTCCCGGTGGCTCCACCTGAGCAATGCCCGCGACCCAGACCAAACAATCGTGTGGTCGCGGTCATCGCCCAGCGGTACTCTTATAGTCCGCAATCCTGGGGATTTCTCCCGCTGATTGCCCTCCAAGGCGGCCTTGTGAAACTCATCATCGCAATCATCCAGCCCAGCAGACTCGAGAGTGTCAAAGAGGCGCTCTCCGAGGTGGAGGTGTTTCGCCTCACCGTCCTCGACGTCCAGGGCTTCGGTCGGCAGCGGGGCCACGCCGAGACCTACCGCGGCCACGAGATCGCGGTCAACCTCCTGCGGAAGGTGCAACTCCAGATCGCCGTCAACGACGACTTCGTGGAGCCGACGATCGCGGCGATCGTGAAGGGGGGCCGCACAGGAGAGCGGGGCGAGATCGGTGACGGCAAGATCTTCGTGCTGCCGATGGACGAGTGTGTCAGGATCCGTACGGGCGAGCGGGGGGGCGAGGCGATTTAGCCGGCTGCTCGCCGGGCCATCCATGCCCGCTCATGCCAGCCCACGCCTCGGGCACCACTCCCGTTCAGCCCGCGATCAGAGCCGCTGCGGATGGAGCCGCGGCTGCCCGCCGAGAGCCAGCCGGTTGACCGCCGCCAGGAAGGCCTTGGCCGCCGCCTCGAGTGAGTCGGTCGACACGCCCCGGCCCCGCTGCACCTGCCCTTCGTGCTCGAGCTCAACCGTCACCTCCCCCTGTGCGTCCTTGCCCACCGTCACCGCCTGCACCCGGTAGTCGCGGCACACCGTCGTCACCCCGGTCAGCTTCTCGATCGCCAGAAAGATCGCATCCACGGGGCCGTCTCCGGCCGTGATCGTCACGTGCTTCGGTTCGCCGGCGTGTGTCACCCGGAGGGTCACCGTCGGCGGTCCGCCCGCCTCGCAGGAGAGCGAATAGCCCTCATACGAATACTGCTCCGGCAGGGCGGCGAACCGCTGCTCGCAGAGGGCGGCGATGTCGCCGTCGTAGATCTCCTTCTTGCGGTCGGCGAGCAGCTTGAACTGGTCGAACACAGTCCTGAGCTGCTCGGCGTCGAGTTCGTAGCCGAGGGCCTTGGCCCGGTCGGCGAGCGCCGCCCGGCCACTGTGCTTGCCGAGCACGAGGTCGGTCTTCTCGAGGCCCACGTCTTCCGGCCGCATGATCTCGTAGGTGCTCCGCTCCTTGAGCATCCCGTCCTGATGGATGCCCGCCTCGTGGGCGAAGGCGTTCCGCCCCACAATCGCCTTGTTCCGTGGCACCTGGATGCCGGTGATTGTGGCCACGAGCCGGCTGGTCGGCACGAGCTTGCGGGTCTCGATCCGCGTCGTACAGCCGAAGTGGTCGGCCCGCGTCCGCAGCGCCATCACGATCTCCTCGAGCGCACAGTTGCCTGCCCGCTCGCCGATCCCGTTGATCGTGCACTCGACCTGGCCGGCTCCCGCCTCCACCGCCGCCAGGCTGTTGGCCACCGCCAGGCCGAGGTCGTCGTGGCAGTGGACGCTGATCACGGCCTTGTCGATGTTCGGCACACGATCACGGAGGCTCGCGATCACATGCCGCATCTGGCAGGGGGTCGCGTAGCCGACGGTGTCGGGGATGTTGACGGTGGTCGCGCCGGCCGCGATCGTCGCCTCGACCACGCGGCAGAGAAAATCGATCTCGGTGCGGGCGGCATCCTCCGGGGAGAACTCGACGTCGTCGCAGAGGTTGCGGGCCCGCGTCACACCGGCCACGGCCCGAGCCACGATCTCGTCTTCCGTCATCCGGAGTTTGAACTCGCGGTGGATCGCACTCGTCGCCAGGAAGACATGGATCCGGCCGTGCCGGGCGGGGCGAAGGGCTTCGGCCGCGCGGTCGATGTCATCGTCGTTGCACCGCGCAAGCCCGCAGACGGCGGCCTCGGTGATCGCCGCGGCGATGTCGCGGACGCTCTGGAAATCACCCGGAGAAGCGATCGGGAAGCCCGCCTCGATCACGTCTACGCCGAGCTTCTCGAGCGCCTGCGCCACCTCCAGCTTCTCGGTGCGATTCATGCTCGCGCCGGGCGACTGCTCGCCGTCGCGGAGCGTGGTGTCGAAGATGCGGATGGGGCGAAGCGAAGACATGGCAGATCCAGGGGCGAGGGACCGGCCGCGGCGGCCGCGGGGCGGAAAGCTCCTATCGTACCGGCGGCCGGCGTCGGCGGCACCCCGGCCGTTCGCTGGCAGCCGTGCGGTACACTCTTCTTTCCAACGCCAACGTCTGCCCCGACCCGGAAGCCCTGCATGACGCTCCGCGAGTTTCAATCGCTGATTCGCGAGATGTACCACGACAAGGACGCGGCCCGCGGGGTCGAGGGCACCTTCATGTGGCTCACCGAGGAGATCGGCGAGCTGGCCACCGCCCTCCGCAGTGGCTCGCCCGACGAGCAGGCTCTCGAGTTTGCCGATGTGCTGGCGTGGCTGGCCACGATCGCCAACGTCGTCGATATCGACCTCGAAGACGCCGTCCGGCGGAAGTATGGCGGCGGCTGCCCGGGCTGCGGCCAGCTGGCCTGCACCTGCCCCGACGCTGAAAAGCCATGATCATCGCCGTGAAACGCAGGGGCAGCCGCGGCCGGACGCTCACGGTTGCCTTGCCGGCTGCCCCGTCGATCGTCGTGGTTATGTTGGCCGTGTTTGCCCCAGCACACGGGCCCTCGACCCGGGGCGAGTCGCCCTCGGCCGCCGAGGTGTCGCTGGGCATCGGCGGCACGCATCGCACTGGCTCGTGGACGCCGCTGGTGGTGCGGCTGCCCGCGGCCGCCGCCGGCGACTCGGTGCGGGCCTGGGTCGAGGACGCAGACGGCCAGCTCGTCGGCTCGCCGCCGGCACCGCTGCGTGCCGCCGGCCCCGGCAACTCGACCGCCGTCACCTGCGTGCGACCCGGTCGGCCGACGGTCCGTGTCATGGTCGAGCGGATCAGCAGGGCAGGGGAGGGAAGTGGGCCAGGAGTGATTTCCGACGCGGTGGCGGCGATCGCTTCGCCAGCGGGTACGACGGCCGCTTCCACGACGCCACTTCTGCTCGTCCACGGCAACGTGCCGGCCGCCGCCGCGGCGGCGCGGCTCGTGGCGGGGGAAGAAACAACGATCACAGTCGTTGCGTTCGCTGCCCCACCGGCAACAGTGTCTTTGACGCCGCGAGACTTCGACGCCTTCGACGCAGCCATCATCTGCGGCCAGGCAGTTGCCGATCTTGACACCGACACGCGTGCCGCGATCGACGGCTGGATTCGTCGCGGTGGGCGGCTCGTGCTCGCCGCCGGAGTGTCGGCTGTCGGACTGGCGGCGGCGGGCGGCCCCGTGGCCGACTGGCTGCCAGGCGCCGGGCCGCGGCTGGTGCCCTTGCGGCGGGTCGGCGCACTCGAAGCCTTCGCCCGTTCCGGCGGGCTCACCCCCCGCTTGCCGCCAACGGGAATCAGTGCGCCGCGGTTCGAAGCGGCCGGCAGCATCACAGGAGTGGTCAACGTCTTCGAAGGGGCCTCAGCCGCCGACACGCCGCTGGTCATCCGCCGGGCTCATGGACTCGGCATGATCACGTGGATCGGTCTCGACATCGACCAGCCGTGGTGTGCCGACTGGCCTGGCTGCGACCGGCTGGTGGCCGCACTGCTCGGCGGTCGCAGCGATGCCGAGCAGCCGGCAACGCCCACCGACACCCGCCAGCAGACGCCCGACCTGGCCGGCCAGTTGCGCATGGCGATGGACACGTTCGCCGCCAGTCCCGGCCAGCCAGCGAGCCTGCCGGTGCCGTTTGAGGTCATTGCGGGTCTGGGGCTGCTCTATTGTCTCTTGCTCTATCCGGTCGACTGGTGGCTTGTCCGCCGCTCGGGCCGGCCCTCGATCTCGTGGATCACACTGCCGCTGGTGGCCGGTGGCTTCGCCGCTTTGGCCTGGGGCATGGGGGCCGTCTGGGGCCGCGACGCGCCGGCCCGGCTGCGGTTGGCCGAAGTGATCGATTTCGATGCAGCTGGTGGCCTGGTGCGGGGCTCGGCCTGGGCCGCCGTTCGGAGTCCGGCCAACGCCCTCGTCGATCTGGCGGTGGCGGCCGACGACCGGTGGGCGACCGGGCGGTGCGATGCTGCGGTGAGCTGGTTTGCCGATGCCGGCACCGGGTTTGGTGGTGTCGACGCGGCCGCTACCCATCCCCCTCTCGCCGCCGCCGATTATGCCTACGGCCCCTCGCTCGCCGCGTTGGTCAAAGCACCAGTTTCCGCGGCCTCGAGCCGGTTGTTTGAGGCCTCCTGGGTCGGCCAAGCCCGGGAGCCGGTGGCCGAAACAACGCTCACCCGCGACGGACGGGGACTGCTCGCCGGCACGATCACCTCCCGGCTGCCCATGCCGCTCGAGCGGTGCTGGCTCGTCCATGGCGGCTGGCTCTACGATGTGGGCCGCATGGAACCGGGCGACACCTACGACACCGAGGCGGGCCGCGGGCCGCGGTCGCTTGCCGCCGCCCTCACCCGGCGGACGGCCGTCAAGGATCGCGACCGCGCCGAACGCTGGGACGCCGCCACCACCGACGTGGGCAGGATCCTCGAGGTGGCCGGACTCCACGCCGCAGCAGGCGGCTCGGGATACACAGGCCTCGAGCCCGGGCGGCTCGGCCGGCTCGACCTCTCACCGCTCGTGGCGGTTGATCGCGGTCTGCTCGTTGGCACTGCCGCCGCCGGCACGCGGCTCACCGCCTGGCGGGTGCGGCTCTCCGGGGAGGGAACAACGGCCGAGCTTCCCGCGGAGTCGGCGGCGCCGAGCCTCGTGCGGTTGGTCGTTCGCGTGCGGCCTGCGGCGGTGGCTGAGCCGGGCCCCGCGGCGGCTACCAAACCGGAGCCGACGCGATGATTGAGACCATCGACCTGACGAAAAAATATGGTGACTTTGTCGCCCTCGACAGCCTCGACCTCAAGCTCGAGCGGGGCGACCTGTTCGGCTTCATCGGCCCCAACGGCGCCGGCAAGACAACCACCATCCGGATCCTCGCGACGCTCCTAGCCCCCACCTGGGGCGAGGCCTATGTGTGTGGCTATTCCGTGCACACGCACCCCCGTGAGATCCGCCGGGCGATCGGCTACATGCCCGACATCTTCGGCGTGTACGACGACATGCGGGTGGGTGAGTATCTCGAGTTCTTCGCGGCGGCCTACCGGATCGACGGCCCGGCCCGGCGGCAGGTGGCGGAGCGGTCGCTCGACCTAGTCGACCTGGGAAGCAAGCGGGACGAGTTGGTCACGAGCCTCTCGCGGGGCATGACGCAGCGGCTCGGCCTGGCCCGCGTGCTCCTCCACGACCCGGAGGTGCTCCTGCTCGACGAGCCGGCCAGCGGGCTCGACCCCCGGGCCCGGATCGAGATGCGGAACCTCCTCAAGCGGCTCCAGGGCATGGGCAAGACGATCCTCGTCTCGAGCCACATCCTTCCGGAACTGGCCGATATCTGTAACCGCGTCGGGATCATTGAATACGGCCGGCTCCTGGCCTGCGGCGGCGTCCAGGAACTGCTGGCGAGGGTGCGGGGCCGGCCGGCGGTCCGCATCCGGGTGACGGGCTCGGCCGAGGCGGCCGCCGATGCGCTCGCTGGCTGCCCCGAGGCGGCCGAGGTAGCGATCCGGGACGGAGAGATCGTGGTCACGCTCGGCGACGGTGTCACTGACCATGCCCCCCTGGCCGCCCGTCTGGTGGCCGCCGGCCACGGCCTCGTGGGAATGCGGGAGGAGGAAGTCAATCTCGAGACCGCTTTCCTCGAGCTCACCCGCGGGTCACTCGCCAAGCCAGCCGAGGATTCGACCACCGGGCCCTCAAAGCTGTAGTGGGGCACGCACGGGCAGCGTCTCCCCCTGACCCTCTCCCACATAAAAGCCCCGGGCGCGAGCCCGGGGACTGCGGGAATGAAAGCCGCCCCGCTTGCTACTCCGCTTCACCCCGCTTGAGCCTGGCTGTCTTCAATTGGTGCGCCACGTCACAGTCCCCCAGCTCGCGCTGGGGGCTTCTATGCCGCACACGCCATGCCGAACATGGTGGCAATCCTGCCTCTCGCTCGCTTGCGAGGCCGGCTCGATTGCACGGGCAACCCCGACCCCTGACCCTCTCACACATAAAAGCCCCGGGCGCGAGCCCGGGGACTGCGGGAATGAAAGCCTCCCCGCTTGCCATGCTATCTATGCCGCCCCAAATAGACGACAGCGATTGAGCCTGGCTGTCTTCAATTGGTGCGCTACGTCACAGTCCCCCAGCTCGCGCTGGGGGCTTCTATGCCGCACACGCCATGCCGAACATGGTGGCAATCCTGCCTCTCGCTCGCTTGCGAGGCCGGCGAGATACCACGGGCAACCCCGACCCCTGACCCTCTCCCACATAAAAGCCCCGGGCGCGAGCCCGGGGACTGCGGGAATGAAAGCCACCCCGCTTGCTACTCCGTCTCACCCCGCCTGAGCCTGGCTGTGACCAACCGGTACTGAACGTCACAGTCCCCCAGCTCGCGCTGGGGGCTTCTATGCCGCACACGCTGCGCCGAACATGGTGGCAATCCTGCCTCTCGCTCGCTTGCGAGGCCGGCGAGATTGGCACGGGCAACCCCTCCCCTGACCCTCTGCCACATAAAAGCCCCAGGGCGCGAGCCCGGGGACTGCGGGAATGAAAGCCACCCCGCTTGCCACACCGTCTATGCCGTCCTGCCCATCGGTGTGCTACGGATGCACTCCTTGGTCGCCGCCGCGTAAACTCCTGAATTGCTCATTCGTCTCCAGTCATCTCAGCCCAGCGAGAGGCCATCTCATGCGTTTTTCGTGTTCCGCCGCGGCAGTTCGCACCACCGGCTTCGCGGCCCTGCTAATGGCGGCGGGCACGGGCCGGACCGATCCGCCGACCGCCGCCCCCTTGCCGCTGCCGCCGGGGCCAGCGCCGCTCGAGAAGCAAATGTTCGACACGCCCGGCCGAGAACTCGGCTACGCGCTGGGCTACCGAATCGGCCAGCGGATCATCGCCGACCACAAGGCGATGGGCACGCCGCTCGATGCGGCGGCGCTGGGCCGCGGCCTGGCCGACGCAGTCCGCGAGGTTCCCCCGCAGCTCGACGATGCTGGTTTTCGCCGGGTGCTCACGGCATTCGAAAAGCGGATGGAGGAGAGGGACCAGGAACTGGCCGCGCGGATGGCGGTCGCGGCGAAGGAGAACCTCGCCCGGGGGCTTGAGTTTCTTGCCGCCAACGCCAAGCGGCCCGGGGTCACTGTCCTGCCCAGCGGCCTGCACTATGAGGTCATCAAGGAAGCTGCTGGCCTCCGGCCCGGCCTCGACGACGTTGTGAAGGCCCGCTACCGGGGCACCCGGATCGACGGCACCGAGTTCGACGGTACCGAGCCGGAAGGGGAGCCGGCCGCGTTCCCCATGCGGGGCGTTGTGCCGGGCTGGCAGGAGGCGCTCCAGAAGATGGCCGTTGGCTCGAAGTGGCGGATCTGGCTGCCCCCCGAACTCGCCTACGGCGAGGCGGGATCCCCACCGGCGATCGAACCGAACGAGGTTCTCACATTCGAAATTGAGCTTGTCGCCATCGACCGGGACGGCAACTGAATCGGGAAAACCAGCGTCTTTTGGCCCATTCGCCCCGATCTGGATGGCGGCCAACAGCCCTGGGCAGGGCCAGCCCGCAAAGTCTTCCTATTCCCCGCCGTTGCCTTGAACCTCCAAATCGGCAAACTATCCTTCAGCCAGTGAGCGGCTCGGCCCCCGGAAATGTTCCGGGGTAGAAGACGAGCATCGCGGATCAAGGAACTTTTTCGGGAGTATTTTCGACATGGTGACCACGCGTCGCTGGTTGAGGGTTGCGGGTGTTGTCACGTTCGCCGCGGTTACCGCGGCGGCTTGCGACGTCCAGGCAGGGTGGAATCATCGCCACGGTGGCTACGGCTCGTCGGGCGGTTCGAGCGGTGGAAGCTCTGGAGGCAGCTCTGGTGGCAGCTCTGGAGGTTCGTCGGGTGGTTCGTCGGGTGGGTCATCCGGCGGCAGCTACAGCTCATATGGTGGCGGTTCGTCCGGCGGCTCTTACGGCAGCTCCGGTTCCTACGGCTCGCAAGGCAGCTGGGGATCTCGTCACGCGACCCGGCATGCCATGCGTGCGGCTCGGCGTGCGAGCCACGGCTCGTCCGGCGGCAGCTCGGGCGGCTCGGCCGGTGGCAGTTCCGGCGGCTCGGCCGGTGGCAGCTACGGCGGCAGTTCGGGCGGCAGTTCGGGTGGCTCGGCCGGTGGCAGCTACGGCGGCTACGCCACGAGCGGCTACTCGACCGACTACTCGGCCGCGATGCCGATCGAGTCGTATCGCGTGATCAACGAGGTACCCTCGTCGGTCGACGGCGAGGTGATCGGTGTGCCGCCGGCGATCCCGGCCACGCCAGCCCTCGACGACTCGACGGGAATCGTCCCGGCTGACGGCGGCCTGATTGTCATCGACGTTCCGGCCGACGCCGAGATCTTCGTCAATGGCACGAAGACCTCGTCGCAGGGTGCCCGCCGGCGGTTCCTCTCCCGCGGCCTCGACGCCGGCAAGGCGTATGAGTTCGTCGTGCGGATGGCCGTCGAGCGAAACGGCAAGACCGAAGAGACCACGAAGGTCGTGACCCTTACGGCCGGCGAGCGGTCGAGCCTGTCGTTCGCGGTTGAGGCGGCCCCGGCCGTCGCCACCACGAGCCTCACGCTCACCGTGCCGACCGATGCCAAGGTCTGGCTGGCTGGCAACCCGACGGCTTCGGCCGGCGAGGTGCGTCACTTCGAGACCGCGACCCTGGCCGCCGGCCAGGTCTGGCGGGGCTACGAGATCAAGGTCACCACGGTCGTCGACGGCCGCGAGGAGACGGTCTCCAAGGTGATCGACCTGGCCGCCGGTGACCAGGTGGAGCTCACGCTCGACCCCGCCGCGGCCCCGGCCGCGGCCACTGCCTCGCTGCGGTAAGGCCGGTTGAGGCCAGGATATCCAGGTGCAGTCAATGCCCCCCGTGCGGCCCACCGGCCGCACGGGGGGTTTTTTTCTCACTGCCACAAACGCCTGATGACTCGACGGAAAACGCGACCTAGGCTTTTGCGATTCCCCGAGGTGCTCCCTTGCCCCCCAGCTTGATCCCCAGCCGTGCACATCCCGCCCCGGCTCCCGCCAAACGCTCGCCCCTGCCACGGGCGATTCGGCTGCCGCTGTCGCTGGCGATCCTGATCTACTTTGCCGCGGTGATCATCGCGCCGCTCTCGGGGCCACCGCCGGCGAGCGAACTCTCGCAGGTGATCCTCCAGCCGTTCCGACCGCTGCTCGGCGCTGTCTACCTCGGCCACGGCTACCGGTTCTTCGCCCCCAATCCCGGACCCGGGCACGCAATCCGCTGGACGATCACCCTGCCCGACGGCACAACGCGGGCAGGCACGATCCCCGACGCGGCCGCCGACCAGCCCCGGCTCCTCTACCACCGGCGGTTCATGGTGGCCGAAAAGATCGCGGCCCTCGTGCCGCCGCCGTTCGCCCCGGCCGAGATCCGTCAGGAAGCTCGCCGCGACTGGCTGCCATTGGTGAAGGGGGTGGCCGCCAACCTCTTGCGGACCGAAGGGGGCACGCGGGTCAGGCTCGATTTGGTCGAACATTATCTGCCCGGCCCCGAGGAGGTGGTGGCGGGCACGGCAGGCGAGGATCTCGTCACGCCGCTGGGAACCTACGCGGTGTCGGAGGGCCTGGCCCTGCCGGCCGGCAGCCCGAGAGCGGAGCGTACCAAGCCATTCGCGGCGGAGGCGACCCTGCGATGAGCATCTCGAGCGATCAGTCGACCGCGGCGGGGCAGGGGGCCGAGCAAAGCTGGGCCGGTGAGTGGGCCGCCGCCTGGAACGCCTTCTGGTTCACGCCGGCCGACCCGCTGCCGCTGGCCGTGGTGCGGATCTGCACCGGTCTGTTGCTCTCGTGGTCGTGCCTGGTTTGGCTGCTCGATCCCGATGCCTTTTTCGGGCCGCAGGGCTGGCTCGTGCCGCACGAGGTCTGGCGGATGAACGACCAGCCGTGGCAGTGGAGCTGGTATTTCGCCGCGTCCGGACCCAACGCCATCCGAGTGCTCGCGGGCATCGCATTGGCCGCCGCCATCCTCCTCACGGTTGGCCTGGCAACGCCAGGAGCGGCAGTCGTGTCGCTGCTGGCACTCGTGAGCGCGGCCAACCGCGCCCCCTTAAACACCTTCGGGCTCGACGACACGCTGGGATTGCTCCTCGTGGGCCTGGCGGTGGGGCCAAGCGGGGCGCGGCTGTCGCTCGACGAACGATTTTTCGGTAGGGGCCAGGGGTCGGGGCAGGGGAGGGGAGAGCCGTCGGTGCTGGCCAACATCGCGCTGCGGCTCATTCAGGTGCACCTCTGCGTGGTCTACTTCTTCTCGGGCGGCGGCAAGCTCTTCGGGGCCAGCTGGTGGGAGGGCACGGCCCTCTGGGGCGCGGCCGCCAACGTCCAATACCGAACGCTCGACCTCACCTGGCTCGCCCGCCATCCGCTGGTGGTCAACGCCCTCACGCTCGTGACCCTGTTCTGGGAGGTGGCCTACGCCCCCCTCATCTGGCCGCGGCTCACCCGTCGGGTGTTTCTCGCGACCGCCGTGGCGGTCCACTTGGGAATCGGCCTGGCGATGGGCATGATGGAGTTTGGCCTGGCGATGATCACCGCCAACCTGGCGTTTGTGCCGGCGGCCGCCTGGCGGCGCTGGCTGCCGCTTCCCCCCGTGTCTCGTCCCCCCGTATCCCTTCCCTCTTCGAACCGAACGGACCTCGCATGATCGACACCCTGGCAGTGGTCGGCGCCACCGGCGCCGTGGGCCGCATCATCATCGAACTGCTGCTCGAGCGGCAGTTCCCCGCTCGCCGGCTCAAATTGCTCGCCTCTGCCCGTTCGGCAGGGCGAACAATTGAAGTGGCCGGCACCACCTTCGCCGTGGAAGAACTCGTGCCCGATTCCTTCGCGGGGGTCGAGATCGCCATCGGCAGCACGCCCGATGAAGTCGCGGCAGAGTTCGTTCCCTGGGCGGTGGAGCGGGGCACCGTTGTGGTCGACGAGAGCGGCTTCTACCGGATGCAGCCGGATGTGCCGCTGGTGATTCCGGAGGTCAACGCGGCCGCCCTGGCCGGCCACCGCGGCATCATCGCGAGCCCCAACTGCTCGACGACCCAGATGGTGATGGTCATGAAGCCGCTCCACGACGCCGCCCGCGTGCGCCGGGTCGTAGTGAGCACCTACCAGGCCGTCAGCGGCGCGGGGCTAGCCGCCGCGCAGGAACTACGGGACGGCGCGTTGGCCTGGCTCGGTGGCGATCCGGAGCCCCGGGTGATCTTCCCGCATCCGATCGCCGCCAACCTCATCCCGCAGATCGGCTCTCCGCGTGAGGGCGGCAGCACGAGCGAGGAACTCAAGATGGTGTTCGAGACCCGCAAGATCCTCGGCGATCATTCAATCGGCGTCTGCGCCACCTGCGTCCGTGTGCCGGTGGCCAACGGCCACAGCGAGTCGCTCCTCATCGAGACCGAGCGGAAGCTCTCAGCCGCCGAGGCCCGCCGGCTGCTCGCGGCGTTCCCCGGCATCGTGGTGGTGGACAACCTCGCCGCCAAGGAATACCCCATGCCGCGGAGTTCGAGCGGCCACGACGGGGTGTTCGTGGGGCGGATTCGTGAAGACGACTCGTGTCCGTCCGGCATCGCCCTGTGGTGCGTGTCCGACAACCTCCGCAAGGGGGCGGCCACCAACGCCGTGCAGATCGCCGAACGGCTCGCCGCCGACCCGACGCTCCTGGCCGGAGCGGGCAGGGCAGGGGGTGCGGCCGCGGTGCGGGGATGAGCGGAGACGTCCGCACGATTCGTCTGCGGCTCGCCTACGACGGCACCGGCTACTCCGGCTGGCAGATCCAGCCGGGCCTGGCGACGGTGCAGGGGATGCTCGCCGAAGCGATCCGCCGGGTGTCGGGTGAGGAGGTGGTGCCGCGGGGCTCCAGCCGCACCGACGCGGGCGTGCATGCCCTCGACCAGGTGGTGGCGTTCACCACGGCCAGCCCGCTCGAGCCCGAGGTCTGGGTGCGGGCGATCAACGCCTATCTGCCGGCCGACATCACCGTGACCGCCGGCGACCTGGCCCCCCCGAGCTTCGATCCGGTCGGGGCCGCCATCCGCAAGCGGTATCGCTACCGGATCTACGACGCGGCTGCGAAGCCCGTGCTCTGCCGGCAGTTCGTGTGGCGATGGCGGGGCCGGCTCGATGTGGCCGCGATGGAGGCCGCCGCCCCCGCCCTCGTGGGACAGCACGATTTCACGAGCTTCGAGTCGACCCTCTCGCCCCGGCGGTCGAAGGTCCGCACGATCTACTCCCTCACGGTGCGGCGGCCGATCCTGCCCGATGGCGTATCCGATGGCCTGCCCGGGAACCCGACCGCGACCGAGGTCTGGATCGAGGTCGAGGGCAACGGTTTTTTGTACAACATGGTCCGGATCATCGCCGGGTCGCTGGTGATGGTGGGTGCCGGCAAGCGAAGCCCGGGGTGGCTCGGCGAGGCACTCGCGGCCAAAAGCCGCCCGGCCGCCGGCCCCACGGCACCACCGCAGGGGCTCGTCCTCGTCTCGATCTCCCTCGCACCCGACCCTCTTCAAGCTCCCAGCCCGCCATGCCCAAGCTCCCCGAACGACTCGGCTCCCTGACACTCGTCCAGCAACTCGGCCTCGGCAAACACTGCCAGGTGTGGGAGGCCACGACAAAGGCCGGCGACCGCGTGGCGGTGAAGGTGATCGTGCCGGAGATGGCCAGCGACGCCGGCCAGCGGAAACTGCTCGAGCACGAGCTCAAGGTGGCCACGTCGCTTGCGCACCCGACGGTGATCCGCATCGATCGGCTGTCGGAGGAGGGGGGGCTGCCGCACCTCGTGATGGAACTCTTTCCGCATCCGAACC
>Ga0210003_1002048_pt1 | contig 17273 bp, 25 predicted proteins | sample LantaG_FD_182804 | JGI IMG/M metagenome (GOLD analysis project Ga0210003, IMG submission 182804) | Deep subsurface microbial communities from Baltic Sea to uncover new lineages of life (NeLLi) - Landsort_02402 metaG (SPAdes) (version 2) | ecosystem: Environmental > Aquatic > Marine > Oceanic >...
TTCTCAGCATTGTACTTTTCGAGAGAGTTCCTATGACACAAGTACTTATGAAAAATGTCTTGCAAAACGAAATTATTCAATTTCATAACCAATTGTTATTATTCGACTTATAATGGGACAGTAGTGGGGTAATTTATGTTATTACCCCCCTAAGCTCACACTCCTACCCCATTTTTTCACTCAAAAACCAACTATCGACAACTACAAAACTACCAAAAACCAACCAACAGGGGACTGCAAGGTGAGTAGTCATCACCGCTAGATTACCGCAGAAGGGGGGGGGTAGGATGAAGGGGAAAGGGGGTTCTGGTGGTCCATACCCAAAGGCACTGTAATCGCTGAAAATGCTATAACGTCCGCAATAACGATGAGGAGTGCCCCCATTTTCTTATGATATCTCAACTGCATTTGTCTCTGATGACTATCAGCATGTCATTTTTGCACTGTCACAGCCATTTTCAGCTTTCTGTTCTCTTAATACTTGAAGCATGCTCATAATTCTTGAACCTAACGTATCTCCATCGAATGGCTTTACAATATAATCATTGGCACCATTGGTGAGTGCCATCGACACGTCCTTCATCATGTTCTTGGCTGTCAGCATGAATACTATGATATCCTTCGTCCTTTCATCACGTCTGAGTTCAGAGAGTACCTCCATCCCATCCATTTTAGGCATAACCCAATCTAAGAGAATCACATCGGGTTGTTGTCTGAGGGCTATCTCCAGACCTTGAGAACCGTCAGCAGCAGAATACACATCAAACCCTTCGAACCTTAGGGTACGTCTCAGCAAGTCCCTGATATCTGCTTCATCTTCAATTACCAGTACTGAAATTTTCTTATCCATTGTCATATTCCTTTTTTAACGTTTGTGATTTATGCTTTTACCACAGAAGCAAATAAAAGCTCCTCTATTGCAGGCAGCAATATTTCCATGTCATATGGCTTAGCAAGCATCTTTACGCTGCCAAAAACATGCCCCTTTTCGACTTCATCATTTTTCGAAAATAATGCACTCAAGAGTATAATAGGGATATCCTTAGTCTTGGGATTGGTTCTGAGTTTTAGAGCGACTTCTTCACCTAACATATCGCCCAGTATACGATCAAGTACAATAAGATCGGGCGTTGTTGAGTTTAGCACAGTTAAGGCATTGCTACCATTATACGCCGTAACAACATCATACCCTTCGGCAGTTAATCCTTTATTGAGCACGGACAATACATCCATGTCATCGTCAACAATCAGTATTTGTTTCTTATCCATGTGTAAATCCCCATTACTATTTGAGTGATATTCGCTTTTCTAACAGAACGTTTTCTATCACATTTATTAATTTCAAAATATCATATGGTTTGTCAAACCACACATGATCAGCCACCATATGAAAATCTTCACTTTTCTTTCTTACCGGGAACATGCCTGTCAGGAATATAACGGGAATATCTTTTGTTTCAGGCATACCTTTTAGTATTATGGCAACTTCTCCACCGTCCATATCCGGCATTAATACATCGAGTATTATAAGATCAGGCTGTTCTGATTGTGCTAAATGTATGGCCTTATGCCCGTTGGATGTGGCAATAACCGAATACCCTTCTGCGGTTAATCCCTTTTCAAGAACCAACAGCACATCTATTTCATCGTCAACAATCAGTATTTTCCTTCTGTCCATCTAAAATAATCCTTTCAAGTCCTAAGGCTGACCATGTATCTGGACAAATCATAATCTCCAAATTACTATGGTACGTAACGAGTTCGTCACCACATTAGTCCCTTTCTTTGCTTCTTCGCTCTCTAATTGGTAAGACAAAATGAAAGGTCGTACCCTTAGCATGCTGGGATTCCACACAAATCTTACCCCTGTGCTGTTCGATGATTGCTTTAGAAATAGCAAGCCCAAGACCTGAACCACCTGTTTTTCTGTCTCCACCCCGATCTAATTGTTCGAATTCATTAAATACTCTTGGTAAATCCTCTTTCCTGATTCCACAGCCGGTATCAGAAACGGAAACCTGAATTACATTTTCCTTTTTGCGTACAGCAAGTGTAATGCTCCCTCTTTCCGTGAACTTCATGGCATTGCTAACCATGTTTGTTAATACCTGTGTAATCTTGTCGCTATCAAATTTGACTTTTGGCAAGTTGTCTTCCAGTTTCAGTGCAAAATCCAGTCCTTTACACTTTATGGCAGGGGCCATGGTATCATAAACGTGTGTGACAATTTCGGTTATATCATTTTCAAGGATATTATAATCCACCCTGCCTGCCTCAAGCTTTTGAAAGTCCAGAACATTGTTAATCAACCTAGCAAGCCTGTCTACATTTCTCTTGGCAATACCCAACAACTCTTTTTGTTCGTTATTAAGAGTCCCCATCTTTTCCTGAGCCACCAGCCGTATACTTTCTTTTAAGGCGGTAAGCGGCGTTCGCAATTCATGAGAAACTGTGGATACGAATTGTGACTTTGTTTCCATCACCTCTCTCATTTTCTCTTCTGTCTTTTTACGCTCTGTAATTTCTTTCTTCAAAAGTTCGTTTGCCTTCGAAAGTTTTATAGTTCGTTCCCCAACCAACATTTCGAGTGTATCGTTCCTTCCTTTCAAGGCCAGTTGCATTTGATTGCGTTCGATGGCATATCGAATCGTTCTAACCAGCACGTCATCCGATACCTGCCCCTTGACCAGGTAATCCATCGCACCTAATTTTATCGCTGAAGCACCTGTTTGTTCATCATCCAATCCCGTCAACACCACTATAGGAATGTCTGAATCAATTTCCTTTATCTTCTGAACTGTTTCAAGACCCCGACTGTCAGGAAGCATCAGATCCAGCAATACAACACCATATCGCTTAGTGTTGAGCAACCTAATAGCATCCGATACACACCCTGCCCAATCAGTGAGAAATTCGGTAGATGGGAAATTCTTCGTCAGGACTCGTTCAACTACGAGCCTGTCAATCTTATCATCTTCGACCAACAAGACAGTTATCACATGCTTATCAGAGACGGTTTTTGTTTTCTCGGCTATCTCAGTTTCCATCAGGCAACTCGTGAAAAGTCCACTTCCATTTATTCTTGAGCACTTGTTTTGCCCCCATAACCATCATCGCATCCACGGAATCATCATCAATAAGCAAAGTTGGTGTATGGTTTTGCATCTGCAAACCCCATTTTATTACCTTGGCTATCGGCCATTAAGTTATCTCCGAAACAAGGTACTTGCCCAATGTGTCAAATTGCTTTCGGTACTTGTTATGAAAAGGCAACAATCTGTGATATGTCCTTACCTTAACTGTATCTTTTATTTCTCTAACTTGGATGGTTTTAGGAAGTCTTTTCTTAATCGTGTGGAGAGCACCAATAAACAATATCCCTTTTTCATCAGGCCCAAGTGTTTTGTCTATTCTTTTGGCAATGAAAGAATCTCTTTTATTCAGGAGCGTAGCTTTTACCAGCTTATATTTTATAAATGCTATTATCTTCCATGTAAGCAACTTGGCCTGTGTTATAGCAAGTAATCTATCATATTCTTGCTTAACGAGCTTAAAGTCTTCTGTCTTCATTAGAACGGCCCCTCTTTCAAGAAGCTTTAAAATTAGTTGGTAGTTTTTACTACCAGCCTTGGCTGTGTCCGCAGCTATTTGCTTTCCTACCTCATCATCAGCGACCATTCCATCCTGATATATTTTCATTCCCATGACGTCTATGGAATCAAAATAATCTGATATAGCATCCCAGAAACCCTCGACAGTTTTTCTATGCTTTGTCCAGGTTTCTTCTCCTATATCTCTAATGCCTCTTTTTGAGATATCTTTTGCCATTGAGCCAAGGTCGGCACTTGTATGGATAACAGGGACATAAATCAGGGTTCTCATGAATAGTTCCTCTTACACTTTGGCTTCTGCGTGTTCCAATCTCTTTTTTAACTCCTCATTGCGTTCTAATTTCTTTTTTAGTTCTCTGTTTTCCTGTTCAATATCCGATTTCTTCGCCGTTGTGGACAAGTACGAATCCTGCTGCCACCAGTTTATGCCCATCTCCATGGCTTTATCTACAGAGGCAACCAAAAGTCTTATTTTAATATTGAGAAGGTCGATATCAGCAATCTGAATTTTGATATCACCTGCAATAACAATCCCTTTATCCAATACCCTCTCAAGGATATCAGCAAGGTTGGTCGCCTCGGTGGCATGCATCATTTTTTGTTCAGCCATTGGCCTGCTCCCTTATAATCACGCTAATTTTTTAGCCTTTATAAGCAACTCTGCCGTCTTTTTACGCACATTTGCAATAAAACGGCAATTACTGCAATCTGTATTTCCTTGGTTGTAATCCGGACAGGAGAGAAGCACATCCGCTTCTTCCTGTAGCTTTTCAGCAAATTCTGCTTTTTCCAGGACGCCCCCGGCATTGTTAATCTCAGCCGTGATGTCTTTGATTATCAGTTCTTGCTTTTGAAACGTTGAACAACTTATTCCGGCATCTTCTTTAGACATTGTTTCTCCTACATCAAATCCCCTAAAGGCCCTAAATTCAGATTTAACTCTTCATCCTTAAGCCCAAATATTCCTTTCAACTCGTCCATCTTGTTTTCCAGTTTCATTAAAGTCTCACCTACATTTTCTATTTCCTCATCAGAAAGTGAGCCTGCCTCTACTCTTCTCATAGCCTGTTTTTCCAACAGTTTTCTTATCAGCTCTATGAGTGTGAGCACAAGCTTAGCCAAGCCTTTTTCTACCGTGTTAGGATTGGCGTCTATTTTTTTAGGCAGGCAATCCTGTGCTTTTTGTATCTCTTCGATAAATTCTTCAGGTGACTCGGTTTCGACTATTGCGTTTGCTATCATATACTGTTAGCTCCTACCAACATTTGATCCTGGGTTACTTTGTCAAGGAGGTCAGTTTGCTGCGAATCCATAAGAAGGCCGGGCTGTTTCGACAAAATGACAAAGTTATACGCAGGCCAGGGGCCGCTGAACAAGTATTTAAGCTCTGGATGCCCGCCTTTTATGTGCTCAAAAGCTTCTCTGAAATCATCTTGCTTATCTTTTTCAACTAAATAAACTGCATCTAACAGCAAATTTTCAGTCTTAAGTGTTGCGAGTGTCTTTTCGGCAGAAAACTTGCTGAAAAACATGTCCATAACTTTAATAACTCTGTCGGCTTTTGCTTCGAAGGCTTTGTCTATTTTGTATTTATCAAACGTTTCCGTCATAAACTTCCTGCCCCGCGAGCTATTTAATTCCGGGGTATTCTCTTTGCCTTTTTTGAGCCCCTTGACGATATTTTCTTTTATCTTGTCTGCCGGCCAGATAACCTTAATACCAAATTCTAGCTTATTATGGAGTCTGGCCAGATTATTTGTAAAATCCTTATAATAGCTCTGTATCATAGAAAGCTGGCTATCTGTGCCATCAATAATAGTCCCAAACCTCGCCGGCAAAACGGTAAAATTGGCCATAAGTTTTTCTACAACTGCCTCATGTTTTAAAACAGCACCTTCGGTTACATCTTGAATCGGCTGACTAATTTGACTTACAACTGCCCCTATATCGCAGAAAGGGATGTTATAAACGTCAGAGCCTTCCAATCCGTAAATTGACTCCTTTGTCTGATCACTGGAATCTATTATGCCATATAAATATAGTTTCATTGCTATTTTGCCTCCTGCATTGGGCCAATAAATGGCGAACCTCTTAATTTTCCCATGGTTTCCACCGAACTGAGCAAAACCTTCAGCCCCAAATATATAAGGTCAACATCGGCTACCGAAATAACCACATCGCCGGATATAATAACACCCTTATCCAGGACTCTGTCCAGAATTTCCAAGAGGGTCACATCTTTGGACTTTGTTATGGCGTCATGCATTTTGAACCCCTTGTTTTGAAAGACCGCAGAAATTATATGGCGGCCATGGGCCGGTACAATCAATATAAAGTCCTGTGCTTTCGTAGTGCATTTTCAGCGTTTCAACCATGTTTTGAAAATCATCCACTTCATCCTTGTCCAGCAGGAAGGCCGCATTTAAGACCATCTCATCTTCCCTCTCGGTTACTTCCCTTGGTAAAAGTTTCTTTATGCGGGCCTCGAAACTCAACTCTTTTAATAGCTCAAAGCTTTTCTGGCCACATTCGTTAATTCTTTCATTTAATGTTTTTTCTATAAGCTCATCTTTTTTCTTCTTAAGAAAATAGCTCTTGCCTACCGAAGATGATTTAATTTCGTCCTCAATTTTCAGGATTTCTGAGTCATTGTTTCCAAGAGTGGCTTTTAGTTTCTCCGGGTTGCAATAAATCTTAAGACCCCATTCCTGTTTGTATGCTAATTTTCTTAAAATTGGCTTAAACTCCCGGCTGTATTGTTCAAGCATCGCCTTCAGGCTGGCATCTGTGTTAAAGAGTGTTCCAAACTTAAAGGGTATCACATCCGTATCAGCCATGACCAACTCTATTATTCTTTCATGCATGCGTGCCTTTGCCTTAACCCACTCGAAATCAGCCATATTTCGTTTTAGCCCTTCCTGGCCAAATTCTTCTTGTTCAACTTTGCCGGCTACCGCGTAAAGACCATTATTGCAAACAGAATAGAGGTTGTCCGCCAAAGCTTCTGTTTCCTTTAGTTCTGGCTCACTATCGGCAACACAATACAAGTAAACAAGCTGCTGCGTTGTCATCTATATAACCCTTGATAAGTTAGCTTGTTGCTATTGTGTGGCCTTGACGTTCGTAGGATTCAACTTCCAAACTATCAGTTAACTTTACTACATAGATATTTCTATCCTGTACCTTGGTGGGAAGTCCGAGGGACTTCATAAATGAACTCAGTTCATAGACTTCACCTTCTGCCTCCCATTTACCATCGATTTTTGCCACTCCAATCACACGTACCTCGTTTACGCCAAGGGCCTTTTTCAGAAATTCTGCAGCCACATTTTTGGCTTCTTCGATTCCGACCATTTCTATATCTCCTGTAACAGCCATATTTTAAGTCTCCATTTCTTTTGCTTTCGTAATAGCATCCAGACAATCTAAAAGTTCATTTTCCTTTTGGTCATATTCAGTCCGGCTTATCTCATCCAGTTCAAACTGCAATTGCAATCGCATAAGTTCTTCTTTGATACGCCCTTTATCAGACAACTCCTTTTGTGCCATATCACCGAGTTTCTGGCCCATCCATATCACACCCTTCAATGGCGCAAGTAATATGCTGTCGATTAAAAACATTTTTAGTAGTCCTCGGTATTAATGCTGATATTTACAAAGTTAAACGGAGGCAGTGGCCCTACATACTTGAATGTCACCTTCTCGCTGTATTTGTCATCGAGTTGCTGAACTTGTTGATCGAAGTCTGCCTCTTTTTGACCTTCCACAAAAAAGGCTGCATTAACAATCATCATTTCACCATAAGTATCGTTTGTCTTGACTTCGACTGCCAAGGGCGAGAGGGCGTTTATAATATCGTCCTTGACAATCTGTCTTTCCCTCTGCAAAGCCTCCTCCACCATTCTTCCTATCTCCATACGTTGGTAATGAGACTTTTCAGGAGCAAGTGTTGAAATTTGTTCTTTTAGTGCCTTTATAGCTTCAGATTTGTCCAGGATGTCCTTATAAATACTTCCTTCTTTAAAGATGGCCTTTATACCAAGCTCGATTTTGTCGGCAATACGGCCTAACAAATCTTTAAATCTATCATGCTCTTTTTTCAGTATTCTCTTTACTTTTTCTTCATCCTCTGCAACTGTGGCAAATCTCACCGGCAGGGCTGCATGTTCGGCCATTACCATCTCAATGGCTTTCTCATGGGCAAGCGAATTATCTCGCGAGACTCTGTATTTTCCGAGGGGAGCGTCACTGACCAACGCAGCTATACCATTAAAACAAATTGTATGTAGTTCGTCGCCACGTCCCCCAATACCCAACGGACCAAAAGACTGTGGTTGATCTGAGTCTATTATACAATATATATATTTGCCTTCTTTAGTGGCTGTATCCATCTCTATTTTTCCCATTCCTCTGGATAAATGACAATATTGACAAAATTAAATACCGGCAAAGGACCTGCGTACATAAACTTTATTCTGTCTTTATACTCGTCGCTTAAGTCGTCCATAATGTTGTCAAATTCTTTCTCTCTTCCCTTATCCACTAAAAAGGCGGCATTCATAAACATTTCATCGCCGATAGTCTTATTGAGCTTATGGTCAAAAGCTGTTCTCCTTAATGCATCCACCGCTCTTTCAGCCTCCTGCTTTTTCTTCTTTTGCAAAGCCTGTTCGACCATCTTGCCGACTTCTATTTTCATCTGGGCGTTATGCCCATTCGTATCACTTGCAATTCTTTCCTTCAAGCTCCTGATTTCTTTATCGTCTTCTACAATCTCATCAAAAATAGCATCCATATTTTTCCATATACCCTTGACGCCTAGTTCTATCTTGTGATCTATATCGGTTAAAGCACCCTTGAACTCCCTGTATCTTCTATCCAACAGATTTCTTATCTCATCAGCACTGGAGGCAATAGTGCCGAATCGCACCGGAAGAACGCTATCAAACTCATTCATAACCTCTTCGATTACCTTTTGATGGGATATCATATTTTCTCTGTTTGTGGGAATCCGTGTTAAAGGATAGCTGCTCACTACCATACTCAGGTCATCATAGCCAATAGTCAAAACCTCATCACCCCTTTGGCCAATGCCTATAGGGCCGAAATTCCGCTCTTGTTTCGTCCCAATAATGCAGTAAATATATTTTCCTTCTTTTTCCATATTAGGCCATTGTTGTAACCAGTAATGCGTTCTTTTCAAAAGCTTGTTCATTGAGGGAACAACCCTCATTGTGTTCAGATTGGTTGGAAGCTCGGTAGTAATCCAGAAGTATCCTGTAAGCCCTGGTCATCTCGTCAAATTTCTGTTCTATGTTCGGCATATTTGGGTTTTTATCAGGATGACAGGTCATAGCGGTTCTGCGATGGGCTTTTTTGATTTCAATAGCAGTTATAAAATCGTCCTTAAGCCCTAATTTTTTCTTTGCCCAGTCTATTTCCTCAAACTGTGGTTTTTTAACTTCGAGGGTATAGAAGCTGTATGGAGGAAGCGGGCCTACACATCTAAAGTTCAGTTTATCCTCAAATTTATCATTGATCTGGTCCAGTTTCTGCTCGAACTCCTTTTGGCTGTTCCGGCTTACAAGAAATGCTGTGTTAAGCACCATTTTGTCATCCATGAGATCATGTACCTTGAAATGTTGGGCTATTTCACCTAAGGCAGTCTGTATCTGGCCGGCAAGTATTTCTTTTTTCTTATCCAAATGTTTCTTAACCAACACACCGACCTTCATCTGATCATCTATGGTAACGCCACCTTCTTTGTTTAATAGCAACTGCTTAAGCTGCGTTATCTCATCTTCCTCAGAAACCTCCTGTAGAAAAGATTTAAGATCGTTTAGCGTTGCCACCACATCAATCTCTATGCTATTTTTTGCCTTTTCGAAAATGTCTTTAATGGTCCTGTATCCTTTGGATAAAATCATACTTACTTCTTCGTCACTACTGGCAAAAGTTCCCAGCCTCATAGGGATAATGGTATGTTTGACCATCACCTTTTCTATCAATTGCTGATGGCTGACAAGCAATCTGCCCAAGGTATCTTTGGGCATGTGGCTGTAATCAACTATTTCCGAGTCACTTACCACAGCGGCTATATCCTGAAAGCAAATAGTGAATGCACAAATAGAGGTTTTGCTGTTGTTTACAACTTCTGTGGGGCATCTGAAGGGATAAACATCTTCAAAAGCTACAATCTGGTCCAGATCAAAAAACTCTTCGGTGTCGGAGTTTATGACACCGTAAACATATTTGCCTGCTTTGCTCATAACAAACCCTTTCTTTCTTTGGGAAAGGTTTGCTGGTCCCTTCCCTAAGACCTAATGTCCATCCACTAAAAGCTGAGATTAACTGAGGTACTCAATTCGAACCATCTTCTTCGGAACAGCTTGTTTGCTCTTGGGTTCTATCCTCTGGTTTCTCTTCCTGCTGCGGTTGACATTGGTTTTTTCTCTCAGCTTTGCACTTAAACAGGTCCTTGACTTTTTCAATAATGCTTAGCATCTTGCCTTCCCTTTATTTCTTACTTGCCATTTTGATTTTTGAGCATTTTAAGTGCCTGGTCAAAATGCTGCTTCGAAACTTTCAGTTCCTCATCAGCACTTATTTTCTCCTTTGCTGAATTACGCTCGATATATTCTCTTACTGCAAACATGGAGGCCTTGCGACAGACGAACTCGATATCAGAACCCGTTCTGTCATCGGCTTCTTTAGCCAACTTGGTCAAATCAACATTTTGGGCAAGTGGCTTATTTTTTGTATGTATTGCAAAAATCTGTTCTCTGGTTTTTTCGTCCGGCACAGGCAGTTCAAAGGAAAGGTCGAATCTGCCGCTTCGCAGCATCGCAGGATCGACCAAATCCAACCTGTTAGTAGCAGCTAAAACCACGACGCCTTTGAGTTCTTCGATCCCGTCCATTTCCGTCAAAAATTGGCTTATTACTCTCTCGGTTACATGAGCGTCCGTAGAGCTTGACCCTCTTTTGGGGACTATGCTGTCTATTTCATCGAAAAAGAGTATCGTCGGTGCAGCATGTTTTGCCGTCCTGAATATCTCCCTTACTCCGCGCTCGGATTCTCCTACATACCGGCTGATAAGCTGTGGGCCTTTTATGGATATAAAATTGACACCGCTTTCATTGGCCACCGCCTTGGCCAAAAGTGTTTTGCCTGTCCCGGGTTTGCCGTAAAGGATAATACCCTTAGATGGATTAGTGCCGGCTTTTTTGAAGATGTCCGGATATTTAAGTGGCCATTCAACCGCCTCTTTGAGTTCCTGCTTGATATTGTCAAGGCCTCCCACATCAGACCACTTTACGTCCGGTACCTCAACGAATACCTCTCTGATGGCAGATGGTTCAATTTCCTTCAAGGCCTCTAAGAAATTATCCATAGTTACTTCTAATTTGAGCAGTGTTTCGTAAGGAATGTCCGACAATTCAAAATCGATTTTGGGCAGAATCTTTCGCAAAGCTGACATCGCAGCTTCTCTGGCCAACGCCTCCAAATCCGCACCAACAAAACCGTGGGTAATTGCGGCCAATTTTTCCACGTCAACCTCCTTAGCCAGAGGCATGCCTCTTGTATGAATCTCTAAAATCTCTAACCGCCCATTTTTATCAGGTATAGGAATAGAAAGCTCTCTATCAAAACGGCCTGGTCGTCTCAAGGCGGGGTCTATAGTATTGGGAATATTCGTCGCACCTATAACTATAACATGGCCTCGCGATTCCAAGCCGTCCAATAAAGACAGAAGCTGGGCGACAACACGCCTTTCAACCTGTTTTTCACCACCCATATCCTCTCTCTTGGGTGCTATTGCATCTATCTCATCGATAAAAATTATGGCAGGGGCATGTTTATGGGCATCTTCGAAGACACTCCGCAGCCGTGCTTCGGATTCACCGTAAAATTTACCCATAATTTCCGGACCGCTTATGCTGACAAAATATGCATCGGTTTCATTAGCTACTGCTCGGGCGGTTAATGTTTTACCCGTTCCAGGCGGGCCATACATAAAGACTCCTTTGGGTGCTTCGATACCAAGCCTGTTAAAAACTTCCGGGTATTTCAGAGGCAGCTCAATCATTTCTCTTATTCGCTGGACCTGAGTACCGAGTCCACCAATGTCTTCATAGGATATTTTGGCTCTTTCAACTTTGCCTTCTTTTGACTTTACCTTTATCAGGGTTGTGGAGCTGACCAATACCACACCATCCGGTATTGTGTTTTCGACTACAAAATCACAGGTCTTAGTGCCAAACAATCTCGCCCTTATCTTATCACCGCTCGTTAAGGGCAACCCTTCTATGAGAGAGCCGATGTATTTAGCATCTTTGTCCTTTTGAAGCACCCCTCCCTCCGTCAAGGGGGCGAGTATGACTTTCTTGGCAGGTCTGCTTTCGCCTCTTTCGACCGTTATCTTTTCATCAAGACCAACTTTGGCATTCTCTCTTGTAATGCCGTCTATCTGAACTATTTTTTTCCCCCTGTCCTCAGCATAGCAGGGCATCACCTTGGCAGCAGTCTTCCTTTTCCCTTCTATCTCTACTATCTGGCCTACGTCCAAGCCCAAATTCTTCATGTCTTCAGGGTCAATCCTGGCAATAGCCCTTCCAACATCCTTAGGCAAAGCCTCCTTTACTTTAAATTGCTTCATGCCACTTGCCTTTTCTTTCGTTTCTAATTGAACAGCTGATTCTTAAAATCCGCCAATGTCTTTAATCCTTTGATTTCGTGGGGACACGAGGGAATAATCGTCGTTTTTAAGCCATTAAATTTTTCTCTCATGAGGTTTATATACCTATCCTGTTCTTTTCTTTTTTCCCTACAAAACTCACATCCATCTGATTCCACAACGTTGTTTATCACCATCTGCCTAACCTTGATTCCATATTTACCCAAATTGCTTATTAATCTGGCAGTTTCCAAAACAGCCATATCCTCCGGAATCGTGACTGCTATAAACTCACACCTGTTTTGATCACGAAGCAAATCCTCTATTTTTTTCACAGTTTTCTTCATGGATAAGAGAAAATCATCACCTTTATCCGGTTCATACTTGCCGGCGAATCTCTCAACCATATATCTGTACTTCCATCTCATTTTTGCCATCACCTTAACCCAGTCATCCAATAGCTTAGGTGAACTCAGAAGCCTCAACGCATGGCCTGTAGGCGCAGTATCCACTACATATTTATCGAACTTTGCTTCATCTATCTGGTCAATTATTGCCTTAAAACCCATAACCTCATCCATACCCGGGATAGGCAAGGCCAAAACCGAATCAATATCTTCGGAATCCAGGTTGGTACCATTTTCAACAATTTTCTTTATCTCGTCTTCGTGTTCAGTTTTAAATTTCCAAAGAGCCTTATCTGCATTCACTTCAAGAGCACTTAAATTCTTGATTCCCTTTATTTCTCCTGGCTTGTCGCCAAGTTTTTGTCCCAAACTATCAGCAAGCGAATGAGCCGGGTCTGTAGAAAGAATCAGTGTCTTGAAACCCTTCGCCAAATAAAGAGCCGCAGCAGACGCACAGGTTGTCTTTCCCACACCGCCTTTTCCACCAAACATGATTAATTTCAGCGGAGTTTCTTTTAGGCCTTTTAATCCCATTTACTTTTTCACCTTAATCTCTAAGATGCCGTTTGCATAAGAAGAGGTCATCGTGTCTGTTTGCACCTTGGAAGGCAGTAAAATTTCCTTATGGTATTTCCTGTCTCCCGTTTGAGCTGAGATATCAAGAATATCTTCTTTCAAATCCAGCTTTATATCAGCTTCGTTAACGCCCGGCATTTCAGCATAGATTCGAATCTCCTGGTCTTCATCAAAGACATCCGTGATAGGCTCTCTTTCCTCCTCAACTTTAGGTCCTTCAGGAGTCTTTTTGACATTTCCGAATGACTCAACTACCGGTTTGCCTCCGACAGCTGTTTTTATGGAAACCCCAAACACTCCCTTCATTCCTTCTTTTAGGTTACTCAAATCGATCTCGCCTTCTTTATTGATTTCACCACCCGCATCTTTCAATTTGGCGGCCATGTCAATAATATCCCCAATACCTTTGAATATCCCGCCAAGGCCCAATTTACCTATGCCAAAATCAATATTTAGACTTTCATCGTCCTTATCTTTTTTCTTCTTGTCTTTAGTCATTTTGGCTTCCTTTTACATGTAATAATAATTTAAAGAATTAAGTAAGATTAGTGCATGTCTTTGACAGAACTCCTTTTCCTTTACACGTTAAACAGGGAAGGCCACTGTTGCATTCTTTGCCTGTTCCTTTGCATGCCGTGCAGTTCTGAATTTCTTCACTCTCTACCGTCACAACGCCATTGCCCTTACAAACACTACAACTAAGATCCCTATTCAAATTAGCTCTGCCCTCTCCATTACAATAAGCACAGATAACAGCAGGTGCTGCAACTCTTACGTTTCCATCACCCAAACAAACAGGACATCTTGTGTTTCCCTTAGAAGATACAAGTCCGGCACCTTTGCAAAAACCGCACTTGTAGACCGTCTTATTAAGGACTTCACCCTTTTGGCCTACTTTTTTGCTTCTCCAGTCAAAGCTTTTCCATTCCATTCTGAACTACCTTATGCATTCATTAATAATTTATAGCCATTGTCTTAAGCGGCTTCGTGGGCACACTTCTATGAGTTTTAATCTTCTGCTCCTCATGTGTTTCTTCTTGTAGTTTTTTTATTCGCAGGTAAGCACTATCTAATTGCCTTTTGGCCCTGCTTGTTCTCTTATTTAGCGCAAAGATTTCTTTTTCCAATCTATCCTTTTCTCTTTCAAGCACATACAATTCTAGATGGCTTGATCTTTGTACCTTCGGGATAGACCTCGCACCTATAGAATGGATGCTTTTTATGTTCCCAATACCCTGGGTTTGCATTATTCCCTTCATTTGATAGGTCTCCTTATCTTTCTATTTTGCCCCAACAAGGCATTCCATTTCTTCCTGACTTAGAATACTATTGCTTTCATCTGCTCTTAGGGGGATATTTATTTTCTTTTGTGTTCCAAGTTCTTTTGCCACCAGTTCACTAACTATTTCCTTAACCCTATCTTGATTTGTTTTTGAGCCAACTCGGCTAGTCTCCGATACCAGAATATCCTGGCACATTTGCATAAACACATTACAGGCCCTGGCAGGAGTTAAATTTTGTACCTTCAGGGTCTTTGCAATCATGATGCATCCTCGAACTGTCGGCGCAAATTCACATTTTCCCGATTCTCTCAAGCCCCTTACAATGTTTACTATTATCTGAGAGTCCTGTTTGGAAAGTTTAGACTTCGCTTGGGTAACAGCAACTTCGGTTTCATAGTCAAAGTAGTCCAAATCCATAGTTATCATCCTGTCTCTCAGAGCATCCTGACTTCTGTGAACGCCGGCGTATTCCTCGGGGTTGCTCGTAAAAATAGCCGTAAAATCAGGATCGACCTTTAAATACGGGTCCTCGCCGCCACGTCCGACCGGCAGATCCATCATTTTTTCCTGCAGGATAGAGAGAAGGATATTATTTGCCTCCGGCCGGGAGCGTGTAAACTCATCGTAGATCATGGTAAATCCATATTTACAGGCTACAGTCAGACGGTTATCTACCCAGCGCTTTACCATATCCTCTTCCGTCTTTAGAACCCTGGAAATAAAGCGGTCCACAACTTTTCTGATCCTATAGCCATGCTCGCCGCCAACCAGGTCAGAGGTAGTGAACTCTTCGTCTCCATGAATTATCACTACAGGCCTTTCAATCTTGCTTGCCAGATGCATTGCCAATGTCGTTTTGCCGGTACCCGAAGGGCCCCTGAAATGAACCGGAAAGCCCGCCTTAATGTAGGAAAGTGCTCTGTTGGTGACATCCTTTATGTACTTTGTTTCCACAAAGTCCGACATTGGAGCCGGATCCAACACTGTTGTCATTTCGTCAATCATTTTTGTAAAACCTCCTTGAATTGGTTTTCCTTAATATTTTTCTTAGTAATAAACCCCTTTCCTCTACAAAAACTGCATGGAAGGTTTTCGCTTGCTCTATGGCCTTTGCCGTTGCACTCAGAACATTGTTCCTTGTCCCCTTTATACGCAACACTGCCCTTGCCTTCACAGGCTGGACAACTGTTACGCGTATGAGGATGAACCCCTGTTCCTTTACAGAATGCGCACTCGGCCATGAGAGCCTCTATATGTATTTTACCTGTACCGGCACAAACCTGGCAGGTAGCAAGTTCAGACAACAAATTAAAAGGGTCCTTGCCACTACCTTTACAAAAAGCACATGTTATCCAGTGCATATTAACCATCCTTGATTTATCATTTCCTAAGCAGCTTAACTTTTCAGCGGCTTTTTTCTAAGAGCACCTTTTCTTTAATTCCTCAAGATACTTTGCCACGGTATCTTTGCCGCCTAATCCAAAGGCAATTGCCAAAGCAAGGCAAACACCGCCAAGGATAATATTGAAGGTGGCAGTTACCAAAAGCGACGCAATACCAAGCTGTTCCAGCGAAATAGTTACTGCGAAAACAATAATTGCCCACCGGCTTACACCAGCAAACATCTCCGGTTTGGGCAAATTGGCATTGCCGGCAGCCGTACGAACTATTCCTGACACAAAACTGGCCAGAAACATGGCAACCACCAGAACAAGCAAGGCTGCTATGACCTTCGGGACGTAAGCAAATAAGCTTGAAAGAACATCGGAAGCTTTAGGCAGCCCCAGAGCATCAACAGTCATCACAAGCACCATAATCACAATCAGCCAATAAACCAGGCGGCTTATCACCTCTCCGGCGGAAATTTGTAAATTACCCTTCTTTAGAATTTCTGATATGCCAGCCTTATCCGCCAGCGCATCAAAGCGGATTAACTTAAGCAACCAGTCAACCATTCGTTTGATTGCCTTGGCTACAATCCAGCCTACTATCAAAATTACCAAGACACCCAGCAAAATAGGAAGATAGGCCATTATCTTAGTCAACATTTGGCTAACCGGCTCAACAATAAGATTTTTCCATTCTGTTACAGCCAACATTTTTTACCTCCATGTAAAATTGTTAATATTAAACGCTTGTCTTTTTACTTCTCACAACGATAGTCCTATATCACGCGTTAATTCTCACTATCTTCTTAGACGCCAGCCCCAACTTCTTGCCTGTTGCTTTTGCTCTTCGAGCTTTTCTTTTTGCCTTGGGCCTTGCGTGTTGCCTGCTTGACGGTGCTTACCTTTTTTCCGGCATCAATCTTGGGCAGCATGAAGCCGGCTTTTCTTGACCTGGCCAGAACCGCAGACATGCTTTGCCATGCCTTCTTGGCCTGGGCCATATCAGAGCTATACTCCGTTAGGACCTTTTTGATTTCTTTTGCAATTCCTGCCGCGTAGTCAGCCAAATCTTTTCTGAGCTCTTTGCTCATATCAGCATGAGCCTTGTTGAATTCTTTGAGCTTGTTCGCAACATAAGTCTCAATTTCTTTTACTTCTTTAGCAAGCCTGTCTTTGAGTTCCTCTGACATCTCGCCACGAGCCTTCTCAAAATCACTTAGCATTGAGCCTACATCAGCAACCAGATTCGTAACAAAATCAGCTAAACTCTTCGCTTGTTCCTTGCTCATTTGCTTGTGATTCTTCTCAAATCCCTTGAGCATATCCCCAAC
>Ga0210003_1002051_pt1 | contig 17268 bp, 20 predicted proteins | sample LantaG_FD_182804 | JGI IMG/M metagenome (GOLD analysis project Ga0210003, IMG submission 182804) | Deep subsurface microbial communities from Baltic Sea to uncover new lineages of life (NeLLi) - Landsort_02402 metaG (SPAdes) (version 2) | ecosystem: Environmental > Aquatic > Marine > Oceanic >...
CCTTGGTTTTTTCATTTAAAGAAGAAAATTTATCTGCTGCTACATTCAAGGTTGAATTTATATTATAAACTTGATCATTTAATTTTTTTAATTGATTTGTAGAGTCAGATATTCCCTTTGGATCTAATATTTTTTTATTTGTATCTCGCCTTATCTTAGCAACTGATCTAGCTAATTTATCATATTTAGCAATGATATCTTCTATAGATTTTTGAGACTTAGTAGAAGATGTTTCTGTTTGATCGGCTAAACCTTCTATTTCTTTTTTTGCTTTTCTTATCTCTAAAGAAAAATTAGACTTTTTGGTTTCTATTTCTATGATCAATTTGCTTTTTTCTAAAGCCATTTTATTTACTCCCTTTGGTCCCACCAAAAGCACTTGATACTAATTTAGCTACCTTCGACAATCTTTGATTAAATTTCATTTCGTCATATAATGGTCCGAATTCCGATATAAGTTCAACCCAAATAGCTTCTTGATCATTCATGCTTCCATCGTCTGGCCAGTTACCTGTGATCAGTATAGCAATTAAGGTATTAAAGATCATTAATGTTTCTTGATCATCTCTTTGTATCTTAGCTGGACAAAATCCGAATTGCGAACCACCTGGATGTAGCTGAATAGGAAATGCCGCGCCATCTTCTTCTGTGAAGTCCCAGCGGTCTTCATGGCAACGCCTAGCCTTTGCTATTGTATATCGCCGTTTTTTGTTTTGGGGGTTTATAAGACATTTTGAACACTGAAAAGGCCGACCTTGTTTTTCAAGATCGGCTAAATCAGAAAATCTAAGCGTAAATAATGCTTCTATTTTTTTTTAAGAATATCGGGATCAGATTTAACAGTATTATAAAAACTAAAAATATCATCAACCAAACCGCATCGCTCTAATTCTTCCATACTTTCTTTAGAAACTAATGCATCTTTATCTTTTTTAAGTATGAACATCTCATCTAAGGGAGTCCCTTCGGGATTCACTATTTCAGCAAGGACAGTTTTAACAGTCTGAAAAGAAAAATTTCCTAATTTAAAACCAAATTCCTCTTTTTTACCATCGCCTCCAAGAGTTGAGTTTTTTAATGCCTGTGCTTTTTTATAAGGGATGTTAAAATTAAGCTTAAAAATCGTTGGCTCAACACCCTCTTTTAAAACACAATGTTTATCAAAATCCCAATCTTCTTTATAAAGTTCAATATTTGAAGCTGGTACGCCTGAACTATCTACGCTTACATCAATTGCAGCGTCGTCTGGATGAATAAAATTAACTAACCCAATTTTTACCGCTTTTTTAAGAGCCATTTATAACCTCTGTATGAAAATTAGAAGTCCCCCAAGTTAATGGAGGACTAGCACTATTATAAGAATTTAACTGTTAATTCATCAGCCGCTTCGTTAGCTGTCTGATAAGCAGTTCCCGAAAATTCAACCGGAATAGAACCCGTATCAGGCACAGCAAAGGCCGGCACTGAAAATATAGCTCTTGGCACCAAAGCCTTGAAATGCCGCCCAGCAGAATCACCTAGAACCGCTGTAATATCCTCTGATTCAAAAGTAGTTCTTCTGTTTAAAAATTCGCCAACCGTATGATTCAAGTTCATGCTTAGAGTCAATTCCGCGGTAAGCCTATCGCCTGGGATATAAACCGCACCGCCTAAACCTTCTTCTCCGTAACAATAATCCACTAATTCATGGTTGTTTTGTACGTTAATACCAAGGCTTCTAAAACACTGAGAAGATAAGCCAACTACGCTTACACTACCCTCTAGCCCTGTTACCGGATTGTCAATTGCTACGGGAGTTTCTGGCTCATAGTAAGAAACATAAATCGGCAAACTTACGCCGCTTCCGTCCGCATCGGCCAAAACTGCGCCATCAACCGTAATAACATCGGTTGTAACATTTGATGCCGTTACAGTTCTAGGAGAGCCATCGGGAGTATCATCCGAGCGAGTTAAGCCATCGGCTTCAACGATCATTACCAACGCGCCCTTTGGAATTCTCCTAGCCTCGCCCGCTTCGAGCTGTAGTGTGTTACCGCCATCATTTGCAGCTATGGATTGAGCTATTCCAACAAAATAGGAAATCTTGGCGTTTCCTGTCCATTCTACAGTGGCTTCGCCGTCACCTGGGAGCTGAACATTTCCACCCTGGACAAAAGCTCCCGCTGCCTGTCTACTCCAAGTATCGCCCACTTCAAAAAGAGAAAAAGTAAGATCGGGAGCTTCGCTAGGCTCATAAGATAACCCTGGAGCTGTTGCTTCATTTCCTAACAATGATTTCCAAAGTACTCTTAAAGATGGATCTATTTCAGTCACACCTAAAATGGCATCTTCATCAATATTAAAATATGTTGACAAATTCCAAGCCGAAGTAATTTTTTTCTTGATTATATTATTGTGGTGTCTACCGCTTCTTTGCATTGAACTTTCAAAAGGCTGCTCATAAGAAATTTGCCCGCCTGGAAGGTGAAAGAAAAAGTCGCTTCCTACAGGAGCTTCAATTACTCCTCTAACAGTTTCTTGTTTTAAATAAAATCTTTGCTCCAAAGAAATTGAGTCATTTCCTGAGTTATAAATATTTGCATAATTTTTACTCATCGGGCTTACCCTCCTTGGTTTGCCTTGTTAATATTCTAGCTATATATAAGCTTCTAGCAGTTTTCCCTAGTTATAGGCTCATAATACATGATCTCTATACCTAGTGTACTGACATAATTGGGAGCTTGCAAGTGTAAGTCCGTAAGCGAATCGACCATTTTGCAATGTATCACAAATTTAAGCCCTAATTTCGGCGTTTTCATAATCGCTCTCATGATATTTTCTTCCAAATCCCATAACGCTTTTTGGTCTACAATTCCAATTTGTTCAGTTGTTCTCATGCATAGCTCTATAGCTAAAAACCAGCTTGACTTACTTCTACTCATTTCATGATTGAATAATTTAGATAGATCGATAATTTGAACCGCTGGGAGTTCAAAGTCCTGATAATCAGTGATATTTAACCTTATTTTATCAAATGTAACCAATTTTATATCTTGAGAGTAACCATTTGCAATTGTAACGCTTTGGATCGCTGCGACTATTTTTTCAGAAATTTGAGCTTTATACCCCATTTGATGCCTCCGTTATTAATTGTCGCACTCTCAATTTATTAGCTTCATAGGCTGGGAGCAAATAAGGTTTTTTGGGAACACTCATTTTTCTGCTATGCGCCCTAACATTATTACCCATTCTTGTATGACCCCGAACCGCTACCGTACCATGAAAACCAAACTCCCAAACCGCCGCGTAAGGCACTCCAAAAGAACCAATTCTAACACCCAAAGAATCCTTGTTCTCCGGTCTATAAAATTCATATCTCAGAGAATTTAAAAGCCTACCCGTATCAATTAAACCCCAACTTCTTATATTTAATTTAGCTTGGTTTATTATGAGGTTAGCCGATTTTATAAGAGCTGCTTTTCCTGCTGGGTTATCTCGCGCAGAAATTTCTAATTGGTTATCACCTAATTTTTTTAAAATATTTTCTAAATTTCTAGCTCTAATTTTAAATGAGATAGACATTTTAGTAATTCCTTACCGACTCATCCTCACCCAAAATTTCAGTTCTTTTATATTTATCCAAAATTTCAGTTACGCTCTTAGGTAAGCCCTCTATCATAGTTATGTTTTCATCGCCTTTAGATTTCGTGTTAGTCGTCCATTCTTGCTCTTGCTGTTTAAAATAATAAAAAGCTAGTGTCACTTTACACGCTAATTGTAAATCAGAAGGAATGGCAGAATATCCACCTTGGAAAATTATCTTAACATTCCGTTGACCCCTGGAAAACTTGTAGTCAAATCTTTCTACGCCGTAACCATGGCCCTTTTCATCTTGCATTAGAGTATAATTAACAGAATCAATTACATCAGTAAAAGCCCTAGTGGTATCATCATAAAGCGAGGTAATAGAGACAACAGGGAAAGCCCTAGTCATAATTTGACTAAGACCATTTCCGCTGTGTATCTCTATAAACTCTTGCAAAATAAACTTGCGGTTACAATATGACTCTATTAGCTGTGAAGCTTCATTTATAAATTCTTCCAGCAAAGTATCGTGTGTTGCCTCAGGCGTAGGAACCTTAACGAAAAGTTTCGCTTGCGCCAAAGTTATCAAAGCATTTGAATTAAGAGTCATAATATCACCTACTTAGTTTTTGTCGACTTTCCTAACATTTTATTGTTTTTGACTTCGACATCTTTTAACAAATCTTCCGCTTCTTCTGTAGCTTCAGCAAAAATAGGGCGAACATGCTGTTTATTCATGACAAGAAGTTTAGAAGCTAATAGAGGTGAGCACTCAAAAATTTGATCTTTTTCTGCTCTGATTCCTTTTCCTCCACCAGCATTTTCAACTTCATGTAGCGTAATGTATGGCCTTGGCCCAACGTATTTTAATTTCATCTCATCTTCCTTTTAATTAGTCTCATTGTCCGGTTTAGAAATATTTTGATTATACCTAATTTTGATAATATTTCTACATTTTCGATATTATAATCATTGCCGTAATAAATATAACCCGAAAATACCCGTTTAGGATTTCCGGTTTTATAATATGATTCAAGCTTTTTATTACTAGTATTGTATGAGTATATAAAGAAATATGATGCGCTTTTAAAAGTTTCAATTACTAACTTCATTGTCAATTTAAAGCCGCATCTTTTATCTTTTATGAAATAACCTGTTATTTCAGTAAGCATAAGATTTTCAAAGCAAAACAAATTTGCCTGCTCTACAGTCCTAAGATTAACGGAATCTAATTTTGGATCTCCTTTAACCAGACAAAAACCACCTAATAATTTTCCTCTCGAATCATATGCTCCAAAAGTTCTAGAATCTTTTGAAAATAAATAATCTTGCGGAATGCAATGACCATCTATTCTTTCAAATGTTTTTGCGAAAATAGATTTTTCTAATTTAGTTTGAGGTGCTTTAATTTTAATCACCCTGATAACGCTCCGATAATTCTTTATACAGAGCGTAGGGTGTCATAATAGCTAAATCTACATGGTATAAATTATACCCTCTATGAGATAGAAAATGAAGGATAGGGCCTAAAATCTCTGTGCATAAATAGCCATCTCCTGACTCAGCTATATTACGATTTGGTAGAGGAATACCAAAGAATTTCCTTCTAAATCCTAATAAACCCAGCCAAAAATAAGCATTGTAATCATATTTTTTACCCTCTAAATGGTCAAGAACATCATTAAAAACCGCCATTTCTGTTACTGATGAACATGGAATATTTACAACCATATGAGGTGTATTTCTATCTATAAAATATTTTTTCCTTTTTATTTTTACACCATGGCTCGACGACTCAATTATTAAATCCGTATGCTCAAATTCTAAAGCAACATGAGATACTGACTCTTCAAAAGTCCACATAAGAACTCTTGACCAAAATTTATTATTTTTAGTAAAAAGTATTTTCACTCTCTATAATTCTCCATGAAAACCTGAATTCCGAATCTACTTTCGTCGGTAACAATGTCATGCCTGACACGAAAAACTACAGGCAATCCAGCGGGTATAGAGGATTCATCGCATGTTCTAGCGTCAACAGAGAAGGGATGTTTTTCTAGAAAATATTGGAGATTCCAGCCGCCTTCTAAATACGGTATTTGCCCTGCTTGCATAGCTGATAAATCGATAAATGACCATAAATATGCGGGCCATGTTGGAGTATTTAAAACCTGTATATTTGCTCCAATACATTTTATATTATAAGCATGATTCCATATAACATCGGTCATTGTGCAATTAGCTGTTAAACGAGCCTGATAATCTACATCCGATTCTTCAGCATTTTGGGTTAATTCATCGCCTAATGAATCATAAAATTTCATTTCCGCGTCTTCATAATCATCAGCACCTTGAACAGTTCCTAGTCCCGTTGCTTTTCGATTATATAATGAATTATGTTTCCCTACTTTCCAATCAAATGACCTGGGCTCATAATGAAGATTTTTATCAGCAACCTGATTTTTAAATAATCCAAAACCATTCGAGTCTCTTTCTGGAATCCAACCCACTTTTACTGCTCCTCTTCTCTGAAACCAAATGCTATAAATTCCATATCCAACAAAGTCTTTAAATTATCTTGAATCTTTACTTGAAGGAAATCATCAATAGGAAAAGTCCCGCAAGCTCTGACAACAAATGGGTTTTCAAAAACCGTTTCCGCTGTCAGCAAATCTCTACCAGCTTGAACGTGCAACCTAAAAAGGTTTACCGGATCGGCAAGATGGTTTTGAAAGTCTTCAGTTGTTTTAATTGTTTCGGCAAGAAATATTCTTTCTTCGCCTTCACTTCTTATCGTTATTTCCAGCCCATTGGTAAGAGGCGAATTTTTGCCTGCAAATTGACCAAATTTAATACCATTATCAGCAACCCAACCCCTGAAAGCATTTATAAATTGGTCTTCTCCAACTTCACATTCTACCCTATATAAAACTGGCGTGGTTGAACCATTTACAGTCATATCTTTGGAGGTGCCATTAAGAAAATGCTTTTGAAATTGATCTGAAATCGCGCCAGGGGTAACTGATACCGTTCCTGATATACCTAATATTCCCTGTCTTGGGTTATTGGGTGACCTTGCAAGCTCCGTTGGTAAACCCCGTCTTTCAAATTTATCATAGGCCATATTGGTTATGGTTGTCCCTGTAGATGTAACTGTCCAAGTAGATCTTTCTCCAAATTCATTATAAAGCCTTGATGAAATAAAAACGCCGGAATGATCTCTAATTACCTGACATTTCCACTCCGCGGCTTTAAAATTTGAATCTAGATTAAGATCGCTACATATTAGCTTTGCCAAAGCTTCTTCGGGACTATCATCAAGTGTTTCAAGTGAAGTAACCGTAGTGGTAACGTCTACAGAAGGATAAATAACCCCAATCGGACTAACCGCCGATGGGATTTGTACTCTTACAGTATCACCATTTGCTCCGACCCCGCTAGCGTCACTAGCAGTACCAATGTAAAACCAACTTGTCGCCTGTGGATCCCTTCCAAAAAGCTGTTCAATTGTTACCGTCGCATCTGTAACAAGAGCATATCTAGCTTCTTTCAGGATAACATCAGCGACATATTGTTCATCACCGCCGGTAATCTTTGTAGGGAAAACCGGCGGTAAATCTTGAGCTTCTAAAAGTTTAAATGTACCAGTTCCAATAGTCAACACAAGGAATACTACGACATAAGCAAGTTTATTCATTTCAAACCTTTACAGTTTTTCGCTCTTTTTTAGCTTTCTTGATTGATTCTTTTTTATCTTGATAAGTAGCCTCATCCATAAACCAGTTAGGATAAGTTTCTAAAACATAAGCTTCATCGTCAAACTCAAAATTTTTGCCATTATCTACAGCTTTAAAGATTTTTTTATTTATTTTGCCATCTTTCTTGTCTTTGATTAGCATAACGCCAGACTTAAAAGACGGTCGAAAAAATGTAAGCATATTTTTTACTCCATATTAAAACTTAATAAACCAAATAAAAACACTAAACAACTTAGATTATTGCATTTCAAGAAGAGAAAGCGTTGCTCTCAAATCACTGGCCGCGTCTTTGTTAAGTCCAACGACTTTTAGAACTTGAACGCCTGTAGCTCCCGACGTGAAATTTAAGCAGTCAAGCTCTCCACTATCTGTATAATCGCCAGGTCCAACTAATATTGTAGCGAGTTCATTTTCAGTTTCACCAACGCCGCCGTCGTCGTCCATGTGAACGATTCTAAATTCCGCTTGCCTAAAACACGAAACAATCCATCCTATTTTTTTATATTCAATAGAATTTTGAAGAGTGATAGAGATAACATCTTGTTCCGTAGTATTATTTCCCGCTACTTTTGCCGATTCCGATAAACAGGCCACTTCTTCCGAGTCAGTATCTACAACCAATTCGCCCGCTGTATTAGTTTTTAAATACCTAAGATTGCCAGCGGGATCTTTTCCCACTAGCGCGGGCAAAGCATTTTTACCAGCCGCCGCGTCGTCTTCTAAAACTTTGGCTAAAGCTACTCCGGTCTTTGTCGTTGGATCTTCCAACACCGGAAAAGCTTGGGGGTTATCTGTTGCTAAACTCATTTTGTAAACTCCTAATTAATAATTTCGTTTAACATCCAATAAGCCTCGATTGACTTGTTTGGCCTTCCTGGAAAAGTTTCATAAGTCAGTTTATAAACATCAGCTTCCAGCATTAACCGCCTCGGTGTCCATATAAATGTATCATTTATTTTTGACGGCCCTAATCTTCCACTACCGATTATAACATTATTGATGTAAATTCTGTATAGTCCAATTTCTCGGCATGTAATTTTTAACTGCGATAAACTACGGCTTCTTCCCGAAGGAATAGTTTCATTGATTAATATTTTCTCTACGCCATTTTCAGTTAGTCCTTGATAGTCATGAAAAAGAGGATTGCCCGCATTCCCCGCATCTTTAACGTATAAAGAACCACTTCCATCAGTTCTAAGCAGTCGCCATAATCCGTTTAGCTCGTCATAACCAGCTATAGGGATAGCTTTATCTAATAATAATCGTACTATCTGCAATTCTTGAACTAGCGCGCTATCTAAGTCACTGACTGAGTTAGATACTACTGTCCCATATACAGAGAATTCCACCGTCCCAACAACCGCAACCCTCATAACAATTTTGTCATGAGCATTAGTAACTAAAATTTTATTAAAATCTGGGCCAGACGTTACAATTGCATGACTTCTTAAGGTGTTTTCCTCGTCTAATTCGAAGCCTGTTGTAAAATCATAATAATCAACTTTAACGCTCGAACCAGCTAAAGCACTATGAACATAGACAGTAGAAAGCAAGGAATTACCGGCAACATCTAACTTATAATGTTTTATCTCATCGCTTCTAGTCGCAAGCTTGACCAAGGGTAAAGATTGCTTTTCCTGTAATTGATGCCTTGCTTCAAAAATAACAGCCACAAGAACCCCCTAAACTTTAAAAAGGGGTCAGCATTTCCACCAACCCCCTTGTGCTGTTTAAAAGGTTTTTTTAACTTGAAATATTCAAGCCGTAAGAAACAGATACTTCGTTGGCATCCTGAGTTCTACCGACAAAATCAGTCCTAGAGTAAGAAGCGATTTCATATCTATCATCAGCACTTCGCGACTCTCTTAGAGCTAGTCTGATAGGCCTTCTGGTTGCAAAATAAAATCTATCTCTTCTAATTAACATGCAACCTGTTCTATCAAATGTAATACCATCATAAACGCCAGTAGCGTTTAGATCGGATCTAAGATATCCACTTTGAATTATTGGTATACCGTCGTATGAGCCTAATTGACCAGCTAAGATTGTGGCATTCGGTCCCATTTTATCAACAGTAGTGACGTTTTCAGTTTTAATCATCTGCAAGTAAGAGTTAGAACCCATAACCCAAAGAAGCTGCATTGGAGAAACGCCAAATTTACCCATGGCGGCCCTCATTTCGCCAAGCTTGGCATCGGATACTACAGCATTCAAAAAGTCAGTTGTACCGCCGTTAGCCGAGTTGTCAAGAGCTAGCTTTCTCAGGCCAGTCCACTGCTTTTCTGCAAGATCAGCCGCGCCCGCATTAGTATCACTATCAATGTGAGTAGCTACCAAAGGCATTTGAACGCCGTTTATTGTTGCGGTTTCAAAAGCTCTTTTGTGAGCTTCAGATAATTGCTGCCTTGCAAGCTCTAGAATAGGTACGATTGAATCTTCGTTTACTTCTTCTGGAAGAATATAATACTCTAAAAACTTCTTAGCATTAAAAGAAAGAACATCTGTACCAAAGCTTGACTCTGTAGCTGTAACGCCTTCTGTGCCTTTTCTAGCTGTGGTTGAATTTTTTGTAAAAGGTAATTCATATGGACTACTAGGCATTGTGATTTCTTGCAATGTGCCGACTAATTCTCTTTCAAGTTCAAATTCAGGGATATAAGAGCTTGATATCGTTGTCGGAATCCACTCGGCACCGCCGCCAGTTACGCCAGTTCCAAAAGCTTTAAGCTTAGGAATCAAAATATCTTTAGCGTAAGGAGTCTCAAGAATTGAAGGACAAGCTGGGAATTTGTCAAGAGCTTCGGTTGCTCCGATCTTATCCATTTTTCCATCATGAAACAATTGCGCGATAAACCTAGCATTTTGAAAGTCTTTTTTAAGCTCAATTGCCATATGCTTCAGTTCTTGTGGAACCCTAGAATAACGATCAGCGCAAACATTAGTTTCTAAAAGCTTCTTAACGCTTCCCACGCCAAACATTCTTAAACATTTTTGTTCGTCGGAATTGATAGAGCTTCCACTAGTCCTATTACCAACCAATGCATCCATTCCAGCTTTTTCGTATGAAGCCAGCTTTGTTTTAGCTTCAGTATTTTCTGTCTCTAAAGCCTTATTCTTTTCCTCTATACCCGCTAACCTTGCTTCAAAAGCTTTTAATTGTTCTGGAGTCATGTGTTTTTTCCCCTTCATGGAGTTTAAAAGATATATCATCCTGATATTGTAAAAGTCTAAATCCTAGCTTTTAATTCCAACTTTTTTAATCTTTTATTTAGTTTTTCAACATAATTTTCTGTAATATTACCATTTTCTTCTTTTTTATCATCTTTGTCACCAACTTTTTTAGCTTCGTCGTACTGCATTCTAATACCCATGATCGCGTTGGGGTTAGGTAGAGGTTGAACATTGCCAGTGAGTAAAGTAGATAATCGTTGCATCTCTGCGATTAATTGTAACAGATATTGATTAGTTTGTCGCATTTCTTGTAAGGGAGCGTTGGCCGCGTCGGTATCGACTGGTGTAACCGTTCCGGCTTCTGTAACGTGTGTTCCAGTATCAAACTTATTATGGCTTTTATCTATATCTTTTAGTATGTTATCCCATTGATCTTGTTTTAATTCACAAGCTCCATTGGTCTTTTTTCTGCATTCTGCTAGAGCATAAGCTATAGATTGATCGCGGTCTTTTCCATCTGCTAAGCCGACTTGGATTTGCTCAGAAACGCACTTTTGAAAATCTTCCCCATTCACATCTTCTTTGTCTTCTGTGTCGCCTTCTGTGTCGCCTTCTGTATTATCTTCGTTGTCGCCGTCGCCCTCAATATTTTCATCTTCATTAGCTCGGTTTAATAAATCGGGATCGGTCCTAGAAATATCTAATTTTAAAATGTTTTGTAATTCTTCTAAATTTAAACCCAAACCTACTGACAAAGCACCTATAAGCTCGTCGGAAACAGAAACCGTATTTCCTGAAAGAATATCGTTTAATTCATCTAGAGAGGTATCGCCATTACTCGCTATTTGCGTTAATGCTTCAGCTCTATTAAAATCTTCACTTTCACCCTGTAAATCGTAAATTCTGCTATGAATCATGCCAGCTAAGCCCGCGCCTTTTGATTTTAAAATATCGCTGGTTAATTCCCTAGTACTCTTACTTTGAAACATCTTTTTAGATACTTGGAAAAATGACTCTTGGTTCATAGGTATAGATACAACGCTAGTTTCAAGTAAATTAACACCCTTCAAAGTTAAAACTCCGTCTTCTCCCTCTTCCTCCGATTCTACATCTATACCGACCGAAAAAGTTCTTAAAATTTCCTCTTCTATTAGATCTCTTACGCGCTGTATTTCTTGAGTTTTAGAATTCGATATTTTAACTTTTATCCACAACCCATTTTCATCAACTTTAGCCGCCACACCCTTGCCAATCGGGAAATCTCTATCATGATTAAAAAATATAATAGGATTTTTAAGCCATTCCTCTATTTTCCATTCTTCACTTGGAATAGTTTCTTTTCCTCGGTCTACGACCTTTTCACCCTTTATACTGGCCCTATTCGCGTATCCTTCAATAAATAATTCTTTGCCTTTTTTTTCATCTTTTTTATATTTAAAGTCAAATTGATAGTTTCTTTTCATTTTATACCCTTTTTATCATACTTTAATTATTTGAAGTCTTATAATTTATGTTAGATCATTCAGGAGGAATCATCAACATTGTACAGCGACAGTTTTGACTTATAACTCCATTTGCAGTATACCAGCCGTGATCAGTATGGAGATTATAAACATGACCAATAAAATCACTAGATACGACATTGATAATTTTATTTACCTTCATTTTACTAAAAACATGAGTGTAAACCAAATCAGTAAAATTACAGGATTTCCCAGAATTTCCATCATGAGGAAATTTAAGGCCGATGGTCTTACCCAAAGAAATCGCAGTCAAGCCGAATTGCTCAAATGGGAAGGAATGGATATTCACGCCAGACGAAAACAAGTCAGCGGAGCTAATGCGGCTATGAGAATCGCTAACCCCATTAATAGACTTAGAAAGTCTGCTATCACCAAACAATCCACGCTTTCCAAGGCCGGCTTCCTCGAATTGGAGACTATTAAATTTCTTGCTATGAATGGCATTACTTCTATCCACCAAATGGCTATCGATGTTTATAACATTGATATCGCTTGTAGGAATATCGCCGTGGAAATTCACAACACTCCTGCTAACCCTCATTCCATTGCCAAGGACAGAAAAAGAATCAAAAATCTCTCCAATCTTGGTTGGCATAGTTTTTATATCAAAATTATGAGAAGAAATAGGATTTCTGAGAATGCACTTAATGACTTGCTTGGTTTCATCGAGTTTTCCGATAGGAACCCATCCGTTGAGCGTCAATATAGGATGGTTGGGGGTGGCTCTGATATGAGTCCCATCTTCCAATGTAACTGTAATGATCTTTCCTGAATAAAAAGATTTCATTGCATCTTTTAATGATGGGGCTTCTATTTCAGTATCAGCAACAAAGCAATTTATAATTTCTTCCGCCGAAGATCTCGGATCTCTTGGGAAAGCTAAATTAGACTTAAAAAACTCATCTGCTTTAATTTCTGCGCCGTCTAAAGCTTCGTGAGAATCCCTAACCCTGCTATCTTGAGCTGATATCCACTTCTTTGTCATGCCTGGTATTATCTCGTTGGCATCTCTAAAAGCTGCCTCCTGTCCTAAGCTCACTGCTATTAGCGTTTCCGTTCTAGCTATTGTTTTAGCCCTATTGGGAGCCGCTTCCCCAAAGTATTTAATTATATCGCTTGCTATTTCATCTAAAGTTAGAGAGGAATCTATTCCTGTTTCTATTAATTTTTGTATTTGATCAGTAGTCGTTATCGTAAAAGTCTCAAAAGCTTTAATTCCCCTAGCTTCGTTTATTGCTCTTCTTCCCTGTTCGTTTCTAATTCTTAAAGCTTCTATTTCATTTTGACTAGGAAGATTAAAAGGCACGTTTAATTGAGTGTCATAACCCAGCTCACTTGTCGTCTGCAATGTAGGAACATTTTCATTAACCCATACTTCCTTAAAAGAACTAAATGCATCGTCTAATTTAGCGTTTAAGTCCTTCTTATCCTGCTCGTATCCATCTGCTTTTAATTTCTTGCCAAATACCTCCATAAAAGCTTTAACAGCCAAGGGAGCTTGACTAGCAAACATGTCAAGTGTATTTATCAAAACATCTTTCTCATTCTCAACTAAAACCTGTTCCTCTTGTTTTTGCCTTGTTTCCCACCACCCAAAATTTTCTTTTAAAAAGCCTCTTAATTGTTTTTTTTCAGGACTAAAAGACTCTTCTATATTTATAACTTCACCACTTGGCAATTGTGGAGCCTCCGGTTTGCTAAAATTGCCAAATGGATTTTGTTGCGCTGGAGGAATAAGAGCTACAATAACATCGCCTTCCTCTACCGGTTTTAAATCATAATCGCGCCTAACTTCGTTTATAGTTTTCCATAGTAGATGTTTTTCTGATACCTCGGCGCGGACTTTTTCATTGTCCTGTAAAACTTCAACCCTTGAGTTGTCATATTCAACAAAAGAATTTCGCCCTAAATCTTTCTCATATGACAATGTTAATTCATCGGCCACAAGATCTTGAAAAGGGATAATTGTTGATTGATAAAAGTTTTTAGTCTGCTTATCTGTTTCTTCCGACCCAATTGACCCCGTTGATTGTATGCCAAATTCATGAGGTGGAATTTGTAAAAGTGACCTAATATCCTGTTGTTTTAAAATGATATGCTCTTTCAATTGTTGCTCTGCTAAAGTATTAGATAAGTTTTTGGCGGTAACGCCCTTTGGCAAAATTAAAGTTCTTCTCTGATTTTTACGACCTGTAAACCTCATTTCCATAGACTTTAAAAATCTCATGGCTTGATTTTCATTTGCCTTTTCGCCCATTTCTATTACTGGTCCTGGATTTGCTTGTTTAAGATAAAAATTTAAAAGATATTCGGTAGAATATCGCTCGAATAAAATGCTTTTACGGCCAGGGATAAATGGAGATAAACCCCAAAGCAAACTATTAGGATTAGGGAGCGATATATGTATTATATCATCAGGCAAAATCTTAAAATTGCCTTGCAGCATTCCTGCATAATCTTCAGTTGATCCAACATTAATTTGATAATAATCTACCGAGCCATTCATATCATATTGAATTGTTACTAATTCCGTAGGAAGAATTAATAATTGTTTATGGAATCTTTGCCGCCATATAATGCAATTGCCCATTAAAGTCAATTCTATCCCTAATTTTGTCATGAACTTTGTATAGCCTTCGTAGTCGTTGGGCCTATACAATTTTTGCATTAGAGAATGAGATTCCAAAGGCTTTTTAACTAATTTGCCATTTAGCAAAATTTCTTTAGAAACTACTAGCGGACTTCTAGCTATCTTTTTAGCTACTGCATTAGTCGCAATATAAACCCATGCTTCATTGAAATAGAGAGCTTTAAGTGTATGCATGTCCATTATTGCGCTTATTTCAGGGTTAAAATACCCCGCACCATCGTCTATAAAAGTATCGGTAGGCATACTTTTATCTAAGCTATTTTGAAGCTTTCCGCTTCTATAATCCTCTTGTCTTAAAATGCCCATTTTCTCACTCCATGAGAATGTTAAAACCCCTCTTCGGGATCAATGTCTAGTTCTTCATACATATAATTTTCCCAGCTATCTTTTTTAAACTCTAAACTTGGTAAATCCTCTAAAATCTTAACTTCAAAATCCCTGCTTCCATACTCTTCAGCGGCGGCATAAGCTAAAAAACAGGATGATACTATATCATCGTGATCACCATCGGGCGCAGAATACATCATACGACCTAAATCATTAGTCTCTACCTCATATACATCAAATTCATGTATTAAAGCCTTCCACCAAGGAAAATGTATATTTTTTTGCTCCATTCCAGTTATCAAATTGTTAACCATCAGAGCTTTAGAAGCATTTGTAAAAACTACGCCATGATAAACTAAGCCTGGCACTTTAGATAAAATATCGTCTATTGCTTCCCCGACCCCTGTTTTGTCGTGAAATATCATTTCGCAATATTTGAATTTTCTTAAAAACTTAACTATATCGATAACCTGGTCGGTGTATCTTTTTTGATGAAATCTTAAGAATCCCACTATCTTAAACGGTTTTTTTGTATGATCTATACAAATTAAAACTGTGTAATCTGATTTTTTAGCCCAGTCAACCCCAGCTACTATAGTCATTTCTTTGCTATCAGGATGTATCCACCACTCGATAGGCCCATCTTGTTCATACTCCGTTCGCCAATTCTCAGAATCAATTATAGGATTAGGAAATGTGGATCCATCTTCTAAAAATTCGGCTAAATAATATTGTCTATATAATCTATCAGGTAAAAGCCTTTTAGCTTCTTCAATTGAAGCCCTGGGCACAAAAGGGTTAGCGGCGGTAGGTGCGGTTAAGAACATCTCTCTAGGCACTCTATTCTCTCTTGCAGCCGCTTCCATTTCTTCTTTAGCTCTCATACAACCGGAATAAAACCAATTGCGCCCGCGCGGTGTAGAGATGTTTAAAACTTGTGCTTGTGTCATCGTCCAAGTAGTCATTGAGGAATCAAAAACCTGTTTTTTTAACTTTGCACACTCATCATTAACTTGACCCCAAATGGCCTCACCTTCCAAGTCTTCTGGACTCTGACCATGCCAAAATTGCGATTCTATTTTAAGTGAAGGGATCGACATAATGAAATCAGTTTTATTTTTTACAATCAAATTTGTTTTTTTATCATACTTATATCCAGTCGGTAAAATATTATCTAAATATTTCCACGCTATCTTAGCTTGCTTGTAAATTGGAGCTACCCAACGCCAAGTACTACCTGGATATCGCGGAAAGGCATAGGCGTAACCCCCCGCAGCTCCAAGGGTTTTGCCGAATTTTGTACCGCACGCAACCCAAAGAAATCTAGTTCCAGAATCCCTGTTAGCTAAGTGATTCATGATAATATTTTGTATTTCGCAGTGGGGTTCAAAAATGTTAGCTATAATTTTTGTCATATAAAAATACCTGTGATTTAAAATACTGAATTAATAATATCAGTTTCTAATCTTTTTTATAAGATATTTTATATGCGAGGCTTTTAGATTATTTCTCTTTAGTTTTAGGAGTCATATTATACGAGTATTTGCACTCATCACAAGTAATGATAAGACGATCATAGACATGTTCAGCAGAGAAACCTTTTTGTTGGCCGCACTTATCGCAAGTTTTAGAAGGATAATTAATATCAAACTCAGTTACAAGCCAATTTGGAAATTCTTCTATATTCATTTCTTACCTTTCTTTATTCACATTGCAACCCTTACCTTTCTCATTCATATTACCACCCTTACATGCCTGACATATACTATGAATTTCTTTTTTATCTTTAGAAAGGCATCGGCATTGCGCTATTACTTTCCTGCAAAGACTACATCTAGAGATAAAATGGCTATGACTCATGCTTTGCTAATCCTCCCATTTTTCAACTGTTAATTTGAATTTATTGGGACAAGCTTCGACTCTCCCAAATATTTTAACGCCCATGTAGTACAAAAATAAAATAGGCTTTCTCATATACTTACCGACAACCGTTTTAGACTCATGATTATTTATGATGTTGAGATTTTGGTAAAAGACTTTGTTGGCGTATTGCAATTCGTTTCTAGAACCTAGGGCTAAATAGAATTTACGAACATCCATATAGATTTGATTTAATAGCCTATGGTGTAATACATGAGGTCTAAATTTTTTAATGCACCAATAATGCCCATCATGCACATTACCAGCTCTCGAGAAGTCAACACCTCCCCACCGATCCCTTACCATCCAGCCCAAACCTTTGCTACCCAAGCCATTCAATTCAGATTTGGGCACA
>Ga0210003_1002052_pt1 | contig 17264 bp, 11 predicted proteins | sample LantaG_FD_182804 | JGI IMG/M metagenome (GOLD analysis project Ga0210003, IMG submission 182804) | Deep subsurface microbial communities from Baltic Sea to uncover new lineages of life (NeLLi) - Landsort_02402 metaG (SPAdes) (version 2) | ecosystem: Environmental > Aquatic > Marine > Oceanic >...
CTTGCACGGTTCTCTCTCTCTCTGCTCCCCCTTTCTCCCACCCTCACAGCACCCGGCTCCCCTCCCCCGTCCCGCCTCGCCCCCCGCGCTGCTGCTGCTGCTGCTGCTGCTGCTGCTGCTGCTGCTGCTGCTGCAGCTGGCTCTGGTAGCGCCCTGATCGTCCTCCTCCGTTTCCTCCCGCAGCAGCGGCGGCAGCAAGCTCGCTCGGCGCGAACGAGGCCGCGGGGCCCTGCGGCAGCGAGCAGATCGACGCCGACGACGCCGGGATGGCGCGGTGCTGCTGCTGTTGCTGCATTTGCTGCTGCTGCATCTGATTTATCTGCTGCTGAAAGAGTATCTGCTGCTGCTGCTGGTTGTGGAGCGACGGCGCGGAGAAGAGGCGCCCGCCGCGGAGGCTGCCCCCTCCGCCGCCGCCGGCGTTGATTCCGCCGCCTCCGATGCCGCCGCCGCCTCCGAACGCGCTCGAAGGGCGCGGCGCGAGCGCGGCCGTCGAGGCGCCAATCGGATTCTGCGACGGCTGGATCAGCTGCCTTTGCGAGGGGTGCGCCTGGCGGAACGCCGCGGATCCGCTGCCGCTGTTGTTGTTGAAGGCGCCTGCGCCACAGCCGCCCCCAAACGCGGCAGCCGACGACGGCGGCCTCTGATAAAACGCCGCCCCTCCGCATCCCCCTCCGTTTCCTCCTCCGTTGCCCCCACCTCCTCCTTGCAGCTGCGAGCGCAGGCTTGCAATCTCCTGCTGCTGCGCATCGATGCGCTCCTGGAGCTGGCGGGCTTGGCTGTTGAAGCGAATTGTTTTGTTTTTGAGAGAGTTTCCTTCTTCTTTTGGTCGTGTTTCTTTCTCTCTCTCTCTTTCTCGCTCACAAATCAAATCGACCGCGCTGCTCTCTTTTTTCATCAAAAAGGACAAGCCTCGAGGCAAGAGCAGCAGAGGCCTCGCCTGGTAGAATCCGAGGCGGCGGAGAAAACCAAAAGCGCACGAAAAAGAGCTCGTTTCTTTTTTCTCTCCACTTCAACCACCGCCAAAAAAACTCAGAAAAAGAAAAAACTCACCACGCCTTGAGCGCGTACTTGTGCTGCAGCTCCCTCGCATCCGCCTCGGCGCCCTCCTTGGCCCGCAGCGCCTCCACCAGCCGCTCTCGCGCCTTGGTGTACGCCCGGTACACGCGCTCCAGCTTCGAACGCGACGCGTCGACGACCTCCCTGCAGCGCGCCTCGAGAGAGCCGCGCTCAAGCTCCGCGCGCTGGTCGCGGGCGGCGACGAAGAAGTCTATGTGCTCTGCGGCGGCCTCGAGGGCCTGACGCGGGGTGGAGAGGTTTGTGGGGTCGGCCATGCTTCGCTGGATGGAAGATAAAGAGAGGGGGACAAAGGAAACGAGGCGGGAACGAAAGCTTTTCGCCTTTCAAATGAGAAAACGAAAAAAAACGCAGAGTGTGATTTGTCTTCTTCTTCTTTTTCTTCTTCTCTTCTCTTCTCTTCTCCCTTTCTCTCTTCTCTTCTCAAATGCAGCTCTATTTTATATATTTACATCTCTAATATCAGTTCGCGCAGTTTAATTTGAAAGGCTCCGTATCTCTCCGTCCCTTGCGCCGTCGCTTGCGTCGACGTTCATCCGAACAGCGCCTCCCCCTCCGCCTCCGCCGCCCGCGCCAGCTCCTCCCGCACCCTCTCCTCCTGCTTCACCTTTTTCTGCGCGGCTTCCTTCGCGGCCTTGGCCGCCCGGGTCGCCCAGCGGCTCCAGGCCGCCCCGGGATCGTTCAGCGGGGGAGGAGGGGCGGCAGCGGAGCCCGGGCCGAGCGGGCGCTTGTTGTAGCTGTTTTGCTGCTGCTGCTGCCGCCTCGGCCCCCCTCCGGGCGCCCGAACCCGGCTCAGGAACGCCCTCGCGAGCCGCTCCTCGGCCGCCCTCGCCACTTTGCCCACGTCCGTGATCCCGGCGTCGAAAAGGGCGCGCGCGGCCCTGGCGTCCAGCAGCGGCGGCGGCAGCGCCGAGAGCAGGGGGAGCAGCTCGGGCCGCGCGCCGCCGGCGGCGCCGCCGCCGCCTGAGGCCGCTGCGCGGTCCGAGACCGAGGCGAGCAGCGCGGCGCCGTGGCCCCAGCCCGCCGCGGCGGCCAGGGCCGCGCCCAGGGCTGCGCGCTGGGAGACCTCTGCCTGGAGGCGCTGGAACTCTCCGAGGGGGATGGCCGTGGGGGGAAAGGGGGCGGCGGAGGCCGGAGCGGGAGCGGGAGAAGGAGCAGAAGGCTTTGCGCCGCCGCCGCCGAGATCTGCCGCCTCGGCCGCGGCGGCGACGGCGGCGTCGGCCCCCAGGGCCGAGACGACCACGCTCTCCCACCTCGCGGAGACTGCCTCCGGGGACTCCTCCTCGAGCAGGGCCGCCGCCACGGCCGCGCCGACGAAGCGGTGGTGCCTCCCGTCGAGGGAGGAGGAGGAAAGGTAAGAAGAAGCGGAAGCAGCAGACGCGGCACTCGAATAAGAATCGACTCCCCGCCGCGCCCTCCCGGCCGCGTGCTCCCTCGTCACTCCCAGGGCCTCGGCCGCCCTCAGCGACCTCGCAGAGAGCCTCTTGGACAGGGCTCGCTCCCATGCAGACCAGTTGCGCACGGTGAAGGCCGGGAAGCCGCTTCCGTTCCCCCCCGGGGAAGAGGGCAGGACCCCAAAGATCAGAGGGATTAGCGAGTCGAGCGGCATGGGGTGCGAGAAGAGCGCCTCGAGCTCGTCGTGCATCCTCTCTCCCTCGGAGGTAGGGAGGCAGGCCGCGGCTACGGCGGCTCCCCGCGTGGTCGGGGCGAAGAGGGCGATGGTGGGAGGCGGGGGCGGCGGGGGTGGAGGGCAAGAGGAAAGAGGTTGCTCCTTCCCTCGGCTGCGCGCTTTTCCTCCTCCCTCCTCTCCCTCCTTCGCCTCCGCTTCCTCCTCCTCTTTCGCGACGGCGACGACGGGGCCGCTCCTGAGTGACACCAGCCGACGCTCTCGGAGCCGCCGAAGGGCGTCGAAGGCGGCGGCGACGACCGCGGAAGAGGAAGAGGAAGAGCGGGAGGAGGAAGTCGTTTGGCCCCTTTCGTCGCTCCCTCGCTGCCCGCCGCATCCCTCTCCCAGCGCTTGCCCTTTGGCCTCTTCCTCTTCCTCCTCCTCCTCCTCCGTCCTCGCAAGCGTGCACTCGGCGAGCGCCGCGGCGTCCTCCGACGACCGCACGGAGCCGCAGGCGATGGCCTCGAGCATGAGGCGCTCCAGGGGGTCCTCGCCTCCGTCGCTCCTCTCGGCCCTGGCTCCGGGCTGCTGCTGCCGCGGGGGAGCGGCGGCGGCGAGGGCGGCGGCGGAGGAGGCCGTGACGAAGCCCAAAGGGGGAGCAGCAAGCGGGGCAGCGGCGCTCGGAAGCCGCGGCTGTTGCTGCTTTTGCCGCTGCTGCCGCTGCTGCTGCTCAAGCTGCTGCTCCCGCTCCCTCTCCCCCTCGGCTTTTGCCGACGCCGCGGTCGAGGAGGCCAGCGCCAGCAGCCTCGACTCGACGGGGGGCAGCGGCGCCGCCAGCAGCGCCGCCGCGGCCGCGCGCTCCCCGGGGTCGATCAGCAGGAAGGCCTCCCCGCGCAGGGCCATCCCGGCCCTGCCCGCCCTCCCGGCCATCTGCAGGTACTGCGACCTCGACAGCAGCAGCGGGCCAGAGGAGGCGCCGGAAGCCCCGCCGCCGCCGCCGTCGCCGCCGCCCCCCGCCTGACCGACCGACCGCACGACGACGCGCGCCGCGGGCAGGTTGACCCCGGCCGCGAGCGTCGACGTCGCCGACAGGGCGAGCACGGCCCCGTCCCTGAAGGCGGCCTCGACGGCGCTGCGCTCGCCCGAGGAGAGGCCCGCGTGGTGCCAGGCGCACCCGGCCAAGAGGGCGCGCTCGAGCAGGGGGTTGCCAGCGCCGGCGGTGAGCTCCCGGAGGCGCTCGACCGCCGCGGCTCGCAGGCGGCGGAGGCGGAGCGTTTTTCCCTCGCTCCCTCTCGCCTCCGGGGTCGCTGCCGGCAGCACCACGGGAAGGGCCAGCGACAGCATCCTCGCCGCGCCCTCGGCCCTCGCCCTGCTCCCGCTGAAGACCAGCGTCGGCTCCCCCGCGGCGAAGGCCTCGGCGACGAGCGCGACCAGGGCCGCTCCGTCGCCCCGGCTCGCCGCCGCGGGGAGCGCTGTGGAGGAGGGGGCGCCCCCGGCCCCCGCGGGGCGGGGGGCCCGGAGCGTCCGCAGGGGCGCGGGGTCGATCCCGACGCCCCGGGAGCCGACCGTGAGCTTTCGAAACACCTCGCCCGTCGAGGCGTCGGCGACGAACTCGAGCAGCGGCACGGGCCGCTCGTCGGTCACGAACAGGCGCGCGTCCCCGAGCCACGAGGCGAGGCGCGGCAGCCTGGCCGCGGTCGCGGACATCGCCACGAGCTGCAGCCTGCGCGGGTCGGGCCGCCGCGTCCGAAGCGTCGGGCCCCGCGAGGGGGTTCCGAAGTGGCTGTGCAGCAGCTTGGCGACGGCGATCTCGAGCGCCGGGCCCCGGCTCGGGTCGGAGACGAAGTGCGCCTCGTCGACGACGACGCAGCAGATCTCTCCGAGCCTCCCCTGGGCGGCCAGCGCCGACAGGCAGCCGTTGAGCTTCTCCGGGGTGCAGACGGCGACGTCCTCTCCCAGGAGGGCCTGCGGGGAGCCCGCAGGGTGCGAGGCGTTGAACGGCGCGCCCCTGCCGCCGACGCCGACGGGGCTCGCGTTCGTTCCGCTCCCTCCTGGCGCCGTCGCCGCCGTCGCCGCCGTCGTCGCCTCGGCGTTGGATCCGGCCCAGTAGCCCTTGACGGAGAGTCCCCCTTGTCCCCCGAGGACGGAAGCGAGGTGGCGGGCCTTCTCGGCGACGAGCGCCGCATACGGAAGCGCGACGACGGCGCGGCGCCTCCTCTGGACTGGAGGGACAGCTCCGTTCCCCCCTCCGCCGGAGGCTGCTCTCCTTCCCGCCTCGGCCCCGGCCGCCGCCTCGGCCCTGGCACGAAGCAGCTGGCGCACCAGCAGCACCTCGGCGACCAGAGACTTGCCACCAGAGGTCGGCGCGGCGAACACGAAGCAGTTCCCAGCTACCGCCTCGCGCAGCGCCGCCGCCTGCCACTCGTGGAGGAGGGAGACGCCGCACTTCTCCTGGTAAGCTTTGGAGATGGGAGCTGGGACGCCCCAGGAGACGAGGTCGCGCGGTAAGGGGCGGAGGCGCGAAGGGTCCGGGAGCGAGAAGGAAGAAGAGGAGGAGGTGCAGGCGGGAGGTTGGGGCGGCGGTGGGGGGAGAAAGGAGAACGGCAGTTTCGTAGCGTCGACGACGCCGTCATTCTCCTTCTCGTCGTCCTCGTCCGCGAAGACGCCCGTCGCGCGCATGAAGTTGAGAAGGAGAGAGAGAGAAAGAGAGTCCCTCTCTTTCTTAGCTGCTGCGTGCGCCCGCTGCTTTTCCCCGGAGGGGAGAGAGAGGCGAGGGCGCGCCTCAAAAGAGAGACACCGCGAATCGACGCGCCGCGAATCGACGCGCCGTGAAGAAGCGAAAGAAACGAGAAAAATTATTCAGTCAGAACTCGGTCAGCTCCGCTCGACTCCTAGGAGTCTCGAGATGGCTCCTCCTCTTCCTCCCTCGCGGCGCCGGGGCGGGCCGCGCGCCGCCGCCGCTCCTCCTCAAGAGGAGCCTCTGCCAACTCCCCTCGAATCCCTCCAGCGATTCCTGAGCGAAGCGGGCGTCACCGTCTCCGACGCCATCGAGATTCGCGAAGAGCGATCCTCGAGCATCGGAGCCGCCGCCGCCGCCTCGACCTCGTCGAACTGTTCGCTCCGAGTCGTCGCCTCGGCCTCCGCGGCCCCCTCCATCCCGGCAGGGACCCTCCTGGCCACGATCCCAAAGGGCTCCGCCGTGCTCTCGGCGCGCAACTCGGTCGCGAGCGGCGCCCTCGAGGCGGAGAGGATCGGGGGAGGGCTCGCGCTGCTGCTGGCGACGCTGGCCGAGGCGGCGCTCGGGGACCGGAGCCGGTTCTGCCACTATCTGAGGTCGCTCCCGCCTCGCGGGGAGTATCTGCCGGTGCTCTGGCCCCCCGGAGCGACAAGGGAGCTGCTCCGGGGAACTTCGCTGAGCCCGGAGGCGGTCGAGAAGGACAGGGAGAGGGTCGAGGAGGACTGGAGGGAAGAGGCCGTCCCGTTCGCACGAAAGCACGCCCCGAGGCTCTTGGGCTTGAAAAAATCGACCAAAGATGATCTCCTCCTCCTCCTCACCGCGCCCGGGGGCCCCTTCTCCCTCGATGCCTTCTTCAAGGTTGCCACCTGGGCAGCGTCGAGGGCCTTCGGCGTCGACGACGACCACGGGCAGGCGCTGGTCCCGCTGGCGGACGCGTTCAACCACGGCGCGAAAGTCGTCAAGCTCTCTTCTTCTTCCTCTTCTTCTTCTCGTTCCGCTGGCGGTGAATGGAACGGGGGTGGCTTCGAGGTGGAGAGGGCTTGCTTGGAACTCTCTGAAGAAGAAGATGACGACGGCGAGGAAGAAGAAGAAGAAGAAGAGGAGAGCAGCGAAAGCGAGGAAGAAGAGGGAGAGGAGTGTGAGGACGGAGAAGAGGGAGACGGCGACGACAGGCGGCGGGAACAGCAGCAGCAGCAGCAGCAGAAGGTCTCTGCCCCGCCGAGGGGCGACGGCATGGCGCTCGACATCGCCATCTGCGGCTGCGACGACTCCGGGGAGGCCTCTCTGGCGATCTACGCCGCCTCACAGCTGGGGGCCTTCGAAGAAAGAGGAGACGAGGAGGAAGGAGAAGGCTTCGGAGCGCAGCAGAAGAAAGGAGGCGTCGGCGTCGGCGGCAGGAACGGCGGCGGCCAGAGCCGAGCGGAGAAAAAGAAGAAGAAGAAGAAGAAGAAGGAGGAGGAGGAGGAGGAGGAGGAGGAGGAGAAAAAGGAGGGAACTCTTCCTCGACCGAGAGAGATCTTCAACTGCTACGGCGAGCTCGGCAACCGCGAGCTGCTGTCCAAGTACGGCTTCTGCCTTCCCCTGGGCCGCAACCCGTTCGACGCCGTGCCGCTGCGCCCGGCGCTGCTGCTGTCGGCGCTCGAGGAGCGCGCGGCTGGGGCGGCGGCGGCGACGGCAAAGGCGGCGGCGAAAGCGAAGGCGGGGGCCAGGCGGCGCGCCCGGTGGCTCCGCGAGAGCTCCGACCTTCTCGACGACGAAGACGGGGACGACCTCGCTGTCACCGCGGGCGGCGGCGAGCGAGGCGGCGAGGAAGAGGAGGGAGAGGACGAGCGCGAGCGCAAGAGGAGCAAGGGCGCGAGCGGAGGGAGGGGAGCTCCCGCTCCTCCTTTCGTCGTCCCGACGCTCTCTCCCAGCCTCCGGGCGACTCTGACTGTCCTCTGCGCCTCGCGTGAAGAAGCGGCCTCCTGGGACGATGGCGGCGGCGACGGCGAGGGACTCCAGGTGGCGCTGGCGCCGGCTTGGTGGCGGGGGGAGCAGGGAGTGGGGAAGGAAGGAGCGGAGGGAGTGGAGGACAAAAAGAGGAAGAGGAAGAGGCCGCCGATGCTCGGCCCGCTGCCGCTGACGGCCGCGGCCCTGCGAGGGGCCGACCCCGCCCTGCCCTCCCCGCTGGCCCTCGAGGTGCTCTCGGGCTCCCTCTCGAAGCGGATCGAGGAGTACGGCGCGGAGCCCGACTACGAAAAGGTGCTGGCGTCTTGGGGGGAGGGGGAAAAGGAAGGCGGCCGAGGGGGCGACGACGGCGACGGCGGCGACGGCGGCGAGAGACGCGCTCGGGCCGAGAGGGCCGTGCGAGCCTCGTCCCTGCTCCGCCGAGGGGAGCTCTTCCTGCTCAGGCGGGCCCTGGAGGCGACACGAGCTCTTCTCGAAGAGAAAGTGTGACAGGAAACGAGATAGAAAAGCAACACAAAAGTTTCCAACTTTTTTCAACAAAAAATGTTTTTTGTTGAAAACTCAAAACTTCAAGACTCTCAAAACTCAAAACTCAAAAACTCCCAACTCCTTTCTCTCTTTCATTCTTTTGTCTACAATTTCTTGCAAAAAGAAGGATCCGCGTTTTTTTCTCTCTCTCTCTCCGACTCTCTCGCTCTCTCTTTCTCTCGATGAAAATTCGTGTCAAAAAATTTCGAAAAAATATAAAAAATATAAAAAAATTTAAAACTCACTGAACAAACGTAACGCGCAGGACGACGACGCCGTGCGCCTCGACCGTCGCGGAATAGCTCCCTCCCACGACGTCGAACTCGCCGACGTCGGCGTGCCTCCACACGTCGCGGACGCGGACTTTTGAACTCACTCGCTGCGCCTCCTCCCCCCCCTCTCTCCCGACGAAGGCGACGTCGCTCCACTCAACCCGAACGACCCGCGGGGACTTCCCGCGGTTCAGGAGAGCGACCGCGAAGCCCCCGTCGGCCAGGGGCTTGGACCACACCTCTGCGGAATCTCCTCCAAACTTCCCCAGGGAGGAGGAAGAAGCGACGCGCCTCCCCTGGACGCCCAGCGGGTCCTGGTCGATCGCGATCACCTCGGCGTTCGTCAGCGTCTCCCTCGTCGCGTCGTCCTCCACCATCCTCGTGAGGTCGTTGCCGAGGATCAGCGGGGCCGCCATCATCGCCCACATCGAGAACTGCGTCCTCCCTTCGACGTCCGTGAGCGCGACCTGCTTCCTCCCAAACAGCCAGGGCCTCTTGACTCCCACCTGCAGCATGTCTGGGTCGTTCCAGTGGCCCGGCCCCGCGGCGGCGAACAGGGGGCCGTTGGCGTCGATGGCGTCGACGACGCCCGTGCTCCAGAAGCCCTGGCTCCAGGGCAGCTGCCGCCACGCCGGGTCGAGGTCCTTGGTCGTCCTCACGAGGTGGGCGTACCCGCTCATCCAGTCCGGCTTGGTGCTGTTCTTGTTGCTGGTCCTGCTGAAGTCGTTCTCGTCGGGGTTGATGCTGTAGACGATCGGCCTGCCCGTCGCGGCCAGAGAGTCCCTCATGAGCGCGAACGCGCGCTCCGCCTCGTCCCAGGAGCCCGAGCACCTGTCGTACTTCAGGTAGTCGACGCCCCACGCCGCGAACGTGTCCGCGTCCTGCGCCTCGTGCCCCTGGCTGCCCGGGTACGGAGGGAAGAGCGGGAAGTAGAAGGGCAAGCGCCCGCCGAGAGAGGTCTGGAGGTACGCGCGCCCGCTGCACGTCTGCGGGCCCGGGGCGGAATAGATCCCGAATTTGAGCCCGCGGGCGTGGACGTAGTCCGCGAGCGCCGCGATGCCGCTCGGGAAGCGCTTCGGATCCGCCTCGAGCTCCCCCGTAGCGGCGTTGCGCTGCGGGGCCATCCAGCAGTCGTCGATCATGACGAGGTGGTAGCCGAGGTCGCGGAGTGACTTGTTTCCCGCGCTGCTGATGTTCAACACCATCGCGTCGGCCTGCGCGCGGATGATTCCTTCGTCAATGTTGCACCCGAACTTGTTGTACGAGTTCCAGCCCATCGGCGGGGTCTGTGCGAGGAGGGGGGGGGGAGGCGGAGGCGGAGAGGGAGGAGGCGATGTCGGCTGTCGCTGCTGTGCGTTTGACGCGGCCGGCATCGAGAGCGCGACAAGAGCAGCGACAACGACCGCGACGGCGCTCCTCGTCATTCTCCGGCTCCAAATGCGCTCCGGTCGCCTCCACATGCGTCGGTGCGGAGAGCACGCGTGAGGGGAAAGTAATCGGAGGCGCAGAAGAGCATCAAAGTGCGGTCGCTGAAGAGCAATTGATTTCAATCTCTGCTTTCTTTCGAAAAGGACAAATCGAAAAATGAGATGAAAAACCAGGTATTTTCACCATTTGTCTCCACTCTCTTACAAAAAGAAGGATCCGCGTTTTTTTCTTTCTCTCTCTCCGACTCTCTTCACTCTCTCCTTCTCTCGATGAAAATTTGTTTCGAAAATCGTTTTTTGTTGTTGTTTCTCCTTTCGTGCTCTCGCGTTAGCCCCTCGTTTCAATCCAATTAATAATGATGTATTTTTTTCCGCTTTCGCCGTCGATGTGTGGTTGTTGTGGTCGTTTTGTGTGTGTTCGAAGATAGTACAGTGTTGTCGTTGTGGAGGAGGAGGAGGGGGAATGGTGATGGTGGTGGTGGTGGCGGAGGGAGGTGGGGAGGAAAAAGGTAAAAAAAAAACTCTCCCAGGAGGGCCTGCGGGGAGCCCGCGGGGTGCGAGGCGTTGAACGGCGCGCCCCTGCGGCCGACGCCGACGGGGCTCGCGTTCGTTCCGCTCCCTCAAAAACTCCCAACTCCTTCTTTCTACCGCCACCCGTTGGCCCTCGGCGCCTCCGCGAACCGCATGTCCTCGTTTTTCTTCGCGTTCACGACGTTGGGATGCCTCAGCGTCAGCTCGGGAGCGCCAAAGAGGACGTTGTCGGCTGCCTCGACGCCGAGCATCAGGGAATGGTCCTGGTTCCCGACCTCGTACTTCCAGGAGCCGAACCTCCCCCTCGACCAGACGTTCCGCCCCTCCGACTGCAGCCAGGGCAGGGCGACCTCCAGCGCCGCGTCCCGGCCGAGCGAGGGCGTGGGGTACCCGTGCTCGAGCCTGCGGTGGTACAGGGAGACGATCTCCGCGCCCGGGTCGAGGAGCCCCGTCGCGACGGCGCCGCGCACCGACGCGGCGACGACGGCGGGCCAGAGCCCCGCGGCCCCGACGGCGGCCGGCGAGCAGTCGACGGGCTTGAGGTCGGACTCGGAGACCTCGAACATCAAGGACCAGTAGGGCCCCCCCTCGGCCCCGCGCTCCCCCGCTTTGCCTCCTCGCTCGCGCTCGCCGCCGCCGGCGAGGCACAGCGTCGGCAGCGCCGCGCCGGCGGGGGGGCAGTTCCTCTCGGAGTAGTTGCTGAAGACCGTGGCGCGGTAGAAGGGGCAGTCGTCCTCCGGGAAGTAGAGCCAGCACTTGGGGCCCAGCGGGCACGCGCCGCGCACGCCGACGCCGACGATGTGCGACGCCGAGCGGCGCAGGCGCGCCGGGTCCAGCGGCGCCTCGAGCATCGTCCGCACCGCCGCGGGGATCGGGGAGGGCCGGGCCCCCTCCCCCCCCCGCGTCCCCTCGCCGGCCATCAGCAGCAGCGAGTCCAGGGGCAGCGTCGAGATGAGGCACTCGTACTGGATCGAGGAGCCGTCCCGCAGCCTGACCCTCTTCGCCTCGACGTCGACGCCCACGACCGCGCGCCCCGCTCCGAAGCGCTGCCGCTCCCGCGGGAGCAGCGCCCCGACGCCGCGCCAGATCGCGCCCGTGCCCCCCCGCCTCGGGAACCTGAAGACGGCGTTGGGGCCCCAGCCGGCGTCCTCGACGTTGCGGACGACGTTTCCCAGGGCGCGGCTCACGTCGGGGGCCGCGACGCGCTCGCCGAGCCACTCGGACGCCATCTCGGTCGTCGGGTGGGCCCAGACCTTGAAAGTTTTTTGTAAAAAAGTTGTCAAGTTTTGAGGGAAGAAGAGGATTGAGGAGGAAAAGGAGAGGGAGAGGGAGAGGGAGAGGGAGAAGGAGAGGGAGAGGGAGAGGGAGAGGGAGAGGGAGGGTCGTGAGAAGAGGTGGTGCTCGAGAGAGCGCCGTCATCTTTTCCTTCTTCCTCCTCTTGTTTTTTTATTTTCCAAGAGAACGAGAAAACAAAGAGAGAGAGGGGAGGGAAGAGGGGGACAAAGGAAGGAAAAGGTTAAAAAACAAAAACCGACCCACCTTGAAGTTGTACGGCCGCATGAACAGGTCGGCGATCCCCGCGCCCATCGTCCTCAGGATCCACTCGTCAAAGTCTCGCGGCCTCGTGCCCGCCAGCCTCGCGGACTCCACGGAGGCCGCGGCTAGGCCGGTGAGGCACGAGACCTTGTCGTCATCGCCCAGCGCGGAGATGTTGTTCTGGAAGGGGTAGGCCACCCACCGCCCCTTGAGCCGGACGTACGAGACGCGCTGGAGCGTGTTCCAGAGCTTGGACGGGGCGGGGGGGAGCTCGTCGACGCCGCCGTTGGGGCTGCTCCCGTTTTCCGATTTTTCCTCTTTGGCCCAAAAGGCGTCGTTCGGGCACGGCAGCGCCTCGGCGGCCTCCAGGCCCGCGTCGACCAGCTCGTCAAAGAATTTGTAATGGGAGAAGATGACGTGGCCTCCCATGTCGAAGAGGAACCCTTCGGGGGTGCAGTCGGTGCAGGCGAGGCCTCCCGGCTCGGGGGCCTGCATGAAAAACGTTGGAGGTTTTTTTTTTTTTTTTTTAAAGTCGAGGTTGAGAGAAAGCTTTTCGATCGGAAAATGAGCTCGAATGAAATCGATCAAAGGTAAAAGAAAGGCTCACCGAGTCGATAAGCAGCCAGTCCCTGCAGCCGTGCTGGTGGAGGCGCGTGGCCGCGCCGAGTCCCGTCGGGCCTGCGCCGACGACGAGGACGCCGACCTGTTAAAAAAAATAGAAGAAAATTTGAAGAGAGGAAAAAAGTCAGCAAGTCGAGAGGTCGAGGAGGTCGAAAACCTTCGCGATCGACTCGATGGCGCGAAGAGCGACCTCTGCTCTCTCTTTCTCTTCCCCTCTCTCTGTATCTCCCTCGCTCTCGCAATCTAACTCGCCTTCTCCGGGATATCGCAGCTGTCGCGAGCCATCTGGAATCAAAAGGGGAAAGGAGGTCGAAAAGCGAGGAAAAGAGTAATAGAAGGAGACAAGATGGATGCTTTTGCTTTTTTCGTTCTTTTGGTCTTTCGCTCGGCGAGGCTTTGAAAGAGAAATGAGAGAGAGAACAGAGGTCGCTCTTCGCGCCATCGAATCCCGACCCCTCTCTCTCGACCCCGACCCCTCTTTTTTCTTCCTTCCCTCTCCCTCTTTTTTCCTCCACTTTTCTTTTTCTTTTTCCCCTCTACTTACAACAACGCAGCGTGCATCGCCCTCGCCTTTCCCGGAGCCCCTCCAGCGACGATAAAGGCAGCGGAGGCCGCGGCCGCCTCGCCCGCGGCGGCGACGGCGAAGCTGGCCCTCGAGAGAGCGGCGCTGCTGCCCCCCCTCGAAGAGGCCGCCGCCGCAGCCGCAGCCGCAGCGGCCGCCGCCTCGGCGGCCCTCGCCGCCGCGGCCCCGGCGGGCGGCGGGCGCCCGCGGACCCCGGCCTCCTGCCAGGCCTGCATTAGCAGGTCCCACTCGTTTCTGTCGAAGCGGGGCACGACGAAAACCTCCGGCCGCCTCGGCTTCGCCGCCTCTGCTCCTCCGGTTCCTCCGGCGGAGAGCTGCCGCTGCCTCCTGCCCCTGCGAGAAGAGGAGCTCCAGCTCCCCTCGGCGGCCACCGCCGCGACCTCGAGCCCCCTGGACCTCCCCGCGGCAGGAGAGTCTTCGGGGGCCAGGAACGGCCTAACGAGCTCCCTGACGACGCGCAGCTCCGCCGCCGGGATCCTCTCCCTCCCCTGGTTCCTCCGCCGCTCCCAGAGGTTGGAGGGAGCTCCGGGGGAGATCAGGGAGTGGGCGTCATCGATCGCGACGAGGAAGGGGAGAGGGCAGGTAGGGGACCGCAGCGCCGAGAGGAGGACGACGGCGGCGTCCGTCTCGAGCGAAGAGGAGGAAGAAGCCCCGTCGCCGCCGCCGCCGCCCGCCGCCTCGGCCTCGGCCCTCTTCCCGCCCCCCTTGCCGCCGCTCCCTCCTCCCGCGAGCCCCGCGGCGATCTCGGCCACCTCCCTCAGCGTCTTCGCGGACAGCAGAGCCGGGGAGACCGGGTACGAAGCGGGGTCCGAGGGGGGCGAGGCGGGCGACGAGCGGCAGAGGGACGCGCGCAGCTCGTCCTCGGCCGGCGCCGCGACCGTCGCGAGCGCCCCGGCGTGCGACGCGAGCAGCGCGCCGGCGACGGCGGCCGCCGCCCGCGGCGTGTCCCACCCCCGCGCCGCCTCGTTCCAGCTGTAGGTCCCCCCGCCGGCCCCCAGCAGCGCGGCGCCGCGGGGCGAGGGGCACCAGAGGGTGATCCAGCCGTCGGCGCCGCCGCGGAGGCGCGCCCAGGCGACGAGCGCGGCGAGCGCGACCGACTTGCCGGCCCCGCGCGCGCCGGCGAGGAGGACGGCGGCCGCCGGCGGCGGCGGCGAGGCCGACGGCGAGGGCGCGCCCCCCGCCCTCTCGGCCCTCTCGAGCAGCGCCTGCGTCGCCCTGCGGTGCAGCACCCGCCCGCTGCCCGAGGAGCCCGCGGCGAGCTCCGCCTCCAGCCCCGGGCAGCCGCCCAGCGGCGTCGACGGCGTGGGACGGGGCGGGGAGGAGGCGGCGCCGCCGCCGCCGGCGCCGCCGCCGCCCCCCTCGGCGGCGGCGCGCGGCGGCGCGGGGGAGACCTCGGGCAGGGCGCCGCCGGCCCCGATGTCGAAGAAGGTCCCGACCGCCCCCGGGGACAGGGAGTCGGCGCCGCGGTCGGAGCCCTCGAGCACGCTGCCGCTGCCGCTGCTGCCGCCGCTGCTGCCCGGCATCGCCGCTGCCGCAGCCTCCTGCGGCTTCGGGGCCCAGGAGGGGCGCAGGAAGAGCGGCGACGACGAAGGCGAGGAAGGGGAAGGCGGGGAGGAGAGGAGCGCTTCCCCAGCCGCCGCCGCGTCCCCCCCCTCTGCTTTCCCCCCTCGGCTCGTATCCTGCTGCTGGAGACTTTGAGCCGTCGGCTTCCCGTGGGTCTTGCGGTACTCCTTCTTGAGGCGGAGCTTCTCGCTCGCCGGCTCTGTGGAAGGAGAAGGAGAGGGAGAAGAAGAAGGAGGAGCAGGGGAGGGGGTCGACGACACCGTCATCGCCGCGGTCGCGGCCCTCGGCTTCCTGGGAGCCCTTGCGGTCTTCGATGCTGCTGCTCCTGTTGCTGCTACTGGCGTCGCGCTGTCACCAGCTCCTCCTTCACCTGCTCCTACTTCTGCCCCTCCTCCAGCAGAGGAGGAGGAGGAGGAGGAGGAGGAGGAGCAGGAGGAAGAAAGGGAAGCGAATCGCCGGCGGGCGACGGCCGAAGCCTCTGCGAGCGGTGGCGACGGCAACGCCTTAGAAACCTCCCAGCGCCCTGCTCCTCCCGCGTTTGCTGCCCCCCTTGCGCCCTGGAGCAAGCTGTGGTGTGATGTTAGATCGAAGACACGTGTATAGAGGGGAAAAGAGGGTGAGTGCGTGCGTGTGTGGGATAAGAGACGAAACGAAAAGAAAGGGTCTCCCATCAGATCGAGCGTGTCAATCGGCTCCTCGTCTCTCTTTCTTCTTCTTCAGCCTTACCTGCCACTACTACTGCTGCTGCTCACCTCGCCGAGCAGCGCTTCGGCCGAGCGGGCCAGGCGCGCGAAGAGGCTGGCGCGACGCATCGAAAGAAGGGAGCGGGGAGAGCGGGAGAGGGAGTAAAGAGCAAACGAAGAAAATAATAGAGATGGATGGAAATCACTCTCTCTCGACGACGGGAAGAAAAAAAAAACGAGAAAAAAACTCCAATGCTGGCTCAGCGCGTGGCTGCGGCTCCCAGAGCAGAGGTGCAGGCGCTCGCCTCCTCTTCTTCCTCCTCCTATGGATCCCGCTTCCGTGTCGGCAGTCTTCCGGCTCGGTCACGAGATCCGCAGAGGGCTCGCGCAGCCCCAGAGACGGCCGCTCTGATGCCGTCGGCGTCTGCGGCGACGAGCAGAGTGCCGACTCTCTTATCATCATCCCGCGGGCTCCCGCAGCCTCGACAGGCAGCGGCGAGGCAATCCCTGCCTCCACGAGCGACGCCCGAAGATAGCGAAGGCAGCAGCGGCAGCGGCAGCTCAGAAGACGGAGCCGCCGAGGGAAGCGACGACGCAGGGAACGCCGACGACGCGATGCCGCCAACGCCGCCAAAGACGACGGCGGCTAAAAAGACGAGGACGCCGGCGCTCGAGGCCCGCAAGGCAGACAGGCTGCGCAGCCAGCTGCTGTCGATGATGCCGGACCCAGTCGACGACCCTCTGTTCGACGCAGGTGCGGGGATTTCGTTTTGTTTCGTTTCGAGGAGGGAGGGGGAGAGAGGGAGAGAGAGAGCAGAGGTCGAAAGAAGAAGAAGAAGAAGAAGAAGAAGAAGAAGAGGTTGAGAAGGGGAGCATTTTTTCCCTCTTTCTTTCTTTCTTTCTTTCTTTCTTTCTTTCTTTCTTTCTTTCTTCCTTTCTTTCTTTCTTGTTCTTTCTTTCTTTCCTTTTTTTTCCGTTTCCGGGGGCTAGTCAGGTCCGCGAGGCTTCCGAAATCGGTTTCCATGCCCGCACGTTTGCCGTTACACCCCCGGCAGAGCAACTTTCGACGACAGCCCTCTTCAAGGCGGCAGTTGGGGGACGCACTTTTTCGTTTTTCGGTTTTGAACAAAAAACGGAAAAGGGGGGGGAGAAAGGGTCGGGAGGTTTCTCTCTCGCGTGTTTTTCTCCTCTCTTTTGCCCCTGGCTTGCCGGCGGTTCCCCTCCTTTATTCTCTTTTCGACTGGCAGGGAGGGGTTCTCCCCTCTGTCCTCGCTGCCTCGGAGCTCTGTTGTTTTACAGGGAGCTGGGAAGCCGCGCTGCGCACATTTTTCTTCTTCTCTTTCGAGAAAAAAAAATCATTGAGAAAAAAAAACTCAAAAGACAAAAAAAAAAAACAGCCGAGTTGCTCGCCTCGACTTCCTCCGGAGAGGATTCCTCTGCGGATTCCGCCGCAGCCTCTTCTTCTTCTTCTCCCCCCTCCTCCTCTTCTTTTTCGCCACAAGAGCAGCAGCAGCAGCAGCAGCAGGCGCCCCGCCGCGCCGTGCCCAGGGCGGCGACCGCCGCCGCCGCCGCGGCCGCGGCCGCCGCCCTCGCCCAGGACAACCCCGCCGCTGCCGCTGCCGCCGCCGCCTGGGCCAACGTCGGCATCGGCGAGAGGAAGCAGCGAGAAGAAGAGGGCGGAGAGGAGGAGTGGGAGTGGGACGAAGGAGGCGAAGGGGGAGGAACGCCCCCGCCGCCCTTCGGCCCCTCTTCGCTGCTCCGGCCGGCCCTCTCGGCCTCGCTCCCTTCCGGGAAAGAGTCGGCGAGCGTCGCCAGGGTCTCGGCGGGCAGGGACATGACGGACAAGGAGCTGCTGAAGATCCTCGAGGCCTACCACCTCGAGGACGACGCCGAGTGAGTTTTGTCGACTTTTTTCTTGGTTTTGAAGGTTTTCGGGGAGGAGGCAGAGAGAAGAACAAACAAAACAAAAAAACTCACTCACTCGACCTCTCTCGACCTCGACCTCCTTTCCCACACGCACGCACACACACAAAAAAAAAACGTTCGCAGCGTTCTCCAAGAGCGGGCGATGACGCTCATGACTGAGCAGCGAGGGCGCGGCGTGTCCATCTACGGGCAGACTGTTGCGATGGCGGCCCTGATGGAGGAGCTGAGCG
>Ga0210003_1002053_pt1 | contig 17260 bp, 12 predicted proteins | sample LantaG_FD_182804 | JGI IMG/M metagenome (GOLD analysis project Ga0210003, IMG submission 182804) | Deep subsurface microbial communities from Baltic Sea to uncover new lineages of life (NeLLi) - Landsort_02402 metaG (SPAdes) (version 2) | ecosystem: Environmental > Aquatic > Marine > Oceanic >...
CGATCGGCTATATTGCTGTAACGACGAATCTGTCTGCGGCCGCAGGGGCGATTGTTGCGATGTGTGTGTCCTGGGTGATTATGAAGAAACCAGATGCTTCAATGGCACTTAACGGTGCGCTTGCAGGGCTTGTATCGATTACCGCTCCATGCGATGGGGTTACTCCAGCCGGGGCGATCTTGATCGGTGTTGTTGGCGGTGCATTGGTAGTCTTCGCCGTGATGTTTATCGACCGTGTTTTGAAAATCGATGATCCGGTTGGTGCCGTAAGTGTTCACGGAGTTTGTGGTCTCTGGGGCACGCTGGCAACGGGCCTGTTCAATATGGAGAGCGGCTTGTTCTACGGCGGCGGCTTGAAACAACTGGGCGTCCAGGCCCTTGGTGCCGGTACGGCTTTTGTGTGGGCGTTCGGTCTCGGACTGATATTGTTCTACGCGATCAGCAAGACAATCGGTCTTCGCGTGACTCCGGAAGAAGAGATAAAAGGCCTCGATATCGGTGAGCATGGGATGGAAGCCTATTCAGGATTCCAGATATTTACAACCACATAATGCTTAATTTGTGATTTAGGAGATAGAACAATGAGACTAATAATAGCATATATTCAGCCGCATAAGCTCCAGGACGTTAAACAGTCGCTTTATAAGAGTAAAGTGTTCAAGATGTCGGTAACAAACGCCCTGGGCTGCGGGGAACAGAAAGGTTATCACGAAAGCTATCGCGGCGTTGACTTCGAGGTCAACCTGCTAAAGAAGGTCAGGCTCGAGATAGCAGTGAATGAAGAGTTCGTGGACAGTACGATCGATGCGATAATTGAAGGTGCCAAGACAGGGCAGATCGGAGACGGCAAAATATTCGTCCTGGAACTGGGCAAGTGCGTACGGATACGTACAGGCGAAGTTGGCAGCAAGGCCATAGGGTAGCTCCGTGCAAGTTATTGCGACCATCACTTCGCGCCCTTTGGGCCGAGAAATAGGCCTCGCCTGTAATTGTGGGGCCTGTTCCTCGTAATGACAAAAACTACATTATTGTAGCTTTTGCGATTAATATCTACGATTATGTAGATATTGCAAAATGCTGAAACATCATTGCGTAAACATGTAAACCCTTATGAGAAAGAGATATATAAATATATTGAGAATATATAGTTAATCTGGCATGGTAATTGCAAACCTTTGTGTTATAGCCTGTATGTATGTAGGTTTAGGGTTAGTTAGTTTTGTAGGGTTATTAATTTATTTGGTTCTTATAGGTCAAGAAGGACGTAAAAGTGATGGTGAAAGAGAGAAATTCTAAACTTAGTATATGGAAAATGTGTACTTTGGGCGCTTTGCTGATAGTTGATAGCAACAGTAATGTCTTAGGCGGCGTCGAGAGCGTGAACCTTGATCAGGTCAAACAAGGCCTGGATACGGTATGGGTTCTTCTGGGAGCATTCCTGGTGTTCTTCATGCAGGCAGGCTTTGGCATGGTGGAAGCCGGATTTGAAAGAATGTATTCGCATTCGAACCGGAGAAAAAGGTAAGAAAGCGATTGGATAAGAATTGACAAAATACGTGAAAGATGTACAACGAATAAGCAGTTTAGTATTTGAAATATTAGGAGATTTGTCATGAAAAAGCCAGGTGAATCAGTAACCGAATTGTTTGGCTCAAATGTATTTAACGATATAGTGATGCGCTCGCGTCTTCCGAAGGATGTTTACAAATCCCTGAAAAAGACGATCGATGGAAATCAGCCGCTCGATGCTGCAAGTGCCAATGTTATCGCAAACGCGATGAAGGACTGGGCTGTCGAGAAGGGGGCGGCACATTTTTGTCATTGGTTCCAGCCTATGACGGGATCGACTGCCGAGAAGCACGATTCGTTCATATCCCCGACGCCGCAGGGCAATACGATTATGGAGTTCAGCGGCAAGGAGCTTAGCCAGGGCGAGCCGGATGCATCGTCGTTTCCTTCGGGCGGACTGAGGGCAACATTCGAGGCACGGGGCTATACAGCGTGGGACTGCACATCACCGGTCTTTATCAAAGAGAACGGAAACAATATCACACTGTATATACCGAGTGCCTTCTGTTCGTATATCGGCCATGCCCTGGATAAGAAGACGCCTCTACTTCGCTCTTTGGATGCCCTGAACAAGCAGGGGATGCGTGTTCTTAAAGCGCTCGGCAATACGACATCAAAACGTGTAACGGCAACACTCGGGCCCGAACAGGAGTACTTCCTTATCGAAAAGTCCCTTTATAAGGAGAGGCTTGATTTGGTTCTGACGGGAAGAACTCTGTTTGGCGCTCCTTCCCCGAGAGGCCAGGAGATGGACGATCATTACTTCGGCACGCTCCATGAACGCGTCGCATCTTTTATGCACGAGCTGAACCTGGAATTGTGGAAGTTAGGTGTGTCGGCCAAGACCCAGCATAACGAAGTCTCGCCGGGACAGTACGAATTGGCGCCGGTTTTTGCGACGGTAAACGTTGCTACGGACCATAATCAACTGGTTATGGAAACGCTCAAAAAGGTCGCTCTCCGGCATGATTTTGTTTGTCTGCTGCATGAGAAGCCCTTTGCCGGCGTGAACGGCTCAGGCAAGCATACCAACTGGAGCATGGTAACCGACGATGGTATAAATCTTTTAGAGCCGGGCCAGACGCCGCATGAGGATATGATATTTCTCGTAATGCTGTGTGCGGTTGTAAAAGCGGTTGATAAATATTCCGGGCTGCTGCGTGCAAGTGTTGCCAATTCCGGCAATGAGCACCGTCTGGGCGCTAACGAAGCGCCGCCGGCTATTGTCTCGGTATTCCTCGGCGATCAGCTCAGCGATATTTTCGACCAGTTGGCTGCCGGCGGGGCAAAATCGTCAAAGCAGGGCGGCGAGCTTAAGCTGGGCGTTTCCACACTTCCGCCACTGCCTAAGGATTGTACGGATCGTAACAGGACATCTCCGTTTGCGTTTACCGGTAACAGGTTCGAATTCAGAATGGTCGGGTCCACGCAGTCTACTTCGGGGCCCATGTTCGTACTCAATACCATTGTCGCCGACGTGCTAAGCGATATTGCCGATGAACTGAAAAAGGCCAAGAATGTAAAAACAGCAGCGCAGAAAATACTGCAGGATATCGCGACCAGGCATCGCAGGATTATCTTCAACGGCGACAATTACACCGATGAGTGGGTAGAGGACGCCGAGAAACGCGGCCTGACCAATATCCGTTCGACCGTCGCTTCGCTTGAGACCATAATGGACAAGGATAATGTCATTGTTTTCAAGAAACATGGTGTTCTGACGGAAGCCGAATTACATGCACGGACCGAGATATTTCTTGAGGGGTACAGCATGTCTATCAATATCGAGGCTATGACGATGCTGAACATGGCCAAGCGTCAGATCATGCCTGCCTGTATTGAGTATTCATCCTCATTGGGAGATGCGGTTTGTTCGGTAAGTGATGCGGGCCTTGATGCCTGGCCTCAAAAAGAGCTGCTAACAGAAGTTTGCGGCCTGATCGCAGCTATGAAGAAGGATATTTCGCAGCTCGAAAAGGCGGCGGCAAAAGCCGTTAAAATAGCAGATGCTATAAAGCAGGCCAGACTCTACAGAGACGAAGTAATCCCGGCTATGGAAGCATTGCGCGAAGTTGCCGACAAGCTGGAATCGGTTGTGGATGCGGATTTGTGGCCTATTCCGACTTACGCAGATATGCTCTTCTTAAAGTAGAAGTTGGCACTGAGAAGCGAAGGGCCTTGAGTGAAACTTCAGGCGGTTTGCTCAAGGCCTTTCTTTTTGTGTTAAAACCGTAAAGAGCATTCCTACAGGCCGCAATCTAACCTAATTGTGTAAAAAACGTGTTTTTTGCATAAAATATGCTTCTATCAGTGCTAATAAAGTAGTTTTGAAAAGATCGATTTCACATAAGGTGACCTTGGCAAACTACTGGTATTAGCGAGCAAGATATGGATATAAGAATCGCTTATGCTGCCTATTAGCAGAAAATACGTGCCACATTCGGATAAACAGAGTATTATAAGTGACAGTGTTTTTAGCAGTGTATTTGGGTAGTGGCGGAGTGAGTTGAGCTTAGTCTCAGCCCTTAATTAATATTCAGGTAAATGATTATGAAGACCCGAGAGTTGAAAATATATCTTTTTTACTGCTCAAACAGCCTTAATGCAGAGGAGCTGTCGCAGTGCCGTGATGAGTTCAAGGATCATCAGCTCAAGATAATCGGTCTGCCCTGTTCCGGAAAGGTGGATGTACCTTACCTGGTCAAAGCGTTCGAGACTGGAGCCGATGGAGTTGTTATAGTAACGTGCGAGTTGGATCAATGCCGTCATCTTGAGGGAAACATGCGTGCGGAAAAACGCGCTGAAGCCGTTGATTCGCTGCTCGATGAGATTGGAGTTGGTGTCGGCCGTATTGCCGCTATTCACGTAAAAGAAGGCCGGATAGAGCAGACCGTCAGCGAAATTAAGAAGTTCTGTGTCCGGATAAATCAGGCAAAACCAGCGTCCGCAGCTCAGGGGAGATAATTATAATGAAAACTAATAGTAAACTTGCAAAAGCGATAGAAAGTGGAGATTTCATTCTCACCGCGGAGTACCTGCCGGTTGCCGGAACGGATAGTTCAGTGATTGATTCAGCGTCAAGTGCTTTGGGTGACAGGGTGCTGGCGGTTAATGTTTCCGACAACCATTACGGAGTTGCGATGTCCAGTCTTGCGGCTTCCGTTGCCGTGCTGAAAGCCGGTGTTGAGCCAGTATTCCAAATTGTAACACGCGATAGAAACAGAATCGCCTTACAGTCGGATCTTCTGGGAGCAGCATGTCTTGGGATCAAAAACGTGCTGTGTCTGTCCGGCTACCACCAGACATTGACCGGCTCTCCTGAGTCCGCGAACGTATACGATATCGACTCGATTCAGCTTGTCGCGGCAGTGCGAAAAATGCGTGATGAAGGCGTGCTTCTGGACGGGACGAAGATCGAAGGCGAATTCTCCATGCTGATCGGAACGGCCGCGAATCCTTATCTGACGCCGCTCGAACTCAATATGATCCGTCTCAACAAAAAAGTCGAGGCCGGAGCAGATTTCATCCAGACACAGGCCGTATTTGACATTGAAGCATTCGGCCAGTGGCTTGATGCGGCTGTTAGCGAGGGCATTACCGAGAAGACAGCGATTTTAGCGGGTATTATGCCGCTGGAAAGCGCCGCCGAAGCTGAGAAACTTCGTGATACCTATACGGATATGTACATCTCCGATGAGTTGATAGAGCGATTGAAAGCTGCCGGAGGCGAGCAAGCACAGAAAAAGGAAGGCCTTGCCATCTGTGTCGAGATAATCAAGAAGGTCAAAGAAATGAACGGCGTGAGAGGAATACATATTCTCTCCGGCGGCAAAGAAGCGGTCGTCTCTGAACTTCTTGCCGCATCCGGATTGTAAAAGCAGGAAAGAACTTATGCCGGAAAAATATCATATTAAAACACAACCGATTCCGCCAAGACGTCCCCGCGTCGGCAAGTACGGCGTAGTGGACTGGCGGGAAGATTGCGCCGGGTGTCATAACTGCGCCAAAAAAGCGTGCGTTTACGACCGTTACCGAAAAGAGAACGACTATATCAGTAATCTAACCGATGTTGACGCTCTCTATTTCGATTGCAGGGGATGCTTTTCCTGTGTGCAGGAATGCACAAAAGGCATTCTGTGTTTGTCGATTAATCCGGTATACGAGGGAATGGGAAACCGTTACTGGACTCCGGATATCATCAAAACGACATGGCTGCAGGCTGAGACTTCGAAAATCCCGGTTTCCGGCGCCGGTTACGGCGGCCCATTTACCGGGACCGGCTTCGATGCTATGTGGACAGATATGTCGGAAATTGTCCGGCCGACCCGCGACGGCATTCATGGACGCGAGTATATCAGCACTTCGGTTGATATCGGTAGAAAACCATCCTTTCTCGTTTTTGAAGAAGGAAAACTGACCGGTGTTTTTCCGCCGCTCTTGTCCTTGCCGATGCCGCTGATTATTGATATGAGTCCGGCTAAATACAGCCTGCCGGACCTTGGGCCTGTTATCAGGCAGGCGGCTGAACGCACCGGTCTGATTGCCATCGTAGATCCGAATAACTGGCCTTTCCAGGACGCCGAGCAGCAGCAGTATCTGCCGCACGTGGCATTTTATCTTGACTCCAACGCCTCGGTGCCGCCGAAAGAAGTGCTGCGCAAGACACGGCTCGTGGAAATCGCCGATGACGGCAAAGTGCTTGAGCGCATAAAGAAGCTCAAGAGCATACATCCTGAGATTATCGTGGCTATAAGGGTCGAATTGAATTCTAAAGGCCCCGGGCGTGCGATTGAGCTGGCCGGTTTCGAAGAAGTAGAAGTTATACACATTGTGGCCGATCTCGATGGCAACGAAATAGGAGTGAAAAATCCTCGGTTCATAAAGGATATGATACTTGAGATTCACACTGCCCTGATTGAGAATGGAACACGGGACGATATTACACTGATCGCGGGCGGCGGCATTGCTCTGCCCGAACACATGGCCAAGGCAATCATCTGCGGCTCAGATTTGATCACAATCGACCTGCCTTTAATGATCGCGCTCGAATGCCAATTGTGTGACAAGTGCGAGCCGGGGATGCCGTGTCCGGCTAAACTCGAAGACATAGATCCGGATTACGGAGCCGGGAGGATGACAAATTTAATCGCAGCATGGCATGATCAGTTGATCGAACTGATGGGTGCGATGGGAATACGTGAAGCTCGCCGTCTGCGCGGCGATGTTGGACGTGCAATGTTTTTTGAAGATCTTGAGGAAGAGACCTTTGGCAGACTTTTTGGTACAAGAAAGAAAGATTGAGGAAATACTGCCTGCCAACACGCTCAAGACGTGTGTGCCGCAGGCAGTGGTGGCTCGCGAGGTCAAACCGGCGCCATCACGTTTCCGCAATGAAATCGGCAAATACGTTGTTCATCGCAGCAGCGAGTGCATCCGGTGCGGCAAATGCGCCGAGGTATGTCCTTACGGCGTGCACGTATATAAGCCGGGTTATAAATATTTTGCCTCGCCCAAAAACCATCTTTGTATTGGCACGGAATGTTCGAAGACCGACCATTACTGCGTAGATTTATGTCCGAAGGGCGCGCTTAAAGTGGCCGACAATCCGATGACCGAAGGGCTTGGCGATTGCCGCTGGACGGCGGATATGATTATGGCCACATGGAAAATGGCACAGACCGGCGAAGCCCCGGCTAAAGAATACGGACTCCAATACCAGTGCGGCGATTCCGGCGGCGGTTTCGACCGACTCAGGTTCAAATTCCCCGACAAGCCGCCCGTCAAGCTCGACGAGGACCAGATCGATATGAGTATCGAACTGAATAAACGCAACGACGGCCGGCCGAAAATCAAAATCGATGTTCCCTGGTACGGCGGCGGTATGTCGTTCGGGTCGGTAAGTAATGTCACGCAGCTCTCGAAAGCATCCGCGGCGACGGCGTGGAATACCTTTACCTGTACCGGCGAAGGCGGATACATGGAACGAATGAGACCATACGACGACCATGTGATTACGCAGGTCGCCACGGGGCTCTTCGGCGTGCGCGAGGAAACGATCCAGCGCGTGCCGATTGTGGAATTCAAATACGCACAGGGTGCCAAGCCCGGTCTCGGCGGACACCTTCTGGGCGATAAGAACACAGTCAGCGTCGCACGGATGAGGGAGGCGGTGCTCGGAATATCGCTGTTCTCGCCTTTCCCGTTCCACAGCGTGTATTCCATCGAAGACCACATGAAACACATCGACTGGATTAAGCATATTAACAAGCGTGCCCTGATTTCTTCCAAGGTCTCGACTCCGACGGATGTGGATATGGTCGCCGTGGGAAGTTACGCGGCGGGCTCACATATCATTCATATAGACGGCGGTTACGGCGGCACAGGCGCTGCTCCGAACATAGCAAAGAAAAACATCGCGATGCCCATCGAATACGCCATCGACAAGGTGCATGGTTTTCTCGAAGCGGAAGGCGTTCGTGATAATATAACCCTGATCGCCAGCGGCGGAATACGAACCTCGCACGATATCGCCAAGGCTATCGCCCTCGGCGCCGACGGTGTGGTTGTCGGTACGAGTGAGCTGGTCGCATTGGGTTGTGTGCGGTGTACGCGATGCGAAAGCGGTCGCGGCTGCCCCCGGGGTATTGCGACAACTGACCCGGTGCTGTCAAAGAAAATGGATATCGAATGGGGCACGCAGCGAATTATCAACCTGTACAATGCCTGGTATAAAGAACTGATTGGAATCCTCCAGAGGTTCGGGATGCGCAGTGTCCGGCAGCTAAGAGGACGTACGGACCTCCTGATGCATCTTGACTACAGCAATAACGTGGAGGCGAAAAGATGAGCAGAGATTTAATAGAACGACTCACAAACTCAAGAGGACGCCTTGCAGAAGGTCTTAATCTTGGCGGTGATATAAAAAAGAGCGCCGATGAAGGCGGCTGCGGCGTTGTTGGTTTCTGCTGCACCGAACCTGTTGCGGGAAGACATATTTACGAACCCTCCAGGCAGATGCACAACCGCGGCAACGGCAAGGGCGGCGGGATCGCCGCTGTGGGATTCGACCCCGAGCAGCTTGGCGTCAGCCGGGAAGTGCTGGATGATTATTACATGCTGCACATCGCGCTGCTGGATGAGAAAGTCCGCCCCGAGGTGGAGAAGCGATTCATCAAAGCCAATTTTGAAATCGCGGCCTCCTGCAAACTCGATACCGTTGATGACTGGCAATCTGTCGATGGTCTCCACGTCAAGCCGCCCGATGTGTTGCGTTACTTCGTTCGCGCAAAAGACAAGGTGCTCGACAAATTCATTGCAGAAAACGCTCTGCAGCAGCTTGACCGACGTGACGCCGAGGATGAGTTCGTAAATCAGAACAGCATCAGGCTCAACCAGGAATATTACGCTTCGCTCGGCGAGCAAAGGGCCTTTGTCCTCTCGCACGGCAGAAATATCATGATCCTCAAGGTCGTCGGCTACGCAGAGGCCATCGTGAAATACTACAGAATCGAGGACCTCCGGGCCCACGTATGGATAGCTCATCAGCGATATCCCACGAAGGGCCGGGTGTGGCATCCGGGCGGCGCGCATCCTTTCGCCGGTATCGATATGGCGCTCGTGCATAACGGCGACTTCGCAAACTATCACTCGGTCAGCGAATATCTCAGACAGCGAAATATATATTCGCAATTTCTTACCGACACCGAGGTCTCTGCCCTGTTGTTCGACCTGCTCGCGAGGACTTACCGCTATCCGCTCGAATACATTATCGAGGCGATGGCGCCCACAACCGAGCGTGACTTCGATTGTCTCGACGAAGAGAAACAGAAGATTTACAGGGCGATCCAGGCCGCGCATATTCACGGCTCGCCGGACGGTCCATGGTTCTTCATCATCGCGCGCAACATCGCCAGGCAGAACAAATTCCAGCTACTGGGCATTACCGACACGGCAATGCTTCGGCCGCAGGTTTTCGCCTTCAGCGATGGCGAAGTGCAGGTCGGGCTGATTTGTTCGGAAAAACAGGCGATCGATGCGACTCTGCTTAGCCTTTCGAAGGACGATGAGCGAATCTGTCCGGTAGCCGACCGCTACTGGAACGCGCGGGGCGGCAGCCATACGGACGGCGGTGCTTTCATCTTCAATCTTGTGCCGGACCAATCCGGCAGGATGCGGATGGAGTGTACGGATAAATTCGGAGTGCAGGTTCCGATGCCCGGTGGAACCGAGGCGTGCGATTTTTCTGCTGAACAGTCGGCATCGACGCCGGATGCGCAGATCAGTACGGACATCGAGCGGCTTCTTAAAGCCGGTAGTGCGACGGATATGTTCGAATACGTACGTGACAATATCAGCCCCTGGTCGTTCGATGATATCAGGTCGGCCTGCCGGATAATAGCCGGGGCGAAGAATATCGCTTTGGCGATTGAGACGCTGACGCTGCTTAACGACAGAAGATACGCAACCGGCTCGAAAAAGACCAGCCATATCGTTCATATTGTGCGCTCCGAGCTGGATCGGCTGTTCAGAAGTCTTCCTGCTTTGAAATCGGCCCCGAGCGGCGATAATTCCTATCGGCTGATTGACTTCCAGATGCGGGATGTACTAAGAGAGCCGCAGGATGGCGAGAAGACTCTCGTGATCGACGCGGCAGGCTTCCCGGCTGAGGGAGATGAATGCGACGCCGGGATTCTAAGAGATGCCTTTATCAAAGGCTGGCGGCGATTTATCACTTTCGCAAGCCGGGGCCAGAGGTATGTCGGATGCGGTCTTGGCCCTGAGACCGATGACGTGACAATTGACGTTTACGGCAGCTCGGGCGATTATCTGGGTTCCGGTATTGACGGCCTTTCCATCACGGTTCACGGAAACGCCCAGGACCAGCTTGGACAAATTATCAAACACGGCAAACTCGTGATTCACGGTGACACGGGCCAGACTTTTATGTACGGCGCAAAGGGCGGCGAAGTCTACGTCCTCGGCAATGCGGCCGGTCGCCCACTCATCAATTCGGTGGGCAGGCCCAAAGCGGTGATCAACGGAACGTGCCTGGATTTTCTCGCCGAGTCGTTTATGGCCGGCGATCCTTTAAAGAAGGGCGGTTTCGTTATTCTCAACGGAGTCAAGTTTGACGACGACGGGCAAATCGTTTCGCTGCCGGAACCTTACCCGGGCAGCAATCTGTTCTCACTCGCCTCGGGCGGGGCAATCTACGTGCGCGATCCGTATAATAAATGTGACGAGCAGCAATTGAACGGCGGCCAGTTTGTCCAATTGACCGATGCGGACTGGGAATTGATACTGCCTTATTTGGAAGAAAACGAGCGGCTCTTCGACATATCCGTCGAAGACCTGTTGACTGTAGACGGCCGGCGATGCGAGCCGACGGAAGTCTATCGCAAAGTCACGCCTTCGATAAGTGCGGTCTCCGAGGCCGTTGCGGATACGGATGATGTAGCTACGGATTTCGAGGCTGCCGAGCAGGTCGTGGCTTAACGGCAGCAAAAAATAAATCCGGGACTTTGCCGTCCCGGCAAGAGAAAAAAATATGGCAATAACGATTAAAAAAAGCAGCAAAGAAATAGAGGGCCTGATTCGCAGGGTCGAAGAAATCTCCGGCGTTGACCTCAACCTGTGCTATCAGTGCAAGAAGTGCACGAGCGGCTGCCCGGTTGCGAAGATGACCAAATCACCGCCCTCGGAAATAATGAGAAGACTGCATCTTGGCGCCGGCGACGAGCTTCTGGGCAGCGACATTATCTGGGCTTGTGTCTCGTGCGAGACGTGCTCTGCGAGATGCCCTATGGGAATCGAAGTTGCGGCGGTAATGGATGCGCTGCGGATTCTGGCACTCGAAAAGAAGGCGGAAAAACAGGAAGGTAACGTTCCGCTGTTTAACCGGGCGTTCTTGTCGACCGTCAGGCTGTTCGGCCGCACATATGATATTGCAATGATCGCCGCTTATAAACTCGGTACGCTGAAACTGATGAACGACACGGAAAAATTTCCCACGATGCTGAAAAAGCGAAAGATCGCTCTGCTGCCGCCGACCGGCGCCGACAGAAAAACGGTCAGGCGAATCTTCAAAAAAGCAAAACAAAATAAGGCGGACAAAGAATGAAATACGCGTATTATCCAGGATGTTCAGCCCACTCGACGGCACGTGACATGCACGAATCCGCCGTAGCCGTGGCCGGGGCGCTCGGCATAGACCTCGTCGAGCCGGCCGGCTGGACCTGCTGCGGAGCTACCGCAGCCCACCAGACCGACCGTGTTTTGGCGGCCACACTGCCTGCTGCCACCTTGGTAAAGGTCCAGGACATGGGGCTGGATATGGTCGTCAATTGTGCGGCCTGCTATAACAGAATGAAAGTGACTAATCACGAGGTATCGACCGATCCGACGATGCGAAAGAAGGTGAGCGACGCCGTCGGCAGAGATTATGACGGCTCGGTGAAGGTCCGGCACATCGTCGAAGTTCTGCTCGATGATGTCGGGCTCGATAACATTAAAAGTGCTTTCAAACGTTCGCTCAAAGGGCTCCCGATTGCCTGCTATTATGGTTGCCTGCTGGTTCGCCCGCATGATGTGACGAATTTCGATGACCCGGAGAATCCGACGTCGCTGGATCGGCTGGTCACCGCGATGGGCGGAGTCAGCCTTGAATGGCCGCATAAAGTCGAGTGCTGCGGCGGCGGGCTTTCGATGTCGAGAACGGATGTAGTCGTCAGCCTCACGGATTCGATTGTGGGTATGGCAAAGGCCGCCGGCGCCAAGTGCATTGCGGTGAGCTGTCCCATGTGCCAGATCAACCTGGATATGAGGCAGCAGGATATCGAAAAACAAACGGGGACACGTCACGACATGCCGGTCCTGTATATCACCCAGCTTCTCGGGCTGTGCCTCGGCATTTCGCCCGAAGAGCTCGGACTGAATAAACTAATGGTTTCTCCTGCAAGTGTTATAGAGAAAATAGAAGTACATGCTCATGGTTAAAAACAACGATAAGAAGATTGGTGCGGTGCTGGTACAGGGCGGCGGTATTGCCGGTGTCCAGGCATCGCTTGATTTGGCCAACTCCGGCTTCAAAGTCTATCTCGTCGAACGCTCGGCCGCCATCGGGGGAATGATGGCACGGCTCGACAAGACGTTCCCGACCGGCGATTGTGCCACGTGTATCGTCTCGCCAAAGCTCGTCGAATGCGCACGAAATCTTAATATTCAAATTCTGACCCTCTCGGAAATGACGGATCTGCGGGGCGAGCCGGGCAACTTCAAGGCGACGGTGAAAATACATCCGAGGTATATCGATGAGCAGAAGTGCAACGCTTGCGGTGACTGCACGCAGGCCTGCCCGGCGGATATCCTCGATCCTTTCGATCGCAACCTGGGGACACGCAAGGTCATCGCCAAGCACTATGCCCAGGCGGTTCCGAATGTTTTCAGTATTATCAAGCAGGGACACGCGCCCTGCAAGACCACATGCCCGGCGAACATCAATGTTCAGGGTTACGTCCAGCTCATTAAGAAAAAAGAATATCTCAAAGCCGTCGAGATGATCAGGCGGCGCAATCCGCTCTCGGCCATTTGCGGACGAGTCTGCACGCATCCGTGCGAGGATGCCTGCACTCGCAAAGACCTCGATGGTCCGGTGGCTGTCAGGCTGCTCAAACGATTCGCTTCCGACAAGGAGATGGAAATGATTGCTTCGGGCGAGCTGACGCTCCCGGAAGAAAAGACACCCGCCCCGGACGCGAAGAAGGTTGCAGTAATCGGCGCCGGCCCGGCGGGCCTGACCCTTGCCAGCGACCTTGCCGACAGCGGTTTTGCAGTTACTATATACGAAGCGCTGCCCGCCGCGGGTGGAATGCTGAGATGGGGAATACCCGAGTATCGCCTGCCCAAAAACGTACTCGACCATGAAATCGAGCTGATCCGGCGCAAGGGCGTGACATTTGTTCTGAACTGCCGCGTCGGGGAAGATATTTTCATAGAAAAAATCCGCACCGAAAACGATGCCGTATTTATCGGTGTCGGTGTCCATAAAGGCCGCGCGCTCGGCGTGGAAGGCGAGAACCTGGCGAACGTACTTCAGGGCATCGATTTTCTCAGGCAGGCAGGCTCTGCCGATGATAAACCCACAGTCCGAAAGAGGGTCGTCGTCATAGGCGGCGGCAATGTTGCCGTCGATGTGGCGCGCACGGCCCTGCGCCTCGGCGCTGAGAATGTCGAGATGATAGCTCTTGAACAACGTAACGAAATGCCCGCCTATCCCGAAGAAATCGAGGCGACTATAGTCGAAGGTATCAAAATCCGGAACGGCTGGGGCCCTCGCAGAATTCTGGGTGACGGTTCGGCTGCCGGGATTGAGCTTAAGAGATGCACGCAGGTCTTCGACGAAGAGAGACACTTCAATCCGATCTATGACGAAAATGACCTTATTTCGATCGATACCGACCAGATTATTATCGCCATCGGCCAGAAAAATGACGATTCTTTTCTTGAGCATGTAGACGCCCAGATCGAGCGCGGCAGTTTCAAAGCCGACCCTGTCACCCTCCAAACGTCGATCGAAGGTGTTTTCGCGGGAGGTGACACCGTTTCCGGTCCTGCATCCATAATCGAAGCGGTAGCCGCGGGCAAACGGGCCGCCGAATCGATCGAACGATATCTCAATGGGCAGGATCTCGTGACCTCTCGCTTCGAGGAAACGATCAAACGTATTCCAGAAGAGCTTTTGCCTTCGACAAAGGATGTTGAAAAGAAGCAGCGGGCCGCCTCCGTTGAGCTGGCAATACAAAAACGAATCGGCAACTTCGATGAGGTCGAAATGGGATTCTCCGAAGAAGCGGCAATCGCCGAGGCAGAGCGATGTCTCAATTGTGCGTTGTGCTCGGAGTGCGAAGAGTGCGTTCTGGCCTGCGGTCAGGATGCCATCGACCATAATATGACCGAACGCGTCGTCGAGCTGGATGTCGGCTCGGTACTGCTTACGCCGGGATTCGATGAATTCGACGCGAAGCGCAAAGGCGAGTTCGGTTACGGTCGCTATCCCAACGTCGTGACGAGCGTGCAGTTCGAGCGAATGCTCTCTGCCGCCGGGCCGTTCGAAGGTCACGTGATTCGCCTGACAGACGGCCGGGAAGCCAAGCGAATCGCGTGGATACAATGCGTCGGCTCGCGTGACGCGGCCTGCGGCAATGAATACTGCTCGTCGATCTGCTGTATGGCCACGACAAAGCAGGCAATGGTTGCTATGGACCACGTCTCCGGGCTCGATGCGACGATTTACTATATGGACATCCGGGCGCACGGCAAGGATTTCGACCAGTATTACGAGCGTGCCAAAAGCAATGATAACATTCATTATATAAAGAGCATCCCCTCGCGGATCGTCCAAATGCCCGGCACGAGGGATCTTCGCGTGCGTTTTGTCGGCGAGGATGGCCAAATCCGCGAGCAGGAATTCGATCTTGTTGTGCTTTCGGTCGGCATGGAACCCGCCGCATCGACTAAGGACATTACATCCCGCTTCGGTATAGAGCTAAACGAGTACGGTTTCTGTGCGACGGATCGTCTGCGGCCTCTGGAGACTTCCCGGCCGGGTGTTTTTGTCGCCGGGGCATTCCAGGAGCCTAAGGATATTCCCGAGACGGTTACGCAGGCAAGCGGTGCCGCTTCGAAGGCGATGGAGCTGCTCGCATCGGCACGAAATACTCTTGTGACCAAAAAAGTCTATCCTGACGAGCATGATATTACTGATGAGGAGCCGCGAATCGGCGTCTTCGTATGTCACTGTGGTATGAATATCGCTTCGGTTGTGGACGTTGAAAGTGTGGTCGAAGCCGTTGAGAATCAGCCCGGCGTTGTCATGGCGACGCATACGATGTTTACATGCTCGGATACGAGCCTGTCCAACGTCAAGGATATGATTCGCGAGCACAGGCTCAACCGGATCGTGGTTGCCTCATGCACGCCTCGAACGCACGAGCCACTGTTCCGCGAGACGCTGCGAGAGGTCGGCCTGAACCAGTATCTGTTCGAGCTGGCCAATATCAGGGACCAATGCTCGTGGGTGCACTCGTCCGAGCCCGAAGCCGCTACGGAAAAGGCCATCGAGCTTGTAAGGATGTCTATTGCCCGCGCGCGTCTTCTGGAGCCTCTCGAAGGCACATCTCTGGCGGTTGACCAGAGCGGTCTTGTAATCGGTGGCGGCCTGAGCGGTTTGACCGCCGCACTGTCGCTGGCAGACCAGGGATTCAAAGTGCATCTTGTCGAACAAACGAATGCCCTGGGCGGACATCTGGCTGAAATATATCGCACGCTGGAACACAATGATATCTCTGATTTCACTGCTGACTTGATAAGAAGAGCTGAAAATCACTCGAAAATAAATCTCCATATGGAAGCGGAGATTACCGCTATCTCAGGTCACATCGGAAAGTTTGAAACGACGCTTTCGGCCAGAGGCCGGAAGGTGGAAATCTCCAGCGGCATAATTATCGTCGCGACCGGCGCCGAACAGGCCGAGACCTCGGAATTCCAGTACGGCCAATCCGACGCCATAATGACGCAGGTCGAGCTTGAGAAACGCCTGCATGAAAATACATTCAGCGCCGGCGGCCGGAACATTGTAATGATTCAGTGCGTCGGTTCCCGCAATGACGAGCATCCATATTGCAGCAGGATTTGCTGCTCGACGGCCGTTAAGAACGCGCTGGCTATCAAAGATCTGGATCCCGACGCCACCGTACTTGTCCTTTACCGAGATATCAGAACTTACGGCTTCCGCGAAATATATTATCAGAAGGCTCGTGAGGCCGGCGTGCTTTTCGTCCGCTATGACAGGGACGAGCCGCCTGTGGTTTCCGATGCCAACGGTCTTGTCGTCAAGGTCAACAGCCCCGATTTTCCCGAGCCGATTGAAATCGAAGCCGACAATGTCATTCTCAGCACCGGCGTCGAGGCTCGCCCGGAGAACAAGCGGCTTTCGGACATGCTCAAGGTCCCGCTCAACTCCGACGGTTTCTACGTCGAGGCGCACATGAAGCTGCGACCCGTCGATTTCGCCACCGAGGGGATTTTCCTCTGCGGGCTGGCCCATTCGCCCAAGTGCATCGATGAGAATATTTCGCAGGCGCGGGCGGCCGCCGCACGTGCCGCAACCGTGCTTTCGAAGAAGTATCTCGACGTCAGCGCACAGGTCTCGTACGTCGAGCAGGATAAGTGCATCTCGTGCATGACCTGTGTCACCGTATGCCCATATAACGCGCCGTTCTGCAATCAGGACGGCAAAGCCCAGATCGAGGCGGCAAAGTGCATGGGTTGCGGTATTTGCGCCAGCGAATGTCCCGCACACGCGGCGCAGCTCCATCACTTCGAGACCGACCAGTTCAGGGTCATGATTGACAAATTGTTCAGGAGAGAAGTTTTTAATAATGAACTCAGACATATTCGAACCTAAAATTTTGGCTTTCTGCTGCCATTACTGCGCGTATGCATCAGCGGACCTGGCCGGCTCGATGCGGATTCAGTATCCGCCGAATGTCCGCATCATCCGCACGCCTTGCACCGGCCGGCTGGAAATCGAGTATTTCATGAAGGCATTCGAGCAGGGCGCCGACGGCGTTCTTATAGCCGGCTGTCTCGAAGGCGGATGCCATTTCATCGAGGGTAACCTCTGCGCCAAACG
>Ga0210003_1002054_pt1 | contig 17249 bp, 15 predicted proteins | sample LantaG_FD_182804 | JGI IMG/M metagenome (GOLD analysis project Ga0210003, IMG submission 182804) | Deep subsurface microbial communities from Baltic Sea to uncover new lineages of life (NeLLi) - Landsort_02402 metaG (SPAdes) (version 2) | ecosystem: Environmental > Aquatic > Marine > Oceanic >...
ACTGACCATCTTTTCTCCCCCATATATCTGCCCCCATTAATCTAAGGGGCTCGACAACTCTTTTCATAGGTCTCTTTCTTATTGAGGCATCCCCACATAAAACAGAATAAAAATTCTGTCCGCTAAGCAAACCGGCTAAAAGACGAATGGTCGTCCCTGAGTTCCCTGCATCAAGTATATCTCTTGGCTCTTGTAATCCAAATAATCCTTTTCCTTTTATTTTAACAGAATTATTTTTACCTAACTCTATTTCTGCTCCCAAAGCTCGCATGCACTCTAATGTTTTAAGACAATCCAAAGAATTTAAAAAATTAGATATTCGAGTCTCTCCCCGGGCTATAGACCCTAAAATCAAAGACCGATGAGATATCGATTTATCTCCCGGGACAAATATATTTCCTTTTAATTTACTGGCTTTCTCTAAAACAAGTTCCACTTAATTTTTCATCCCCTCTAAATCATGTTCAGCAGATGTGCCCAATTCCCGGCCTATCGCCTGAACTATTGGCTTGATTTCTTTCATTAATTGGGCAAAAGTATCGAGTTTTAAAGTCTGAGCTCCATCACTGAGCGAACTTTTTGGGTCAGGGTGAACTTCGATAAGTAAGCCATCCGCTCCAGCGGCTATGGCAGCTTTAGACATCGGACTTACCAACCTCCATCTTCCGGTAGCATGGCTGGGGTCTACAATTATGGGCAAGTGACTTAACCTCTTTAGAGCAGGAACTGCACTTAAATCCAAAGTGTTACGGGTATAGTTTTCAAAAGTACGAATTCCTCGCTCGCATAATATTACTTCATAATTTCCTTGAGATAAAATATATTCTGCCGATAATAATAGTTCCTCTATGGTAGCTGGCATTCCTCTTTTTAATAATATTGGTTTTTTAGTTTTACCCAATTCTTTTAACAATACAAAATTCTGCATATTACGGGCGCCTACTTGAAATATATCGGTATATTTACCTACCAGCTCTATCTGGTTAACTGACATCACTTCAGTTACAACTGCTAAACCTGTTTCTTTCCCGGCTTGAGCCAACAACTTTAAACCTTCCTCCCCTAATCCCTGAAAGCTGTAAGGAGAACTGCGAGGTTTAAAAGCTCCTCCCCTTAATATCTTTGCTCCGGCAGCTTTGACGTAGCGGGCAGTTTCAAATATTTGTTTTTCGTTTTCTACCACGCAAGGCCCTGCCATTACTATCACTTCTTTGCCGCCAATAACTACATCTTTTGCTTTAACTGTAGTATCGAAACTCTTAAATTCCCTGCTTGCCAATTTGTAAGGCTTTACAATACGAATAATTTCTTCCACGCCGTTAAAGGCATAAAAAGGAACAAAAGTTAAATTTTCCACATCTCCGATTACTCCTAAGATAATCCGCCTTTCTCCCCGAGAGATGTGTACTTGGTGCCCCATTTCGCGTAATTTCTGTATTACTTTTTCTACATCAGCATCATCGGTTTTGCCATTCATTACAATAATCATTTAGACTCACTCTCCTTTAAATGTAAGGTTTTTTTAACTAAATCTTTTCTTAATATTTCTGCTCCCCTTAAATAGCAATGCTTTATTTCTGTTTGACTTTTTTGGCAATTTATCTGGATTAATACTCGAATACATTTTGGCAAACTCCCCGGAACATCTATTTCTTGCATATCAAAAAGGGGGACTCTATTCCAGCCCAATTCTCGTACTGATTGAGCAGGGAAGGCAGCATTTAAATCAGGAGTAACGCTGAACAAAATACTTACTATATCTTCGATTTTGAAATCATTTTCTTTTTTTAAAGTAATCAATAATTCTTTGGTCTTTTCGATAATTTCTTCTTTGGTATTACTTTCTGCAGTTATTGCCCCTCTTATTCCTCTTACTAACATATATATATACCTCCTTTTTCTACTGTGTCAAGGGGACGGTTCTACTGACACATTTTGAGATTGCCACGCTCCCTACGGTCGCTCGCAATGACATTTACATTCTATACGGGCTCGATGAATCGAGCCCCCTATATTTTCAGAAATGAATAGGCTAAAAATAATAAAGGTCATAGGAATTTAAAAAACCTATGACCTTTATATAAATATACAAAGATACCATAGGCATAACACCGATGTCTATGCCTATGGTATCTTATTTTAAACTTCTAAGATGTTAAGGCAAAAACATCGGTGATATAATAGTAGTAATAATAATTAAAGGAAATTATTGAATTAGTAAATTCTCTAGTTATAGCCACCTTGCCTACTCCTTAACATTTTTTAAAATATTAGCACACACTTCTACTTCTGTCAAATTTTACTTAGGGATAGAGGCTTTTCTTAATCGCTCCATTATTGCCAAGCCCAAATCATGTTCTTCTAAACCTTCAGCAATAATAATCTCAAATCCTTCTTTATCAAAACTCCTTAAAATAGCGAAGAGATTTGCCGCACATATCTCTAATTCAGTACCTTTACCTATAATTTTAACTTTAAATCCATTATATTTGTTTTGGTTTTCTTCTTTAGCCATTATCCCCACTTTAAGCCCCTGCGCTATATATTTAGAAGCCAGCCTACTAATTTCTTCTACTTGAGCATCCCCCTTCTTTTCTACCAAAATCAATTTTGCCTGGGGAGAATAATGACTGTTTAACATTCCCGGTGAACGGAAACCTTCTTCTAACTCCTTACTTATTTTTACCTGACCGACTACTTCCTTTAATTTTTCCACTGATATCCCCCCTGCCCTCAGTACCCGGACGGGTTCAACAGTTATATCCAATACGGTAGATTCTACCCCTACTTTTGTCTTGCCTCCATCAATAATCATCTCTATTTTTCCGCCCAAATCATCGGCTACGTGTTGAGCAGTAGTAGGGCTTGTCCTTCCAAAAAGATTAGCACTGGGAGCTGCTATGGGAGTTTTAGCCTCTCTAATTAAGCTTAAAGCAATATTATCGGCAGGCATCCTCACAGCAACCGTATCTAAGCCAGCAGTAACAATACCTGAAACTAATTCAGATTTTTTAAGGACTAAGGTAAGGGGGCCCGGCCAAAATACTTTGGCTAATTTTAAAGCTATCGGGGGAACTTGTTTGGACAATCTATACAATTCTTCTATGTCAGCAATATGAGCAATTAGCGGGTCATTAAATGGCCTTCCTTTGGCTTTAAATATTTTCGCAACCGCTTTCTCATTGATGGCATCTGCCCCCAATCCATAAACTGTTTCGGTTGGGAAAGCCACCAAGTTACCTTTTTTTATTTCTTCGGCCGCTATTTTAATCTTAGCTAAATCTATTTTTTGGGGATTTATTTCTAATATTTTAGTTTTCATTATAATATTTTTAATATTTTATATCTTAATATTCCGATAGGAACTTCAATCTCTACCTCTTCTCCTTCCTGGTGACCCAAGAAGGCCTGCCCTAAAGGAGAATTTAAGGATATTTTATTCTGAGCAAAATCTATTTGATCATCTGGAACAAAGATATATTCTATTTTTTCTCCGGAACCTAAATTTTCCAGCTTTAAAGTTGTGCCGATGCCAATTCCTTCTGAACAGCAATTTTCATCTACTACTTTTGCCCGACTTAACTTTTGCTTTAATCTAACAATATTTATTTCGTTCATACGTTGAGCTTCCTGGGCAATATTATATTCTGCATTTTCAGTTATATCTCCAAACTCTAAAGCTTGACTAATATCTTCTTGTATTTCTTTTCTTTTTTCTCCCTCTAAATACTTTATCTCTTCTTTTAAATTCTTCAAGCCTTTCTTGGTTAAAAACACTTCTCTATTGTTTGTATTATACATCTCTGCCTCTTTTTTATGTACTAATTTTATTGATCAATTTACTTTATGTTTTACAATTATCTTGTAGGTGCATAATGAATTTTGCCCTTGCCGTTTATTACCTACTGTATCTTGTGGGCACGATTCATCGTGCCCCTACATTACTATAATATAAATTTATCTTTAGTTATTTTAATTATCTTCTACACTTCTATAAATTCTGTTGATATTACAAAAAAAGCAGGGAGTTCCTGCCCGGTTTAAATCTATATTTTATTTTATAAAAAATTGGTAGCGCAAGGGGGAATTGAACCCCCGTTTGCTGATTGAGAGCCAGCCGAATTAACCACTATTCGATTGCGCCAGAACCAATAAATTAATTAACCAATTGACCGATTTGCCAATTTGCCAATTAAATAAGATAGTATCGAGTCAAGAAAAAAAGAAAATAAAAATTCAAGATAATAAAGACGATATACATTCTTTTTGTTTTCTTTACCTTTTTTAACCAAATAACCAGCTAACTAGCCAACTAATGAAAATGGCTGAGGGAGGTGGGCTCGAACCACCGCTCCCAGATCCAGAGTCTGGTGTCCTACCACTAGACGATCCCTCAACTCAATAATATTTTTTCTTTTATTTTATACTAAATTGGGTTATTTGAAAAGCCTAATTAATTATTTTTTTACTTCTTTTATTTTTTCTATAGCTTCTTTCAAGCGTTTAACAGTCTTGTCCTGACCTAACACTACCATTAATTCAAACAAACCAGGACCTACTTTTTTACCGCTCAGTGCAACCCGGGTAGGATGGATTATTTGGCCGCCTTTTATTTGTAAAGAAGAAGCAACTTCTCTTACTGCATTTTCAATACTTTCCTCGCCCCAACATTTAAGGGCAGAAAGCTTTTTCTCTAAAGACTGCAAAATACCCGCTACACCTTCTTTGTTTAATACGCTGTCAAAGGCCTGCGGTTCAATATTTATTTTATCCACAAAAAAATAATCCGCATAGTCAATAAACTGAGAAAAATTTTTAATCCTTCCCTGCATCAACTTTAGTACTTCTTTTATGTACTCATTTTTTACCGGAGAAAGATTTTCTTCATTTTCAATATAATTAGCCTTTTTAAGAAAAGGAAGAAGCATTTTGGTTAAGGAATCGATGGGCATCTTCTTTAAATATTCACTATTAAACCAATTTAGTTTTTCCATGTCAAAAACAGCGGCATGTTTGGAAATTTTATCCAGAGTAAATTCTTTAATTAATTCTTCTTTTGAGAAAATTTCCTTTTCATCCCCTGAAGACCAACCTAAATGCGCAATATAGTTTACTACCGCCTCCGGGACATAACCCATCGTTTTATATTCCATAACTGAAGTAGCTCCGTGGCGCTTACTCAGCCTGGTGTGGTCTTGCCCCATAATCATAGGAATATGGGCAAATTTTGGCACATCAAATCCCAGGGCTTCATATATTACTATCTGTTTGGGAGTATTAGAAATATGGTCATCTCCTCTCATAATGTCGGTAATCTTCATTAAAGCATCATCGATAACTACCGCATAATTATAAGTGGGAATTCCGTCTGATTTCACTATTACAAAATCACTTAACAGTCCGCCGTCAAAAGTTACTTCACCTCTTAATAGATCATTAAAGGCAATTTCCTTGGCAGGAATTTTAAGTCTTATTACCGGCTTTCTACCTTCTGCTTTATATCTTTTCTTATCCTCTTCGCTAAGATTAAAACAATGTCTATCATATTTAAGAGATTTATTTTCTTTTACCTGTTTTTCTCTGCTTTCAGCTAACTCTTCTCTGGTACAATAACAATAATAGGCTTTTTTATCTTTTAATAATTGCTCAGCATATTTCTGATAAAGATGTAACCGCTGCATCTGAAAATAAGGACTATATTTCCCGCCTTTTCCGGGACCTTCATCCCAATCCAAACCCAGCCATTTCAGGCCTTCCAATATTACATTTACTGCTTCTTCGGTAGACCTTACTTGATCGGTATCTTCAATACGCAAAACAAAAGTCCCATTATAATGTCTGGCATAGAGCCAATTAAATAAAGCCGTTCGGGCTCCTCCAATATGTAAATAACCAGTCGGGCTGGGGGCAAACCTAACCCGTATTTTTTTGTCTTCCATTTTCCCTCCATCCTTATTAGTCGTTAGTGAATAGTTATTAGCTTAAAATGCAAGTTTATTTAGTTACTTGGCTAACCATCCTCACGAGATACGAGATACGAATTAGTCGTAAGTGAATAGTATTTTACTATACACTATACGTTATTTTTAATAAGAAACAAGATTATTATAATATAAAAATTATGATAACACAATATTTAAATATAGTATCGAGTATCGCGTATTGCGTATCGAGTTAAGAAAGAGAAAAAAAAGAGAGATACAAGATAGTATTATATAGTATTGAGTATATAGTTAAGAAAGAAAAGAAATACAAAAAAAAGAATGAAAGAAAAAAGAAGGCGGAAAAACAAAGGTTAGGTAGTAATAATCCGAAATTTTTAACAGGGATTTATTTAACTAATTCTGAAACCGGGACTATTTCTATGCCAGCCCTAATTAACTCAGGAATCATCTTCTTCAATACATAAAAAGTATTTATCCGATCATGACCGATAGCAATTATCTCTCCTTTTTCTAAAGCTATTTTTTGAACTTCTAACATCTGCCCTTTAATATATTCCATATCATTCTTATTATCCAAAAAAACTGACCTTACCGCAGACTTAATCCCTATCTCTCGGGCAACCTCGTAGGCAATAGAATTCTTACTGGTCATGCTATCTAGAAAAAATAAATTATATCCTTTAATCTCTTCTAAAACTATCTTTATAATTTCTCTATCTTCTGTAATCTTTGAACCCATATGATTATTAACCCCGATAGCATACGGAAAATCCAATATACATTTCCTAACAGCTTGTCTAATCTCTTCTTCTGACATATAGGATTTAATAGCACCAGGTCCGGGGTCAGCATCAGAATTATTAGGCTCCATCGGCAAATGCAGCATAATTTCTTTATTATTTTTTTTCCCCTCTTCTGCAGTAAACTCAGAATACTGGAGAAAAGGTAATATCGATAGTGCTATAGGATATTCCAATTCCATCATTTTTCTTGCTACTTCTGTTTCATATCCCAAATCGTCTATTATAAATGATACTTTAGGTGAAAAACTTGTTTCTTCTTCCTGGGAAGATAATTCAATGATAATAGAATCTGTATATTGTTCGCTATCATAAATGGTTTCCTCGGGTTCTTCTACTTCAGGTGCTTTTTCATCAGCACTGATTAAAGTAGTATTTTGAATATTCTGAAATTTACTTTCTTCTTTGATTGATTTATTGAATAAATTGGAAATACTAAAAGCTGCAATCAAAATAATTACTAAAGTAATAATATTTATAATTTCTCTTTGGCTCTTCTTCAAAATAAAATTCCTTTCATCTTTCATGCTGTCAAGAAATATTTTATCGATAAGTTCTTAAATTCTCTACGGGTTCGATAAATCGAACCACTACTATTTTACTTATTACTTATCGCTTGTTGCTGGCCTATACGTTACCCGCTGAAATATAAGATACGATTCACGAGTTACGAATTAGGCTTCTGGCAATTAACTTCTACTTTCTTCACTACATACGATATACGATATACTAAATACTAATTTATTTCCTCTTCCAAATATTGTATCGCCTTATTTAATTGCATATCCTGTTCACTATCTTCTACCGGTTCTACTAATATATCCGGTTCAATCCCAATATGATTTATAGAACGCTCGCTGGGGGTAAAATATTCAGAAGTGGTAATAGCAATTCCTGAACCATCGTCAAGATTAAAGACTTGCTGAACTACTCCCTTGCCAAATGTTTTTTCTCCCATCAACTTACCCCTGCCAGTATCCTGAATCGCTCCGGCTACAATTTCCGAAGCACTCGCACTACCCTCATTAACCAACACAAATAAAGGCCATTCAGGATATTTATTCCCTCTGGACTCTATAGTAGCTACTATCCCATCTCTATCTTTGATATGGACAACCGGTCCTTCTTTTATAAATTGACTGGCTACCTCTATGGCACTATCCAATAATCCTCCCGGATTATTGCGTAAATCGAGAATAATTCCCTGAATATTACTGTCTTTTTTAAATTCATTTAATACTTCTTTTAATTCAGGATCGGTATTTATATTAAAAGTAGTAATCCTGATGTAACCAATGTTATGATCCCTGCCCATTACCTCTTTTTTTACCGCTTTAACTTCGATTATATCTCGCATTATGGTAATTTCTAAAACTTCCTCTATATTTTCTCTCTTAATTCCTATGGTAACTTCGGTTCCTTTCTCTCCCCTTAAAATATTTACTGCTTCGTCTAATGCCATTCCTTCTGTTGATTTTCCATCAATCTCCGCTATTTTGTCTCCTGCTTTTATTCCTGCTCTATAAGCCGGGGTATCTTCAATAGGAGAAATTATAGTTAATTGATCATCTTTTATAGAAATAATTATCCCTAATCCTCCAAAACTACCTAAAAACATATCTTCCTGTTCCCTTTTAAGACCTTCAGGATCCATATAACGAGTATAGGGGTCATCAAGGGTTTTAAGCATACCTCTTATGGCCCCCTGAATAACTTTATCTAAATCTATATCTTTCTTTACGTATTCAAATCTTATCAAATTTAAAGTTTCAAAGAAAGGTTCTAAGTTGTTAAATAGGTCCTCTTCGTAAGTCTTACCATTTGCCCTAACATTATGAAATATAAATCCACTTATTATAGAAACCAATATAAAAATCGTAATTAAAGTAATTATTTTATTTCTTTTTAGCTTAATCAATTTTTTTACCTCCTATCTTAAAAATATTAATATTTATAGCCAATTCATAGGATCAGTAGGTTTACCTTCTACCCTAACCTCAAAATGCAGTCTGGGCGAAGAAACACCGCCACTATCGCCCACCTGGCCTATAGTTTGTTCTTTTTTTACTTTGTCCCCAATATCTACTAAAATTTTAGAAAGATGAGCATATAAAGTAGTAACCCTTCCACCATGATCAATAATTATTATCTGTCCATATCCTTTTATATTTCCAGTATAAATTACCTCTCCCGAACCGGCTGCATGAACTACCTGCCCAAGGGGAGCGCTAATATCTATTCCCGAATTAAAGGTATAAGTATTAAATTCGGTATTTTTTTGTCTTCCATACCCGGAAATTAATTTACCCTGAATAGGTAAGGCCAAAATTCCTTTTTTAGGTTTTAAGGTAATTGTTGGGACTTCCTTCTGGGAAGCCTTCTTAGAATCCTCTTCCTTCTGCTTATAAATACTTTCTATTATATTCTTTATTTCCTGAGAAGATTGCTCTAACTCTTTTAAAGATTTTAGGTATGCTTCTTTTTGGGAGTCTATCTTATTGATTATGGATTTTTTGGATTTAATAGAAAATTCAATATTTTCTTTCTCTTTCTCTACTTCTTTTTTTAATAAACTCAATATCTCTTCCCTGTTCTCCAGGTTCATTTTATCATTCTCTATCTTTTTAGTCTGCTGACGAATATCATTAATCACTTCGGCATCTAAAGACAAAATATTTTTTATATATCTAAAACGGGTAAGAAAATCAGGAAAGCTTTCACTGTTAAATAAAATTTCCAGATAGCTGGTTAGGCGGCGCTTATATATCTCCCTTAATTTACTTTCTAACAGTTTAGCCTTTCCCTTTAGATTTTCTTTTTCAATAAAAACTTCATCTTCTGCTGTCTTTATCTCTTTTTGAGCCAGCTTTAAATCTTTTTCGATACTTAGCAATTCTTTCTCTGTATCCTGTAAAAGTTTTTCAATTTTATGAAGTGTTTCTAAATAACCACTTTCTTTCTTCTGCAGATTATTAATTTCCTCTTTAACACTTTTAATCTCCTGCTCTATCTTTTTTAACCTTTGGTTTTCCTCATTTATCTTTTGACTGTAGTCCCCACCGTTATCAGCATAGCTAAAAAAAACAACAAATAAGATGAAGGTTAAAATCAACATTAAAATAGAAAATATTTTCTTATTTATTAAAACTAATCTCTTTTCATACATTTAAATATTTTCCTACTGAAAACATACTCCCTAAAATCCCCACTAAACTCCCTAATAGCACAATTGCTATACCTACGGGTAACAAATCAATATTATCCACCACTAATGGCAAAAAAGGAATGGCTTGATGCGATTTATTTACGGCAAAAAAATAAAAATTATATAATATTATTGTGGAAAAAATAGCTGAGATAAAACCTTGTAAAAAGCCCTCAATTATAAAGGGCCATTTAATAAACCAGGAAGTAGCTCCTGCTAAGCTCATTATTTCAATTTCATTTCTTCTGGCATACACAGTAATTTTTATTATATTAGATATAATCAAAATAGAAGCAAAAATCAGGAGGGATAATACTAACATCCCCGCTCTTCTAAATATATAAGTAAAATTTAACAATCTTTCTGCTGTCTCCCGGCCATACTCGACTTCTTCTATTTTTTTCAATTCAGATATCCTATTAGCAATTTGCTCAATTGCCTTAGGATCTTTTACCTGTATCTCAAAAGAAGCAGGAAGCGGGTTTACTTCAATAGCACTGAGTATATCTTTTTGCTCTCCTAAATCTTTTAATAAACGCTGGTAGGCTTCCTCTTTAGATACATATTTTACCTCTTTTATCCCATTTATTGAAGTGATGTTACTTTTTAAATTGTTTAGCTCGGCCTGGGAAATATTATCTTCTAAATAAACTACAATCTCCAGTTGGGATTCTAAATTTTTTAGAAAAAGACTGGAATTTATAGAAATTAATAGAAATACTCCAACAATAATTAAAATAGTAGTGATGCTTAATATTGCTGCTATACTCATTAAAGTACTTCTTCTAAAACTGAGTAAGGCCTCTCTAATATAAAATCCCATATTCTCAAAAATCATCTTAATATGCCCCTCTTTGCGTATCTTCTATTATTCGTCCTCGATCCAATCTCACTACTCGCTTCTTAGCTTTATCTATCATAAGTTTATCATGGGAAGCCATTATAATAGTAGTTCCCCGTATGTTTATATGAAATAGAAGTTTCATAATCTCCCAGGAAGTGTATGGATCTAAATTTCCAGTTGGTTCATCGGTAAGTAATATTAATGGTTCGTTAGCAATAGCCCGGGCAATACATAATTTTTGCTGTTCTCCTCCAGATAATAAATGTGGTTTTATTTTCTTTTTGTTTTCCAGCCCTACCAAATTAAGGACCTTCTTAACCTGCTGTCTTATCTCAAAATTAGTTGCTCCGATCGCCCTTAAACCAAAGGAAATATTTTCATATACCGTTCTGTCATACAGCAATTTAAAATCTTGAAAGACAATGCCTATATTCCGCCTTAGATAAGGTATGTAACCGGGTTTAAGTCGAGCTATGTTTATCCCATCGACAATTACCTGTCCCTTAGTAGGAATAATTCCTCGGTAAATCAATTTTAATAAAGTACTCTTCCCTGCCCCGGTAGGACCTACTAAAAAAACAAATTCACCCTTTCCTATATGGATATTGATATCACGCAAGGCCTGAATTTTATTGGGATAATTTTTATATACGTGAAACATTCTAATCATATTAAATAGTAGCCTCAATAGTTATGGGTTTAAAAACCTGAAAACTAATTCATTATTAGCAAGGGCTTTTTCTTCTAAATTATTTACTTTTTTGAGTAAAATATCTTTTATTTTATCATTATTTTCTCTGATATATTCTATCTTTTCTTGAATATTTTTTAAAGAGATATCTTCATCTATTTCTAATAGCAATTTAGATAATCCTAAATCTTCCACAAAATATTTCACTTTAGGGTCGTAGTTAAAAGCTATAAAAGGAATATTAGCCATGCTGGAAAATATGATTGAATGAAGCCTCACCCCAACCAGCAGAGATAATCGAGATAGAACAGAAAGCAATTCTTCAGGTTCAAGCTTTATTTTTAATACCTCGGCCTGATTCTTCATCAAAGATAATATCTCTTCACTAATATGCACATCTTCATCAAATTTAAAGGGGAAAAAAATTATTTTTGCCTTATAATTTTCAATTAAATAATCAGCTGTCCGGGCAAATATTCTTTTTGAATCTAGTCCGTTGCCTTTATATTCTCTGACTGAAACCCCAATTAGAGGACGATTATCTGAATTAATTAATTCCTGAATAAAGGGGCAGTTATCTATAACATTATTAATATTTTTTTTCTTCAATAAAAAGACGGGGTCAGAATTCACGTATATTGATGGTTTCACCACACCTAAATTTTCTAATAATTCTTTAGAGGGATTATCTCTTACGGTAATTAAATCAACCTTATTTAAAATCCACTTTACTAATTTTTTGTTAATCTGCTTATTTACCGGACCAATACCCTGGGCATAAATCATAACCGGCACTTTAATTATTTTTGCTATCACTATCAATCCCAGGTAATATAATATGCTCCAGCCCTTTCCGGTTGAATCCTGGAGTAATCCCCCACCCCCGCTAATAAAAAGATTAGTATCTCGTAAATTACGGATAATATCAATTAAGTGCAGTCGATTTATGGCCTTTACCTGATAAGTTTGAGAGGTCTGCAAGGGACTTTGGGAAAGAACTATTATCTTTATTTGAGGTATCTTTTCTTTAAAGGCTCCAACCATAGATTTAAGAATTGCTTCATCCCCGGTATTATTAAAACCATAGTAACCGGAAATCATTATCTTTGCTCTGGTTTTAAACTTTTCCATAATTAATTTTTTCCCTGAATATTTTTACCAGATAATAAAACACAACAATTATTATTAATCCCAGCACCAAACCTAACCATGCTCCATTAAAGGTGCGTAACATTGAAAATAAAAAGGGAGTGTGAATATGACAGAAGGTATTAATCAAAGTAACCGGGGCAATGGTCCCGATAATAATTATGGGAACCTTAAATTCTTTTATTTTTAGGTAATTCATACTAATCGCCAATAACAAAGCGGGATAACCGATTAAAAACTCTTTATTTCTGGGACGGGCAATTAAAGTCTTTTCCAGGAAAATTCTTATCTTCTCCTCAATGCCCGAAACGGGGATAATAGAGAAATTACCTGAACGGGAGATATAAATTACCAAAAATACCGCAAAGAACATCATTATAATTACATGTTCAATCAGGATGGGCTTCTTGATATTCTCCAAAATCATTAATTTGCCCTTATTCACCCTTAACCACATTATTGCCAGAACCAAAAGAAGCGGGACTAGATAAGAAATCTTTATTCCGCTAAACTGTTCTATCCCCAACATAAATTCATTATTGCTTAATAAAGCTGCTATTAACAGGGCGCCGGATAAGGTAATTAAGATTATCCTGAAAAATCCGATTAAAACTTCTTTTATCATCAGAATAAAACTGGGACTATTTTTAGAAATATCTTGAGAATTTTTAAATTTAGAATTATTATTTTCCAAAAAATACTTTTCATTACCGGTAATAGCTAGGGTGGGAAATATTAGAGCTGCCAGTAAAGCCATTAACTTTATTAAAAAGATTTCCTGATTTAAAAAAAGCAGGACTAAAGAAAATAATATTCCTAATAATAACAGAGAATATTCTTGATATTTTTTTAAGTTGAAAACATTTTTTAAGAGGATTAATCCCCCGGAAATAACTCCCAGGATTAATAAAAGAATAAATAATTTTGGTTCTTGGTAGGAAGTAGAAAGAATACTGGCTCTTCCTGTCTTAAAACCACTAGCTTTCAACTCTTCTTTTATAGTTGTAATATAAGCTAAATTTTCCTCTATAAGATCAGAATTAGACTTCATAAAAGGGTTAATATAAAAAATTCTCACCTTTCTTTCTTTGGCTGCCCTAATCCACCTTTCTGTGGCTTTCTGTTTAGAAATAATGTCCATTTCTTCTTTAGTAATACTATGAACTCTGACTGCTAATTCGCTTGCTTGATGAGCGACTGTTTCAATCCCTTTTTGATCAGCAAATTCTATAATTCCAAAAGAATATTCTTTTAATTTTAGAAGTTCTGCGGTATGAATTAAATTTTCTTTTAAAGGATAACCTAAAACTGTTTCCCCCTCAAAAATTATTCCCGAAATCTTTCCGGCTTTATCACTCTCTTTAAACTTGAACTCTATATCTTCCTTATTTACTTGGGGGAAGTTTTTGAAACGTAAAGTGACCTGAAAGCCCAAATTTTTTACTAACTCAATATCTTCTTCTGAAAATCCTAAACCTAAATCAGCAATCTTTTCCTCGCTCCCCTTCACTTTTAAACCTGTATAAGGAAAAAAACCGAGATCTCTTACTAAATCTTCGCCCAATTGCCTTTGTAAATTTTCCTTTATACGAAGATAATCACTCTTATCGTTGAATATTATGCAAGCTTCCCCCGGCGCAGGTTGAAATTTTTTAAAGGGGTCGATTGATTTTAAGAAGAAATTTAATTTATTAAGTTCTTTATCGGAAAAATAAAGTATCTTCCCGGACAAAGCAAGGCTCTCCAGGGTATCTTCATGAACAGCTATGGAATTAATCCCGGAATTTTTTATTTTAGCCAGCAGTTCAATTTCATCATAACCTTCCTGATAAGATAATTCTCTCAATTCATTCAGACTCATTACCAATTCGACTTGCTTAAAATTGTTCTCCAAGACGGAACGATGAAAAGTAATAATCCCGGCAACCACTAAAGCGGCAATAATAAAAAAAATAAAAATTAAATAAGTTTTTTTAGGCACAATAATATTTCCTTCACCTTCACTTGATATCTGATAAACTGAAAATATTTTAGCATATTTGTAATAAGAAGTAAAAAATCAATTGGTAAATTAGTAAATTTACCAATTGATTAATGCAACGATTGACCAATTTACCGATTAGCCAATTGGCCAATTATCCGATTCACGAGATACGTATTTATTCTGACTCCTGGCACTTCTTTATTCTATTTTCTTAACCAGCTAACCAGCTAACCAACTAATTAACTAACTAACTGTATACCTAATCTGAATTTACCTTAACAAAGCAATTATTACCGAAGCAGCAACTGTTGTTCCAATAACACCTGCAACATTAGGTCCCATTGCATGCATTAATATAAAGTTGCCTGGTTTTTCTTTTTGAGCTACCACTTGAGCAACTCGTGCAGCCATAGGTACAGCAGATAAGCCTGCCCCACCAATTAAAGGGTTAAGTTTCGCTCTGATAAATATATTTAAGAACTTAGCAAACAATACTCCACCTGCGGTACTAACTATAAAAGCAATCAGACCTAAAGCAACTATTTCCATCGTTTGTAAAGTTAAGAAATTACTTGCTTCCATACTTGTACCTACACATATCCCTAAAAAAATAGTCAAAATATTAATAAGTTCATTTTGAGCAGTGTTAGATAGACGAGGTACTACTAAACTTTCTCTAAACAAATTGCCTGCCATCAGCATTCCAATAATAGGTAGAGAAGGCGGTAATACTAAACCTACAAATATGGTGCTAACAATAGGAAATAATATTCTTTCTGTTCGAGAAACTTTTCTAAGTTGTTTCATTTCAATTCTTCTTTCTTCTTTGGTGGTAAGCAGTTTCAGAATTGGAGGCTGAATTATGGGTACCATTGACATATAAGAATAAGAAACAACTGCGATTGCTCCTAATATCCGGGGTGCCATTTTAGCAGCTATATAAATAGCAATAGGACCATCAGCACCTCCAATAACTCCGATAGAACCAGCTTCTGGTAAATTAAATCCCAAAATAACGGCTAAAAACATAGAGGCAAATATTCCTAATTGGGCAGCTGCTCCTATTAAAAAAGTTATTGGATTAGCTAAAAGAGGGCCAAAATCTGTCATTGCACCAACACCCATAAAGATCAATAAAGGGTAAATTTCGTACTTTAGCCCCAGGCCAATATAATACAATAGACCCCCGGGTTCACTGATACCGGTCAAAGGAATATTTGCTAAAAGTGCACCAAAGGCAATAGGTAACAATAAAAGAGGTTCGCATTTTTTTACTATTGCCAAATATAATAAAACTCCAACAATTGTAAGCATAATAAAATTTCCTATAGTAAAGCTGCTAAACCCGGAAGTAGCTAAAATAGTAATTATTTTTTCTGATATTCCCATTTTTATAATCCTCTCTTCATTTCTTTTATCTATCCAATTATTACCAAAGTATCTCCTGTGTCTACCATATCATTTACTAAAACATTGATTTTTTTAATTTTACCAGATGTACTTGCAAAAATTTCATTTTCCATTTTCATAGCCTCCAAAATCAATATAGCATCGCCATCCTTTATTGAATCACCTTCATTCACACTTATTCTAAGTATTTTACCAGGCATAGGTGCCACTACTTGTTCTCCGGCCACTGCTTCAGTTGATGCTTTAGCAGGAGCTGGGCTAGATGATGGTATAGCTGCATTCTGGCTTACCGGCTCTTCTTTCACTTTAGTTGCAACCGGTTGAGGAGCAGAAATGGTTCCGGTTGATGATACATTCCCCCCTACTTCTTCTACTTCTACTTCATATACTTTTCCATCTACTTTAATTTGATATTTTCTCATTTTGTTTATTTTTCTCCTTTTTTTCGATAATAATATTTATTATTTTCTTCCTAACATTAATTCTTGTCTCCCCATAGCAGTCCAGGGAGCAATCAAAGATGCTTGATATTTTTTAATACTTAGTATTTTAAATTTGCTTTTTGGTTTTTCTAAATATGAAGCTACCGCAGCAGTAATTATGGCTACCAATTTACCATCAAATTCTTCTTTTTCTTTTACTGGAGTTGCGCTAATTACTGGAGGGAAAATTTTATTTTCTTTAACTACCTTTTTTGCTTCAAAATTTTGTACAACTTTACCTACAATTACCATAAGCAAAGCTAACCCACCTAACACTACAAAAATGTAAAGATAATCCATAATGGCAAGTAGAAATGCTCCGCCAATTCCTTCAAACATATTTATTTATTCCTCCTTCTTTAATAGTCGTTAGTCAAATAGTCGTTAGTCGTTAGTGAATAGTATTTAGTATTCGAGCGTATAGCGTATAGCGTATAGCGTGTAGGATATAGCGAAAAACGAAAATCGTAAAGCCTAAAACTATAACCTAAAATTTAAAATTTATATAAAAAGTTTTTAGTTTTGAATTATAGTTTTTCGTTTTTAGCTTTAACTTTTTAGCTTAATAGAGAGATTGCCACGCTCCCTACGGTTGCTCGCAATGACTATATACTAAATACTAACGACTATATACTAAATACTGTTTACACCGGGAAATTGCCGTGTTTTTTCGCCGGTCTGGTTTCCCTCTTTGTAGATAACATCTCAAAAGTGGTTATAAGACGTGGTCTGGTTTCCC
>Ga0210003_1002055_pt1 | contig 17248 bp, 10 predicted proteins | sample LantaG_FD_182804 | JGI IMG/M metagenome (GOLD analysis project Ga0210003, IMG submission 182804) | Deep subsurface microbial communities from Baltic Sea to uncover new lineages of life (NeLLi) - Landsort_02402 metaG (SPAdes) (version 2) | ecosystem: Environmental > Aquatic > Marine > Oceanic >...
TTTTTTTCCCTTTTTTTTTTTTTTTTTTTTTTTTTCCGTCGCGAGAGACAAGAGGAAAAGTCAAACTCTCTTACCTGGCGTGGAACTCGACGGTCTCGGTGAACTTGGCCGACGAGGTGGCGAGCACGGCCGCGACGGCGTCGCCGGCGTCGAGCGAGACCTCCTTGGTGGGGACCTGTGGAGAAAGGAGGAGTGAAGTGAAGAAGAGAGAGAGAAAAAGAAAGTAAAGAACGAGGAGGAGGAGGAGGAGGAGGAGGAGGAGAAGGAGGTGAGCGAAGAGGAGGAAAAAAAAACTAGCGGCGGCGGCTCGTTTGTTTGAGTTTCGTTTGTTTCGTTGGGATTTCGCCTCGTCCGCGACCGAAATTGATCGTTCTCTCCAGGGGTCGGCCTCTGAATCCTCCAGTGCACGCCTCCGACACGGCTGGATTGAGCACGCGGCTGTCGCCAGGGGGCAGCTTTGCGACGAGAAGGATCTCGGCAGTCTCCCTTGCTTTCTCTCTCCCACATTTCAACGGACCTTGGCCTTGAGCTCCTTGAACCTCCTCGAGCGCTTCTTCTCGAGGACTTTGCCTCCCGAGGAGACAGAGGGCGCGTCTCCCGTAACGATGATCAGGTCGGCGGGAGGGGAGCCCGGGGAGAGCTCGACGTCGGCGGCGGCGGCACGAGCGACGATGGGCGAACGCCGCAGCGGGACGGCGGCGGCGGCGACGCGAGAAGACGAAGAAGGCGACGACGTCGATGCTTTCGCAGTCGACACGGGCGCACAGCGGGCGCGCAGCATGGCCGCGGGCATTCTATGAAATATGGATGAGGTGGACACTCCCCAGCGAGAAGGGAAGAGCTGGCGCCTAGGAGAGGAGGCCAGCGTGGGGGGGGAGTGGGGCGTGGAGTGAAGAGAAGCAAGTGACAGATCATTCAGTCTCTTCGAGACTTTTTTTTCCGAGCGTCGAAAATTTCACTCTCGCTTTCCTTCCATCGACTGCCCCCTCGTTCGCTAGTAAGCTCCGATTCGGAGCACTCTCTCCGTCTCTTCTTCGGCGCACGAACACGCACAGCAGCACCAACAAGAGGACCGTCATCTCAACCTTGCAGCAGTCACAGGCGCTCTCTCCCAGCAGCCTCTCTGTTTGCCCGTTTAAAATATGACGACCGCCGAAGCATCAGCACCGCCGCCGCCGCCGCCGAAAAACGAAGCCGCCGCCGGCGCCAAAGAGCAGCAGCAGCAGCAGCAGGACCACCAAGAAGAGGTAGACGAGCTCGACGAGCTCATTGACTTCCTCGGCGACGCGCACAGGCCCGAGGTGCGGCTTGAGGCCTGCAGGCTCGTCGAGGGGCTGACGGGCGACGCCGCGGGCTGCGAGAGGCTGCGCGGCGCGGCGGCGCGGCTGCTGCCGCCGCTGCTGCGCAGGGCGGCCGAGGAAGCCGGGGAGGGAAGCCCGCTCGCTCCTTCCTCCTCCTCTCGCCGCCCGGCGCTGGCGGCGCTCGTCAACCTGTCCCAGGACCCCGCGGTGGCGAAGGCGATGCTCGACCTGGGGGCGGTGCAGAGGGCGATGGACTGCCTCAGGGAGCAGGAGGGCGAGGGAGATCCCTCGCCTCCCCCCGCCGCCGCCGCCGCCGCCGCCTCGACCGCCTCCTCGCTCGCCTCCTCCCTCGCCCTCGGCTCCCCTCCCTCCCGCTCCGACATGCTCCTAATGCTCCTCTCCAACCTCACGGCCCTCGAAGAGGGCGCGAGCCTGCTGCTGCAGCTGGGGAAGAGCAGGGTCGAAGGGTTCAACCTCGCCGTGCTGCTGCATCAGTTCCTGCGGGGGGAGGCCGAGGGCGTCGCGGCGCTGCTCGCCAACGCCACGGCGCTTCCGGACGGGAGGAGGCTGCTCGTGGGGCCCTCGGGGGCGTTCGGGGCCGTGGCGCAGGCGGCGTTTGGCGGCGGCGGGGGAGGAGGCAACGCTTCCCTGTCGGCCCCGGCGCGGCGCGCCGCCGCGGCGGCGCTCCGCAACTGCTGCCTCGCCGCCTCCCGCGACGGAACCATGGAGGAGATTTTGAAAGAGGGCGCGGCCCTCTCGGCTATGCTCCGCGCGCTCTGCGGGGAGAAGAGGGCTGCCGAGAAAGAGGGAGGGCGAGGAGGGGAGAGAGGGGAGAAGACGCTGGGTGCGGGCGGCGTTGGGGCCGCGGCCTGGGCCGGCACCGCCCCCCTCGCCGGCGGCGCCGGCGCCGCTCCCGCCGAAAGCTCAACGAAGGACCCCGACCCGGAGGTCCGCGCCGCGCTCGCCGAAGCCGTCCTCGTGCTCGCCAACGACGACGAGTTCGGAGGCCGCCCGCGGCTCTGGGAGCTCGACGCGCCGGAGCTGCTGCGCCAGGGGTACGAGGACGAGGAGGACGAGTCGACCTGCGAGGCGCTGGAGAGGACGGCCGAGATCTTTCTGGCGGGAGCCGGGGGCGTGGACGAGGTCGCCGAGGAAGGGGAAGGGGGAGAGGCGAAGGAGGGGGAGACGGAGGACGAGCGGCGGCGGCGCGGGAGGACGGGGATGATGAGGGCTTGAGAGAAAAGTGGAAAACGAAATTGTCAAAAAACGAAAAAAAAAACGAAAAATCAAATTGTTTTGGAGGCTGCGTGGCGACGAATCGAAACTCGCGATGGAAGCTGCTGCGGCGCCGCCTCTGTCGCTGCCACAGCAGCAGCGGCAAGCACAGCCTCCTCAGTCTCTGCCATTCACGCGCGGAGAGGCAGGAGCGAGCAGCAGTGGCGGCGGCGGGAACAACAGCAACACGAATCAGCACCATCAGACGACGCACGCCGCCCGCATCGCCGAAGCGGTGGCCAGGGACCTCGCCGCACTGTCCAACCCCGACGTCTCGTCTCCGTTCGCATCCGCCGACGACGCCATAGACAGGCTGCTACCGTATCACGTAAGGATAGAAGAAGATGATTTTCTGCTGGCAGTTGGAAGGCAGGAGCAGCGAATGATCTAGTTTTCCCCCCGTCGTTCTTCTTCCTTGTTTCTTTCACCTCACCTCCTCGGCCCTCTCGACCCCTTCCGACCTTCCAAACCTCCACCTTTGAAACTCCAAATCAGCTCCTCGCCCAGGAGGGCCCCGAGGCCGCCGACGCGGACGAGGTGGGAGCATCGGAAACATCGACCGCCGGGCGAGGCGGCAGCGGCGCGGGCGGGAGCGGAAGGAAGCTCCTCCTGCTTTCGCGGCGGCAGGCCTGGCTTGAGGTCGCCTCGCGGAGGGCCTCTGCCGCCTGCGACGCCGCCGCGCGCACCGAGGCGCGCGCGGACGAGGCCGTGCGGCGGTCCAAGCGGGCCTGCGAGGAGCGGAGGGAGGAGCTATGGCTGGTGGCGCGGTGGGAGAGGGAGGAGGCCGAGGCGGGGCTGTGGCGGGCGAGGAGGGCCGCTGCCGCTGCCCCTGCCGCTGCTACCGCTGCAGCCGCTGCTGCGGCCCCCAGCGACCCTCCCGCCGCGCCGTAGCCTCCTCCTCCTGCTGCTGGGTACTCAGCTGAGAAGAAGAACGCACCGCAGCGGGAAAAAGTACTGAATGTAAGATAGGACTGTTCATTGCAGAGCACGTACAGAAAAAGAAAACTCAAGAAGCTGCGTACAATTACAAGGCGCGAAAGAACAACCTCTTCCCCTTTCTCGCTCTTTCTCTCTCTCTCTCTCTCTCTCTGGCTTCTCAACGTGCGTCGTCGTCGACTAGGCCGGAAGCAGAGGAGGGCACAGAAGCGACCGCAGGAGGCCGCCCCCGCCCGTGCTGGGGCGTCGCCGTCCTCGCCCCCTCGCTCGCCCCCTCCCTCCCGCCCCCTCCCCGCTCCTCCTCCTCCCCCTCCTCCTCCCTCGCCCTCTTCCTCGCCGCCCTCGCCTCCTCCCTCTCCCTCTTCTCCCTCTCCTTCCTCTCCCGAGTGGCGCGCTTCCTCTCCTCCAGGCGCGCCGCGGCCTCGCGCGAGGAGACCAGCTTCAGCGTCTCGACGCGGACGTCCTCCTGCATCAGCGACGACCGGTCCCCGACCTCCTCTCGCGCTGCCCCCTCCCCGCCGGGGCCGCCGCCGCCCGCCGCCGCCTGCTGCTGCTGCTGCTGCTGCCGCGCCGCGAGGAGCTCGCGGAACCGCCGCAGCACCGGCTCCCACCGCAGCCTCTGTCTCCCCTCCCTGCGCGTCGCCGCCAGCTCGTCGTCGTGCGCGCGCAGCAGCAGCTTGCGCTCGAGCGCGGTGAAGGGGGGTCCCCCCGAGTGTGGACGGCGGGCCGCGGCCTCAGCGCCCCAGGTCCGCGCGCGGCGGGGGCCGGCGGCGCCGGCGCCGCCGCTGCGGGCGAGGCGGGGCGTCGCGGGCCCGGAGGGACCAGCAACAACAGCAGCAGCAGCGGTGGCGGCAGAAGCAGCAGCAGAAGCGCTCGGGGCAGCGGCAGCAGCAGTGGCAGGAGCGACCGCAGCCGAGGAGCCGCCGCCGCCGCCGCCGCCGCCGGCAGCGACCTCGGCGGCGGTCGCGCCCTCCCCGAGCCGCCGCACCCTCGGCAGCAGCGCGCGCAAGTAGCGCCCGCGGCACTGCACGTCCGTGCGCCCCCACACGCGCGCCGCGGCCAGGGACCACCTGCCCTCGCCCACGGCGCGGACGGCCTCGACCAGCGCCTCGTCCTCCTCGGGGGTCCAGGCGCCGAGCGTGCGTGGGACGGCGATCGTCCCGGCGGCGTGGGCGCCCGCGCCGGCGGCGCCGCCGCCCCCTCCGGCGCCGCCGCCGGCGCCGCTCAGGATCCGCCACCGGTGGTACACCTGCTTCGAGGTCCAGTGCCTCGTGATCCCCGAGGCGTTCACCGCCTCTCCGGTCTCCCCGTCGACGACCTCGGCGGCGGCGGCGGCGCGCTCGCTTAGTGCCGCGGCGACGGCGGCCCAGCTGTTGCCCGCGCCGTGCGTCGCGACGGCGGCGGCGAGGGCGGCGTCGTCCGCGGGGGTCCATCGGCCACAGGTGACCGTCGCGGAGTCGAGGGAGCGGCGGTAGCGGGAGAGGCAGGCGAACGGGGTGCGCTGTCGCCCTCGGGGTCGGGACTGCGCGGCGCCGGGGGCGGCGGCGGCGGCGGCGGCGGCGGCGGCGGCAGGAGCAGGAGCGTCGTCGTCGGTGGCGTCGGCAGAGGCGCTCCCGGCGTTCACCTCCCTCGCTACCGAGCTCCAATCCCTCTCCCCGTGCCTCCCCACGGCCCTCTTGAGGGCGGCGTCCTCCTCGCGCGACCAGGGCACCGACCCGCCTTCCCCCTCGAGCGCGGCGACGGACGGCCGGAGGACCTCGCGCCAGCGCGCGGCGAGCGCCGCGCCCGAGCGCGCCGGGAGGGCCGAGGCCGCGACCCGGTCCCAGCGCTCGAGGGAGAAGGCGTCGACCTCGCTCTCGACCCCGGGTGAGTCTGCGGTGAGGGAGGCGGCGGCGGAGGCCGCGGCGTCGAGCAGAGAAGAGGAAGGAGGAGGAGGAGGAGGAGGGGGAGGGGGAGGAACAGAAGAAGACGTCCCCAGGACGGCCGCCGCTGCCACCGCCGCCGCCGCCCCTTCCCCGTCGTAGTCGTCTTCGTCGCCACCGTTCCAGCCCCCGCCCCCGCCCCTCTTCCTCGCCCTCGCCCTCGCCGCCCCCTCGAGGGCCTCGGCGAACCGCCGCTCCCTCACCGCGTCCACCGCGGCCCTCAGCAGCGCCTCGTCGTCGCCGCGCGACCACTTGGCCAGCGGGAACGAGCGCGGGGACAGCCTGAAGGCGGGCGCGACGCGCAGCGTGTCGGCGTTGGGGGTCGGGGTCGCGGCCCCCACGCGCCAGAAGCGCGAGGTCTCGAAGGGGGGCTCCTTGAGAGTGCGGAAGGGCCCTCCGTAGCCTCCTCCGGCGACGCGTTTCTTGCCGTTAAGGGCTTCGTTGGCGCCCGCGGCACCGGGCGTCGGCGGTGGCGCGGCATTGCCTACCGCCCCGGCGAGCAGCTTGCTGCTCAGGTTCGCGTTAGATTGCAGGAGCGCGTCGAGGTTTCGCAGGGCTGCGCTCAGCCTGGCCTGCAGGGCGACGTTGGACTCGAGGGCCGCGGCGATGGCGTGCGAAGATGATGACGAAGGAGGAGATGTCGCAGTGGCCGTCGCCGTCCTTGCCGGTGTCAATGCCGTTGGCACCGCTTCTCCTTCGCGCTCCCCTTCTCGGGATCCTCCGTCTCTCGTCGCCGTCGTCGTCATCGCTCCAGCAGGCGGAGCGTCAGTGGCTCTCGCCCTGGTGGTCCGGCGCGTGGAGACGCCGGCCGCGCCGGGGGGCATGTCGACGACGCTAGTAGAAGAGAGCTCCCTCGAAGGACGCCGAGCAAAAAAATCACTGATTCAGTGAAGAAAGAGACGAGCTCCAACGCCGCCGCGTCTCAGCGCACAGTTCGTCGTCGGAACGACTGAAGAGAGCTCTCTCTCTCTCTTCGCGCTTTGCGCTTTTCCCTCGCCCCACGACAAGCCTCCCCCCCGTCTCTCTCTCCATCTCTCTCTCGCGCGCACGCTCTCTTTTCGAGAGAGAGAAACTCTCAGCAGCCTCCCCCTCCGTCATGGCCACGACAGCGCCGGCCCCGAGGCGCGCGTCTCTCGGCGCTGCTGCGGCCGCGGCCGCTGCGACGAGAACGAATGCTTCCGCCGACGCTGCCGCTCCTCGTTCCCCGTCCTCGGACGTCGCCTTTCAGACAGCGCTGGTCCTCGAGTGGCTCGCCGAGCGCTCGGCGGGTTCGAACAACGCCGACGCGCTCGTTGCCGCGCTGAACGAAGCCAAGGTAAGGGGATAAGAGAGAGAGAGAAAAGAACGGCAAGAGAAAGGAGAGAAATCCATCGATGCCGACGACTCCCTCGTTTTTTTCAAAAAACTCACCATCTCTCGACCTTGACCTCGACCTCGACCTTTTTTCTTCCCCACTCCTCAAAAAAAAAAAAACTTTCCAGATCTCCGCATCCAACCCCTTGCCCCCGCGCGTCGCGGCCCGCGTCTCCGCCCGCCTCGCCGCGGCCCTCGCGGCCAGCGGCGACCTCGACGCCGCCGCGAAGCGCGTCCAGGCTGCCGCGCTCCATCTCCAGGCCTGGCGGCGCTCCGCCTCGGCCTCCGCCCCGGCGGGGGGAGCCCCCGCCGGCGCTTCCTCCGCGCTCCTCTGCGAGGCCGCCGCGCGCTCACTCAACGCCGCGCTGGGGCCCCTGACGTCGCTCTCCGCGGCGCTCGCGGCGCAGAGGGCGGCCGAGGCGGCGGACGCGGTCTCGCTGGCGCTGGGCCCGACGTCGCTCGACGCGCACGCCCGTGCCGTCGCCGTGCTCTCCCGCCGCCTCCCGACGAGAAACGGCGCTGCCTTCCCCGTTGCTGCCGCTGCTGCTGACGCTTCTCCTTCTCATCCGTCGAGAAGGAGAGGAGGGGCGTGGCCCTCAGCTGCCGCGGCGCCGGGCTCCCCCGTCTTTGACGCCGGGGGACAGGAGGAGGAGGAGGAGGAGGAGGAAGAGCCGCGAGGAAAAGAGCAAGTCGAAGAAGAAGAAGACGAAGACGTTTCGTTCGAGGAAGACGCGCGGCGCGCCCGCGCCCGCCTCCAGCAGCTCCAGCAGCAGCAGCAGCAGGAGCTGCGGCAGAAGAGAGCCCAGCTGGAGACCCGCAAGAGGCACCTGGAGGGCGAGGCGGAGAGGTGGAGCAGCGACGACGACGGTGGCGGCGACGGGGAAAGCGACGGCCAAGGCGACGAAGAGGGAGGAGGCCGGGCCCGAAAGCAGCCGCAGGGGCAGAAACAGCTCCCTCCGCGCGTCACCGCTGACTTCGGCGCTGGCCCTTCCTCGGTGATGCCCAGGATCGTCCGCAGGACCGTCTCCGGAGCCGGGAGAGCGCGCGCCAAGGCTGCCCTCCGCACCGGAGCAGCCGCCGAAATGCGCGCCGCGGTCGCGGCCGGCAACGGCAACGCCAGCGACGACAGCGCCGCCGCCGCCGCTCCCTTGCCCTTCGGTCGCCGCAAGCGCAGGCCCTCGACCCTCTGGACCGACGACGAGGTCGACTGCCTCCGCGAGCTCGTCAGGATCCACGGCACGGGCCGCTGGGCGCTCATCCTCTCCACAGGAGGGAGCAGGTTCGACCCGCGCCGCACGCAGGTCGACCTCAAGGACAAGTGGCGCAACCTGGAGAGGGCTGCCGGCAGGCAGCCGCAGCACCAGAGGGCCGCTGCTCTTGCTGCTGCCGCGGCGCAAGCTGCTGCTGCTGCTGCGGCGGCGCCTCAGCTGGCTCTGCGGCCGACGACGGGAGACGAGGGGCAGCAGCGGGCCGCCGCTTCCGGAGGGAGCGGAGGAGGAGGGAGCGGCGACGGCAGCGGAGACCAAGCGCCGCCGCCGAAGAAAAAGTCGAGGTCGGGGAAGAGGAGGCCCAAGGAGCCGACAGCGTCGCAGCCTGGCGGCGGAGGAGCTGGAACTTCGGCACCGCCTCGCTCTCTCGCGTCGTCGAGGGCGGCGCTGAACGCGGACGAGGAGTTTTGAGTAAAAGCAGAGAGAAAGGAGAGAGTGGAGAAGAGAAATGGAAAACCTGACCTGAAGGCAAAAAAAAAAACTGAAAAAGACATGAAACTTTTGACTTTCTGTTTGTTCTTCTTCCCCCCAAAAGGAAACGCCTCCTCTCTCTCTCCCTCGTTTTTGTTGTGATTGCGTGTTTTGTTTTTGCACGTTGAGATGGAAAAAACAAAAAACTGCGTTATTCCCTCTCTCCTTTTACCTCTTTTTTTCTCTCCCTTTCTTTTCTATAACTCTCTCTTTCTCTACCACCTTCCATCATCGATCTCTAGTAGAGCCCGATCACCTTCCACCACGCCCCGCCCACGCCCAGCCACACCGCGAGGTAGAAGACCGACAGCATCAGCCCCAGCTGGTACCACTTGGCCTGCGGGACGTACCCGGCCCCGAAGTAGGGCGGCGCGGACCCGATGCCGTAGGTGGTGAGGCATCCCATCAGGTTGGAAAGCTGGCCGAGGGCGACCGCGGCGAGCATGCCCGGCGCGCCGCAGGCGACCGCCACGGACAGGAACGCCGTGTACATGGCCCCGATGTGCGCCGCCCCGGACGCGAACAGGTAGTGCGAGTAGAAGTAGAGCAGCGTCACGAGGCCAAAGGCCGCCTGCCACGACAGGCCGAAGCCCGAGACGAAGCCGACGACGCCGTCGGAGAACCACTTGATGAAGCCGAGCTTGTTCAGGTACGACGCCATGCCGATCAGCGCGGCGAACCACGTGAGCGTGTCCCAGGCCTGGTTGTCCGAGAGGCACTCCTTCCAGGTGACGACGTTGGTCACCAGCATGACCGCGAGGCCGACGAGCGCCGCGGCGACGGCGTTGATCCCGAGCTGGCCGCCGAAGATCCAGAGGGCCACCGTCGTGCCGAGGGCGCCCGCGGTGATCTTCTCGTCGAGCGAGAGCGGGCCCAGCTTGCGCAGCTCCTCGCGCGCCTTGGCGGGCGCGTCGGGCGTGTCCTTGACCTGCGGCGGGTAGACCACGTAGAGGATCGCGGGCACCGCCACCAGGCAGATCAGCCCCGGGACCAGCCCGGCGAGCGCCCAGGTGCCCCACGAGATCGTCTTGCCGAGCGCGTCCGCGGCCAGGTTGACGGCCAGCGGGTTGGCGGCCATCGCGGTGATGAACATCGCCGACGAGACGCACGACGTCTGGAACAGCGTCTTCATGACGTAGGCCCCCATCTTGGCCTCGGTGCCGTTCTTGGGGTCGGAGCCGCAGGCCAGACAGAGCGCCTTCGCGAGCGGGAAGAAGATGCCGCCGGCGCGCGCGGCGACCGAGGGGATCGCCGGCGCGAGCAGGGCCTCGGCGAAGACGAGCGAGTAGGTCAGCCCCAGCGTCGTCGAGCCGAAGAGCGACACGATGCCGTACGCGATCCGGGAGCCCAGGCCGGACTTGATGAACCCGCCGGACAGCCAGAAAGCGATGGCGATGAGCCAGGGGATCTCGGAGGCGAACGCCGAGAACGCCGCGGCGAAGGTCAGCGTCTTGGTCACCATGGCCGCGCCGAGGCCGAGCATCGCGACGGCGCCGAGCGGGAGCGGCTTGGTGATGATGCCGACGATCGTCCCGAGGAAGATCGCCAGCAGGTGCCAGGCCTGCGGGAGGACGCCCGCGGGGGCAGGGCAGAACCAGACGGCGGCGGCGAGGCCGACGGAGATGCCGAGGTTCTTCATGTCGGCGCCCCTGTGAGAGGCCAAGGTTGGGAGGGAAGGGGGGTCGAGGTTGAGATTTTTTGCTCGACGGGGCCAATTGACAAGGATCGCCGTCTTTTTTCTTTTTTTTTCTTTTTTTTTTGTTTTCTCTCTGTTGCCTTGTGCGCTCGTTTTCGAAGGTTTCCCTGCAATTCTCGTATCCCCCTTTTGAGCCGCGGCGATGTGTTCTTCGAGAACGTCGCACTCGGCGAGAGAAGCGACGCAATTGGTGGATGCACGAGTCGAAGTCACGCAAGGACTGGCTTCGCCGGAAGTAAAAAAAACTCCTCCAAAAACACCTCCCAGTCCCGTCACCACTCTCTCTTCGCTCAGCGAAAACGCACCACTTGAACGGCGGGGGAGTGGCAGGCACGGACGCCGCCGCGACAAGCGGCGACGTGGAGAGCACTGGCGCCGGGCCGCGGGCGGGAGCGGCGGGGGCGAGCTTGGACGGGGCGAGCATCGAGACCCTCTTGAGAGGGAAAGGAGCAGCAGAGGATGCATTGGAGAGAGACGAGATCGACTGCTTGACGGCGCGCGGGAGCGCGGCCCTGCGGGGGGCCACCGGGCGCGCCGACGCGATGCCCGAGGGCGCGCGGAGAGCTGCGCGGGCCTGCATTTTGATAAAGGAGGCGAGCGTGTGGGGGAGGGGGGCGAGAGGGAGAAGCAAAAAAAAAAACCAATGGATTCAGTTGTGGAGAAAAAACAGTAAAAATCCAGTCTCGACCCCTCTCTCTACCTTGAGAGATGAAACGCCACCACCTCTCTTCGTCTCGTTCTTTCTCTCCTCTCTCCCTCTCTCCGTCCCGCGCCGCTCCAGCACTAGGATAGTGTGTGTGTCGTTTTGCGATAGAAATTACAGCTAGTTATTTTGCCCTCGAGCGGGGCGTTGAAAGGAAGAAAGAAACTGAGAGAAAAAAAGAAAGAAGTCGGCAAAAAAAACCCGAAGACGAAAGAGAAAGAAAGAAGGGACGCAGCCTTTTCTCCTCTCTCTCTCCCTTTTGCTTTTGCAAATTCATCAGCCGCGGTAGACGTACCTGCATTCGAAGAAGTTGACACACAGAGAGAGAAAGAGAATGATAAAGGTGTGAGAGGGAGAGAGAAAGAGAAAGGCGTGAGAGAGAGAGAGAGACAGAGACTGTCCGTTTTCTTCTTTTCTTCGCCGAGAGGGAACAAGGCAAGGTTTTGAAGAAAAAGGGAGATACTCACGTCACGCCGCTGTCCCCGTGCATCCCGTACTTCATGATCGGCATCGTCGTCGCGATGATGATGGCTAATGTGAACGAGACGATGGCCATCACGAGGTTTGCGATCCAGAGCCCGCGCTCTCCGGGCTTGAGGGGCACGCACGCGGGGAGCATCGCGCCGACGAAGAAGAAGGGCGCCAGCAGCCAGCCGAAGACGAAGAGCCAGAGCTGCGGGCCGACGACGCACGATTCCGTCATCTGCGACTGTTGCTCTTGGTTCGGGTCGAGGTAATAGGCCGGGGTGCCGACGGCGAAGGTGTTGCTCGGGGGGGGAGGAGGAGGAGGTTGAGAAGGGTAGAGCGGCGCGCCTCCTCCTTGCTGTTGCTGCGGCATCGACGGGTATTGAACGTGGCCCGCTCCCTGCTGCGGCTGCTGCGCGTAGCTATAGCTCACGCTGTTTGGTTTGTCGACCATGGCGCGGTTTGCGAGGGCGAACGAGGGAGAGAGAGAGGGAAAAGCGAAAAGGAGCAATTGGTTTTGCTTTTCTTCAGGAGTGGAACATGGCGCCAGCCTCAGCGTCGAGGTCGTCTTTTTATCACTTTCTATTCTTTCAACCCCGACCTCTTCGTTTCTTCTCTCTCTCTCTCTTTCTCCAGATTTCAATTCAAGTGCTGTTTTTGCTGGTTTCTTCGCTCGTCGCTTTGATTCACACTCACAAACGAAAAAAAAACAAAGTTTAAAGGTATAGTTCTTTTTTCCTTCCTTTCCTCTCACCCGGTCTTCCACCGCCACACCTTGACGTTGCCCCTCTTGTCGCCGACCGCGACGACGCCGCCGGGGCTCGCCGCGAGCGCCCTCGCGTCGGCGACGCCGCCGAGCGACCCCTTCTCGGCGAAGGAGGGCAGCTCCCAGAGCCTGACCTGGCCGTCGTCGGCGTGCGACGCCGCGACGAGGGCTCCTCCCTTGGCGTCGACGGTGCCCCCCAGGGCCAGAATGCCCCCAAAGCCCGACGGGGAGGGGGCGCCGCCGTCCGCTGCCGCACTCCGCCCCGGCTCGCCCGTGCCGCTGCCGCTGCGGTCCCGGGAGTCCGCGGGCGGGTGCGAGTACATCGGCGCGGGCTCCAGCACCTTCCCGGGGCCGGGAGCCCCCTCGACGGGGGCCCAGACCTTGATGGCGCCGTCCAGGCCCGCCGACAGCACGTGGCCCTCCCAGGTCAGGCAGCCCATCACGACCGAGGGGTGCGCGCGCGGGATGGTCTGCGCGCAGGCCCCGCTCGCGAGGTCCCAGACCTTGAGGGTGCCCTCCCAGTCCCCGGAGACGAGGAACTGGCCCGCGGGGGCCAGGGCCTGCACCGGGGAGGAGTGGCCCCCCTGCGCGGCGGCCAGCACGCCCGCGGCGACGAAGGCCGACGTCGCCTCGTCAAACGCCCACGCGCGGATCGTCGCGTCCTGGCCCCCCGACAGCAGCGTGCCCGTCCCGGTCGCGCAGGCGAGGCAGAGCACCTGTCCGACGTGGCCCTCCAGCGAGCAGGAGGCGCCCGAGGCGAGGTTGAAGGCCTTGATGGTCCCCGGGCGCTGCGGCGGCGGGCCGTGCAGCCCCACAAACAGGAACCCGCCCTCGAGCAGCAGCGAGTCGACCTCGCCGCCAACGTCGACGACGGGGCCCGGGGTGCCGCTGCCGTCGCTCTCGGCCATCAGCCAGCAGCGCACGGTCCCGTCCTGCGATCCCGTGTAGAGCCGCTGCGTCGAGGGGTCGATCACCGCGGCGGTGACCTGCCGCGAGTGGCCGCGCAGGACCTTCAGAAAGTCGATGTCCTCGGGCTGGCCGTCGAAGGGGGCGCCGGCGGGGCCGCGCCCGCCCGCTCCGCGGCCCCCGCCCCCCCGTGGGGCGCCTCCTCGGCCGCGGTAGCCGCCTGGGGGAAGGGAGGGGGCGAGGAGGGGAGAGCGAGGGAGGTTTGCGTGGGTGGAATCGAGGGTGTGAGTGGGTGAGGGAGAGAGGCTGCGTTGTTTTTCTTCGTCGTCGTCGTCGCCGTGAGTCGATCTTGCATCCTTCCATCGCCGCTGTTTCTTCGCGTCCTTACCTCGCGCCCCAAAGTAGCCGCTTCCGCGGCCCCTGTATCCTCCTCCTTGCTGCTGCTGCTGCTGCGGATAGCCACCCTGATGCTGCTGCTGCTGGCCGCCGAAGAAGCCCCCCTGCTGCTGGCCGCCCTGCTGTTGTTGATAGAAACCGCCGCGACCGCCGCCGCCGCCGCCGCCGCGGTAGCCTCCTCCTCCGCCTCGCCAGCTAGATCTGCCCCGCCCGCGCCCGCCGCCGAAGCCGTCGCTCTGGTCCATCGATGCCATCGGAGCGCACGATAAAGGAAAGACCAGCAGCAACAGCACGCGGCCGCGCGAAAGAAAACGCGCAGAGATGCGAATGAGAAAAGGGGAAAAAAGTGAGTGCCAATCAAAAACTCTTCCATTGCTCTTCTACTAGAAACGGGGAGAAAAGGGGGGTTGAAGTCGCTGGCTGGTCGAGTGTTCTCCAACCTTCACGACGGCTTCCTTGCGGACCTCGTCGTCGCCGCTGGCTGGAGGAGGAGGAGCAGCAGCAGCAGCAGCAGCAGCAGCCGGGCTCCCAGGAGTGAGGAGGAGCGGCCGCTGCTGTTGCGCACCAAGAGCGAGCACCGTCGGCGTCGTCGCCGCCCGCCGCCGAGATCGACAACGCATGTGGAGGCTGCTCCCTCGCCTTTCTTCTGCGTCACTCTTCTTCTCTTCCTCCTCTGCTGACATTCTTCGCAGTTGCAATAGCAGCTCGGCAGCAGCTTCTTCGGTGCGCTGCTTCAGCTCATCGCCGATGGACCCGGCCAGGAGAGCCGCGATGGACGCGGCGGCGACGGCTCTTTCGTCGGTGCGTTTCCCCCCCCCCTCTTTTTTCTTTTTCCGCCGGTCGCAGAGGTGGAAAAAAAAAACCAACCTCTCTCCCCAGCCAACCCCCTCTTGCGCCTCCCCCGTCTCCCCTCTCGAAAAACACACAGGCGCAGCACGACCACCTCAGCAGCGACGTCGCCATCGTGCGCTCGCTGCCCTCGGAGCCGCACCTGACGATCGAGCTGACGTTGGCGGGCAAGCCCCGGTTCATGGCCCGGCCCAAGGACGAGCCTCTGGAAAAGACGCTCTCGAGGATGGCGAGGAGCGCCCTGCCGGCTGCCGCGCGCAAGGGCGGGGAGGTGCAGCAGAAGAAGGGTCCGACTGCTGCTGCTGCTGCTGGTTCCGCCGCTGTTGTCGAGAAGCAAGGAGGAACGGCGACGGCAACGACAACGGCAGAGCAGCTCATCGCCGCGACCGCCCTCTTCCCTCCGACCTCCTCCTCCTCTTCTCCTCCTCGACCGATCCCCGGGGAGACCCCCAACGGCGACGCGTGGCCCCTGGCGGCGGGGGGCACCTTGCGGGTGGGCGAGAGAGCCTTCTCGGTCGTCGTCAACCCCCCGACGGTCCTCCGGCTCTCGCTCTCGGCCGCGGCGCCGCTGAGCGGGCTGCCTCTGTCCCCCGCCGTCGAAGCGCTGTTCGCCGACCGGGGCGCCGCTCGGCACGCTTGGTTCCGCCGGCACAGGCTCGGTGAGGGCGGAGCGAAAGACGCGCACGCGTGGGAGGAGATCGAGGGGGAGACCGGCGCGGCCTTCGTGCCGAGGAGCGAGGACGTCGGGTGCTTTCTGAAAGTCGTCGTGACCCCCGCGCGGCGGAGAGAGGCTCCCTCTTCTTCTGCTGCCGCCCTTGTGCTGGGAGCCCCCGTAGCCGCCGAGTCCTCCGTGCCCGTCGCGCAGGGGCCCGCCTTGCCCCCCTGGCACGGGCGGGTCAAGGAAGAAGAGAAAGAGGGAGCAGGAGGAAACGAGGCGAGAAATCGCACCTCTTCCTTTTCGGCGCCGCGGTTTTCAGCAGCGTCCAACCGCCTCCGCGTCGTCACCTACAACCTCCTCGCCGACCAATATGCCGCCTCGGACTACGCCAAATCGCACCTCTTCTCGCACTGCCACCCTCGGTACCTCGAGGCGGACTACCGGAGGTCCCTGGCGGCCGCAGAGGTGGCTCGGTACGGGGCCGACGTCGTCTGCCTGCAGGAGGTCGACGAGCGCTGCTTCTGCGACGTGCTCGTGCCACTGCTCGGGGCGCTCGGGTACGAAGGGAGGTTCACGGGGAAGGCGTCGACTGTCAGGGAAGGGTCGGCGACGTTCTGGTTGAGCGAGAGGTTCGAGTTGGTCGCGAAGAGGGATGTGGTGCTGAAGGAGGTGTTTGCGAGGCTCTGGGAGGGAGGAGGGGGAGGAGGAGGAGGAGGCGAGGGAGGAGCGGCGGCGAAGAAGAGCGGCGGCGACGGCGCCGCCGCCGCTGACGACCCTCTCTCCGCTTCCGCCGTCGCGGCGAGGCACGCCCCCCTGCTCCCGGCCCTGCGCTCCTCGGCCTGGCTCAGGGAGTCTCTCTCCAAAGTCTCGACGGTGGCGCAGGTGACGCTGCTGGCGCCCCGACGACAGAGGGGAGGGGAAGGAGGAGCAGGAGCAGGGGAGGAGCGCGCCGGGGGCGGCGGCCCGCTGCTGGTCACGAACACGCACCTCTTCTTCCACCCCTCGGCCCCCCACGTCCGCACCCTCCACGTCCAGGCCATGCTGACCGAGGCCGCCGACGTCGCGCGGAGGGCCGCCGCCGGGGCCAAAGGCAGGCCGCCCGCAGAGGGGGGCGGGCCGGCCGCCCTCTTCTGCGGCGACCTCAACTCGGACCTCAACGACGGCGTCCCGGGCGTCGTCGAGCTGCTGCGGGAGGGGTCGCTGCCTGGCGGGTACTGGGACTGGGCGCTGGGGGCCTCGTTCAGGTACGACGACGACGGCGTGGGGCCTCCCGTGTCCGACGCGGAGAAGCGAGTGGCAGAGAAAGAAAAAGAGACAGGGGGAGAGGCAGAGAAGGGCGAGGGCGAGGGCGAGGGCGAGGGAGAAGGAGAGGGAAGGAAGAAGAAGAAGCCCTACGGCAGCGACGGCACGCCGCTCCCGAAGCCCGTCTCCGCCGGCGACAACGGCCGCGGTGACGGGCTCTGCCCTCCCGACCTCAGGCTGCCCTTTGACTTTTTCCCCGCCGACTCGCTGAGGACGCCCTGCACGAACTACGTAAGGGGCTACTCGGGGCTGCTGGATCTCGTGTGGGCCGACCGCGGCGCGCTGAAGAGGGCCGAGGGAGCGGGCGAGCGCGACGGAGACGCGTTCTTCAGCCCGCCGCCGCCGCCGGTCGCGGCGCTCGGCGGCTTCATCCCGAACGAGCGCTTCCCCTCGGACCATTTGGCCGTGGTCGCCGACCTCGAGTGGCTCCCCAGGGGCCAGAGAAAACCCGCGGCCTCTCCTCCGGAGCCTTGCTCGGCCGGGCGAGGGCCCGCTGCGCCCTGGCCCCCCCCCTTGCCGCCGCAGACGCTGCGTCTGCCCGAGGTGCGCCTCCGCGACGAGAGACACAGCCGCGCCGCCGCGCCCGACGCCGCGGCGTCCGCCGCGGCGCTGATGATGCTCTCGGGCAGGGGGCAGACGGTCTCCGCCTCGGACCCCACGGCGCTCCCGGCGTGCGTCCTCGCCCTGCGGGCCGGGGAGATCCTGGCGGTGCCTACGGACACGCTCTACGGCGTCGCCGCCTGCGCGTGCTCGCCCTCGGCCGTCGCCCGCGTCTACGCCGCCAAGGGGCGCGGCTCGGCGGCGCCCCTGGCCGTCTGCGTCGCGGACGCCGGGGACGTCGCGGGGGTGGCCGACGTCTCGGGCCTTCCCGAGGGCCTGCTGGAGGCGATGCTGCCCGGGCCCGTGACGCTGCTCTTGAAGAGGCGCAGGAAGGAGGAGGAGGAGGGGGGGGGGGGGGGGGGGGGGGGGGGGGCCCCCCCC